>Ga0255046_10000427_pt1 | contig 11362 bp, 12 predicted proteins | sample BC1_12_27_MG_FD_183632 | JGI IMG/M metagenome (GOLD analysis project Ga0255046, IMG submission 183632) | Seawater microbial communities from Strait of Georgia, British Columbia, Canada - BC1_12_27 | ecosystem: Environmental > Aquatic > Marine > Strait | place: Canada: British Columbia...
GAAAAATGTTGGCCCTTGTGGCCGTGCTTCTTTCCCTTCTGGTCTTCAGTTTTGTGCAACCTTCTTTTGCTAACAAATCGGAGAGAATACTCGACTTCCAGAGCTGGATTCAGGTGCATCGGGACGGCAGCATGAGCGTCACCGAAAACATCAAGGTCATCTGCGCCCAGCAGCAGATAAAAAGAGGCATATATCGTGACTTTCCCACTAAGTACAAGGACCGCTATGGGAACACGGTCAAGGTGGGTTTTGAGGTTGTAAGTGTTTTGCGAGACACCAACTCTGAACCCTATCACATCAAAGACGTCTCCAACGGCAAGAGAGTCTACCTAGGCCACAAGAACGTGTTCCTCAAGCCTGGCATCTACACCTACAGCATCAGTTACAAGACCAGCCGACAACTGGGGTTTTTCGAGGACTTTGACGAACTTTACTGGAACGTAACGGGTAACGGCTGGAACTTTGTCATCGAGAAGGTCGAGGCGGTGGTCGAGTTACCTCAATGGGCCGAGGTTCTGCAGAGCGCCGGTTACACTGGGAGATACGGTAGCAAAGGAAAGGACTACAGCACCGGTTTTGACGAGCAAGGCAATATCACCTTTACCACCACCCGCAGCCTGATGCCCAAAGAGGGTCTTACCATCGCTGTGGCTTGGCCCAAAGGTATCGTGGTCGAGCCCACCACCATGGAAAAGCTGGGTTACATGTGGAAGGACAACCAGAGTGCGGCCGTGGCCGCATTCGGCTTCCTGATTCTGACATTTTTCTACGTTTTGGCCTGGTTCAAGGTGGGTAAGGATCCAGAGGAAGGTACAATTATCCCACTATTCTTGCCACCCAAGTGGGTTTCACCTGCCCTGGCCCGATTGATCATGCGCGTCGGCAGCTCTGACGACAAATTGTTTGCTGTCGCTGTGGTCAATATGGCCGTCAAAGGCTTCTTAACCATCAAAGAAGACGAAGATAACGTTTTTACTCTAAAAAGGACCGGCGCAGGTGAAGAGCGGCTGTCCGGCGGCGAAAGCAAGATTGCCCGCAAACTTTTTGGCTCCAAAAACAAGATTAAGCTGAAAAAAACCAACCATAGCAAGATCGGCGGTGCCAAGGAGGAGTTACAGAAGTACCTGATGAAGGCTGCTCGCAATAAATACTTCATTCTCAACTCCGGTTGTTTTGTGATGGGCCTGGTCATAACCGGCCTGACCTTGGCGGTGGTGATTCTAGGCGCTGCCAACCTGGGGCTGGCGGTGTTTATGACTGTGTGGTTGTCGATTTGGACTTTTGGATGCTTTGCTCTGGGCGCCACGGTGGTTAGTGCCTGGAGAGGCTTCGCAGCACCTGGTGGTGGGATCAAGGCGGTAAATACCGCCGGGGCAATGGGGATAACTCTTTTTGCCCTGCCGTTCTTTGCGGGAGAGCTTTTCGGCCTGTGGGCATTTTCATCCGCTGTCTCGCCTCTGGCTGCAGTCACCATCGTGGTCATAATCACTATCAATGTACTCTTCTACCATCTACTTAAGGCCCCGACTTTAGCGGGGCGAAAGCTGATGGACGAGATTGGGGGGTTCAAGCTTTATCTTTCAGTAGCAGAAAAGGAGCGGCTGAACATTCTCAATCCACCCGAGAGGACCCCGGAACTTTTTGAAAAATACCTACCTTATGCTTTGGCCCTGGATGTGGAAAACGAGTGGAGCGAGCAGTTCGCCGAGGTACTGGCTGCGGCCTCAAAGGATGGGGGCTACCGGCCGACCTGGTACACAGGCAATACCTGGCGGTCGTGGAATATGGCGGGCTTTGCCTCAAGCCTGGGCACATCCCTGCCCGGAGCCATCTCTTCTTCTTCCACGGCGCCCGGCTCCTCATCCGGGAGCGGTGGTGGAGGCTCCTCCGGTGGTGGCGGGGGTGGCGGTGGCGGCGGCGGCTGGTAGCCACGAGGAAAGTGTCTAAAGTAAGCTGCTATGAGCTCAAATGTCTAAAGTGTCTAAAATAAAAGCGATGCAAACTGTAGCGTAATTATATCGGAAATGTTGAGTACTGTAGGACATATAAACAGTGAATCGTGGAACGAAATTACAACAGGTAAATTGATTGCCACCTCCATTGGCGTTCTCCTGTTCTTTATTGTGCTGGTAAGAGATCAAGACCGGTTCATTTTCCTGATAGACCACACGAACCTGGCATTCCATGAGGCAGGACACGTGATTTTCGGACTCCTTGGTGGAACGCTTGGTTTGTACGGCGGGACCCTGGGGCAACTTGTGTTTCCTCTCGTTGCAGTTATTGCCTTCTGGCTGCGGCGTGAAGCAATATCATTTGCCGTAGCTGGTGTCTGGCTTTTCGAAAATTTTCTAAACATCGCCCATTACATGGCTGACGCCCGCGCCCAGGTGCTGCCTCTCGTTGGAGGGGGCGAACATGACTGGACAAACATTTTTAGTCGTTGGTCAGTATTGTCATATGACACCAGGATTGCCTCTTTCGTAAACACCCTGGGCTGGCTGGGGATGATCGGTATGGGGGCATGGATGCTGTACCGCTGGCATCAAGATCGAGAGTAGAGTTCCCTAACGTTGGCAGGATCAGTCTTTCTTGCCGATTATTACCTTGAACTTTTGCCGCAGGGCTTCTCTTTTCTCCTTTTCTGCGACTTTTTCTCGGCAAAATTCACAGTAATGGGCATCAGTCATCATAGTCAACAGTCGCAGTGCTACGTGCTTGGCCACCTCTTTCTCCTCCCTCTTCAATATGTGTTCTCTTCTTCCTGATATTACAGCTTGCGCTACGGAGGAGAGCTGGGCTATACCATGTTTAATGCCGAATTCAGCACAGACCTTATTGATTTCATCTAGCACCGCTTCGGTGTCATCCTTCTGACAACGTGCACAGCGTATTAGTAGGCATCGCATAATGACCTCAATGAACACTTCGCCGGGACCTTCGGTTCTCCCTTCTGTGCGGTGGACCATTTGCGCAGACAAATAGCATATCACAACTTATGAAAGGGGGCACCTCCTGCTTCTTTACAGCTTGATGCCAAAGCCGACATACCTTAGAATAGACCGGAGTGATATGCAGGCTGGGATGAATCGGTCTCACAACTGAAATTCGTGAAATATCCGGGTTAAGGGAAACATTTTCCACCAACATTACTACTGGATAAGGAGAAGAGAGATGAAGAGGAAGCACTATCTCCTGGGCTCATCCTTGATAACACTGGTATTTTTGCTAACCTCCTGTGCGGGTTCTGTTAAATCATACTCCAAGCCGGACCTTCACATTGAAAAAGGAAGACTGGGAATATTGCCTTTCTCCAGCAACATTCCTGAGGTGGGCGCCGTGGTAAGCGACACAATCGGCGCTAATCTTCTCGCTTCCGGGTTCGACATAGTCGATCGCACCCATATGGCAAGACTGCTCGAGGAGAAGGATATCAGTCACCTGGAGGTTGATTCTCCGGACTACAAGAAAATTGGAGATGTGACTAATGTGCGTTTCGTGCTGGTGGGAAATATAGCTTTTTCAAGTGCAACAGCACGTGTAGTGGATGCCTCCACTGGAGAGACCTTGATAATCGCAATCTTCCAACCGAGCAAAATCATCGGTACTGCTTCCGCCGTTGATATTGGTAAGAGTCTAGCCAAATCACTGGGTAAGAAAATAACCAAGAGCACGGAGCTTCAATAGACGACGATAAAACTAATCTTGACCGGAGAAAAAAACCCGGGGACTGACTTGCCTTGAGACCACTTAGCCCGGATGTTTCATGAATTGCCGTCGCGAGGCGGTGGAGAAGGTTGTGCCACCGGGCAACCGCAGGGGGTTGGATCTGAGGCGTACTTAAACAGTACGTCGCAGGGTCCGAAACCCGAGGACGCCCGGAAGGACGGCCATATCCACGGTCGCAGCAGGCAACTCATGAAACATCCGGGCTAGATCTCGCTTGTTACGGCAAGGGTACTCTGAGACAAGGGGTCTCCGTTTTTATAGGCAGCATCGCTCCAATCCCCGGCCACTAACCACTCCCTTTCCTCCCCGTACATGCGCTTCAACACGAGTTCAAACATGAACTCCAACAATTCGTACGCTGAAATGTCAACCCCAGAATTTTCAAGTAGCTTCAGCGTCTTTTCTTGTCGTTCCAGTTGGACTTGAAGTTTCTCCAACTCTCCCAACAAGGATAAGATTTGCGACTTATCTATACCGGATCTGGTTTGCGCTTCAGCAGTATTCTCCCATTTCTTTCTGAGTTGACTGGTTTTTTCGTGTGAACAGGTGAGTAGAACCTGGCGGTCCTTGGCGCTCATTGGCACATTCCGGGAATTGACGCACTGCTGTATTTGATCATCTAGGGTTCGTTTTTCGTCAAGGACAAAACCTCTAAACATTTTTCTGGCTTGCTCTAGAACTGTGATAGATAAAGATTTTAGTGTCTCCTCTCTTGCGCTTAATTTTTCTCGAAACTCTGTAACCGCACTGTTCCAGAACATTTCGTTGACACTATGAAAATGTTCTTTTTCTTTGCCTATATACTCCCCCATTGTTTTGATAATATTGGGCAGTATCTTCGCTGTCTTTTCAAATAGAGGTAGCCCGGTAATTGTTTTGTAAATGATGCTAATAACTCCATGCCAGTCCTGCAGATGCAAGACCATAGACAAACTCTCATAACTATGAGCGAGCACTTCATTGCTGAAGAAATGTGAAGGCGTGGCATACTGGGGCGTACCCCCCAGAGGCGGCTGCTCCATGGCTCCACTTCTTGAGTCTGCCAGAACTACTGCCGTCTCAACGTCTATCAGGCCGATTTTGTATTCCTCGGGATGGGCAAGAAAGCCAGGATACCGATCCCTGTCGCCTGCCACCAGCAGATTGTCCGGTTTGAGGTCTCTCATTGCCACTCGCTTCTTTTTTAAGTGTGCCAGCAACTCGAGAAGGTTGGTGACAATGCCCTCCATGGAAGCCTTGTTCTGGGTGAAGGCTGAGGCATGGATTGATTTCTTTACATTTTCTTGGTAGGCCTTGATAGCTTGGTGATTTTCACTGATTATTCCATCTACCAATCTATTTAATTCTACAATGAATTGGGCATCGAAATCTTTTTCAACTTCTGTCACCCGATCTCCAACGAGGTGGACAAAGAACCATTTCTTTATTTGATCACGTGAGGGAGACGAGACAATGTTGAACTGCTGCAGAAGTTTTTTGAGTCCCAACTCATACTTGGTGTATAGTTTTTCTATCTCCAAAAAAAATGGAATGTCCTCGCGACCGTACCTGTCCTCAAACTTAAGGAAATCTCCTACGAGTTCGGACTGTCTGTGAATTTCTTCGTGCACCTTTTTTTCTATATCGTGAAGACTCTGAATAATATGGCCGAGAAAATAGTATTTTGATAAATCCATAAAAAAGGCGAAGGTGTTGCCTATTCGTAAATACTTCTGCAGCTCTGAAAATATATTCAGTAACTTCATGTAATCATCTTCACCGCCTTCCAATGCTAGATCTGCTCTTCTGGAAAAACGCTGTATCAGTTTCAGGACCACTGAGGCTCCCGGTACTATACATTCCTTCATCGAGAGTTGTTTTACAATACCTCTCTCTTTCTTGAGTATCTCAGTGTACTTGTTAAGATCATCTATTGGGTTCGGAGGAATCTTGATAACGATATGATAATCGTAAATTACGTAAAAGCATTTACTCCTGCTGCCTGTTTCTTCCCCTATTGGACCGATAGTCATGCGTCTCGTATGCCAGTCACCGCCCTTCATTACCCGCAATTCATAAATATAATTCGGCGCAAAGGAGTGCGCATCCACTAAACGAATTTCCGCTGGGTCGCCCTTGAGTGCTCGTAATCGATGCTTGTATATATCCAGAAAAAACTTGACGATGCTTTCCTTTAGTTCCAGGTCAGAATCTTCTACAATCACCGAAGCTTCCGGCGCAGCCGGGGTTTCATGGCTCACTCTTACCGTTTCACTTCTTTTGAATTGCCGTTTCATAACTAGGATGATTCTAAAGCAGAGAAGAAGCGCGATCAGGACAAAAATAGGGGGGGCAACCCATATGACAATGGGAACGAAGGTGACACTGGTTGCTATGGTCAGCGCGGGTATGAGAAGTAACAGGACTCCTGTCAGCCCTCTAATGTGCTTCTTTATTCTTTCTATTGCCCGCTTTTGAGCCTGCAAGTATTTCTGGTCCCTTCGCTCCACCTCCTTCATGGTTCTAATCGAGACCACCTCGCCAACAGGTCCGAGAACATTTACCAGGATCAGCAGGAAAATAATCTGACCCAAGACCAACGGAGTGACGTCAAGCCAGGTCGAGACTTCCTCACTGAAGCTCAACCGGTTCTGGGCATAGAAAAATCCGGCAACAGCTATCAGGTAGGTGCCGAGATTAGCAAGACGGTAGAGGCTTTCTTTATCCAAAGCATTTTGCAGTCCAAAAACCCATTCGCAAAAGGTCTTACGCAAGATGGAATATGCCCCCCTTGAAGCAAATACACTCACCACAAGAATCACCATGGAGATCAGGTAGTCCTCGGCGCTATTGCCATATTTGCTGATTTCGAGAAAATCCATTAAACCCGCCTGTCAGTTTCACTGAATTCCAGCCCTGGAAATGACATCCGGACTGCACAAGTTGGCGGTACCTTGGAAACATAGAGAGGAGGTGCAAAAAAGGAGCCAATTCTTCCTTGTCTACACCCACTGTTTCAAGCAGGCTGCCAACCAAAGTAAACTCAGCCCGGATGTTTCATGAATCACTTGCTGCGACCACGGATATGGACGTTCTTCCTGGCGTCCTCGGGTGTCGGCCCCTACGACGTACCGTTCAGGTACGACTCGGAACCAATCCCGCGGTACCGCGGGACGAGTTGCCCGGTGGCACCCCCATCTTCGTGGTCTCGCGACAGCAATTCATGAAACATCCGGGCTAGCCCTGTATAATAATTTTGGTCACATTGCCAGGAAACTCAAGCACATCAACGCACCAACAACCATACCACCAAGAAACATAATTTTCGCAAAAGCACCTTTCGTCTGCATGATTCTTGCAAGAATACCAGGCAAAAATTGAGGCTGTAGAATAACGGGAGGAAGGATTTGTCATGAAAGTTGACAAATTCAAACGACAAGCCACGCTTCGGGTGAGTACCGGCGGAAGATTGGATGTAAATTTCTTTTTGAGCTATTCCACCGACGAGCACCCGGGAAGAGAACTCATTATAGATATTCTCAATTCTGGGCGAAGTTTTATTCCACTTGAAGATATCTTGAAGGATGAGATTCTCATGATCGGCAAGAACAGGTTCATGGATGTGGCACTGACAGATAGAGATCTGTTGCCCGAAACCCAGGAGGCTCGCGAGATTGGGGTTCAGATAGAGCTGATCAACGGCGACCTAGTAGAAGGAACTTTTTACACTGACCTGCCACCGGATAAATTGAGACTCAGTGATTACTTAAATTTTACACCTCAGTTCATCTACCTGTGCCGGGACCAGAACGATGTGATCCTCAACAAAGATTACATCCTTTCCCTAAAGCACAGATAGTTGTTGATGAAAGCGCGCCCTAAAGCTGCTGCAAATCCATCGGAGGATATGATGGGCCAGGTTCTGGATCATCCGGGCCTGCAAAAAATAGTACATCAGCTCCTAGGTTGGCGTTTTCAATGAATCACTGCAGAAGATCATGAAAAGGGTGGAGGGTCGGCTCAACAAGTGGCGAGGTAGTTGCATGAGGCAAGGGTGAGAGTAAAACTGGCGATAGGATCAACCGAGATCAAATCAAATCAACCAGTAAGGTGCAGGTGAGTCGCTATGAACAAAGGACAATTAATTGAATCACTTACGAACACGTTGGGAATGACCAAAATTGACTCGAAACAATGCGTCGAGTCGGTCTTTGCTGCTATGGCCGCAGCTCTGGCCAAAGGGGACCGCATTGAGATCCGTGGGTTTGCAACCTTCAAGATCAAAAAGTATTCGCCCTACAGGGGGCGAAATCCAAAATCTGGCGAGCTCATTAGGGTCTCCGGCAAGAAGCTCCCCCATTTTAAAATGTGTAATGAACTGAAACAGAGGGTAAACACCTAGCCCTGATATTGTAGGGTTAATCCTCATTTCAGGAAGCAAGCTGCAAAAAGGGGTTAGAGATCAGCCCTATCCAGTTTCCATCCAGAAACTCTGGATGGAAACTGGCTCGCTTTTCCTAAGTACAATATCCTGCCACACCAGGGTCCTCTCTTGAAATATTACAACAGGTGTCGTAGCATTGAACCATCTCCAGCCCGCATATTTCATCTAGGTTAAGATGCCAAGGAACGATCTATGTTTGGTGTGCTTAGGCAGAAGACAGCATATCTGGCAGTGGCAACTGCGCTCATGGCTTTGGTAGTGTCATGCGTTTCAACCGGAGCTCCAAAGCTTTCTGAGAGCAATGTCAGGAGGATAGTTGATGGTGAAACCACTAAGAGTGAAGTTTCAAGCCTTCTTGGCAAGCCGGAACAGATTCTGATACTGGACAAGGAAAGTCTGGAGCATTATATCGCCAGAGTCGCCACCAGAAATCCACCCGATCTAAGCTTTCCAGAGGGTCACTATGAGGTGTGGACCTACAGCAAATGGAGTCACTTTGCCAGTCTGGTTCTTTTCCCGAGCTATGAAACCGCCAAGCTCTGCATGCTTATCATCAACAGCGATGGCATTTGCCTCAAGAAACTGTATGTCGAGGAAAGCCATATGGAATTCTAGCCCGCATATTGCATGAATAGCTTGCTACGACTACTCAATCAACACCGGGGTGTCCAGCCTGTCCAGATCTTGCACGTAGTCTATTTTCCCCTTGCTATCATAGTGGACAACCCTCTTGTAAACCCCGAGTTTGCCGGCCACAGTGTCTTCATTCAAGTAATATTCTCTCTTTTCTAACCTGTCATTATTGTCAAAGTAGGACACCATTCTGGAAAACCCATATTTCGTAGAATCGGCATCCGTCGAGTAGGCTTCACTGATTTTCTTTCTTCCCCAATAATAAATTACTTTTTTATACCACCCTTTTTTTTCAGAATGGCCTCCAGTGGCATAGACCTCCATTTTTTTCTTATTCCCGTCTTTATCATAGGAAGCTATTATTTTGTACATGCCCTTTTTGAAGTTGGCATCGTCTTCTGAATAAATAATTTCTTTTGTGACTCCCCCATATTCATTATTGTCAAATATTACTCTTTCTGCCTCAGCAGCAGCCGTACCATGCGTAGCCAGGAACAGTAGTATGACAAGAGAGATAATTTTTCTCATTCCGGTTCTCCCACTGTGAAGTTCAAATCAAGGCTGCGTTCTATTACTTTACCGCTTTTTCTTTTCTTTGTACTTTTCTATGGCTTCCTTCAGATCGTCATATTCCTCACACCCCCAGCGACAGGCTTTATCGAGCACTTTCAAGCGTTCTTCAGCTTTGGCAAGTTGATCGGTTTCCAAATAAAGCTCTCCCAAATACTCATTGGCACCGCGGTGTTTGGGGTCTATTTGCAGGGCGATTTGGTAATGTTCGAAAGCCCTGTCAGTGTCCCCCAACTTCCGGTAACTATAGCCGAGTAAATTGTGGATGTCGGCGTTCTTGGGATTCTTCTCGTTGGCTTTATTGAGATGGCCAAGGGCCGATTGAAAATCTCCTTTTTTGACTGCCTTTTTTCCGGCTTTGAACTCAGAAGATACAGAAAGTCTACTACTATTTGTACTGCTGGTACCAGCTGCCATCACCTTGCCAAAGCTCAAAACCAGCCCGACAATAAGGGCGAGGGTAATTGTTGAGTATGTATACTTCATCTCAGTCTCCTTATTATGACTGTAGATTTAGCTACAAAATGATCAAATCCCTATAAGAGATATATAAACACTCCAAAGACGGAGTCAACCTGAAATGGAGCAGAAAAAAATCAAGGCGCAGAGGATTTGGCTTTGAGCTACCCCAGGGGGGATTTCTAGCTCTTTCCTTCATGTGGTGGTCTGCTGGAGCCTTGCAAAATCTCAAATTCCAAGCACCAAATTACAATGAAATCCCAAATTCCAATATTCAATAACAAAGACAGGTTTGAAATTTTGAAACTGGGGACCCGTCCGCAGGATGGGGAGTCCAAGCGAAGCGCGGACAATTTTGGTCATTGTGATTTGTTTGATATTTGTGATTTGCTATTTGGAATTTTTAGTCACTCTAGCACTCAAGTACTCCAAGACAGCTCGCAATCTTTACTGGCAAAGCTATGCAACTCTGACCCCCGAGGATCTGGGACTAAGTCAAAGAATGAGGTTTCCGGGGCTCTCAGGAACTGGACCGGTTCTTGCAATGTGACCTATTATAGCGTAGCATCTGGTTGATGCAACGGTGAGCAGAACTACGGACCACTACCGCTTAGAGATTAAAAACCTTACTCCTGCTGTGAAGAGGTCGCTTATGTCGGCTGACAGGCGCGTTTATCCCAGAGCTAAACTCAAATGGCCCGTTAAGATAAAAACTGATGAAGGGGTCATAGAAGGTGTAACGTTGGATATCACCCCTGACGGGTGTTTTATCAGTTGCAGAAAACCACTGAAGCTAAATGTGGTGTTTGATATGGCATTCAAAGTCCCGAAGTCGAAGGCCATCTTGAAAGCCAACGCAGAGGTGGTGTGGTCTAATATCTACGGTCCCGATGACGAAATTTCGCCACGCGGCATGGGTGTCCGTTTTATAAAAATAGCCAGCGAGGCTCGAAAATTCATAGCTCAAGCATCTTTGGAGCATTTCAAGTCAGTCAACTTGGAGCCTGAGCTCTTGCAAACCTTAAGCACCCTGGTTATAGATTTGTCTGAAGAGAACAAAAAAGTCCCGTCATGATTGCAGATAGAAATTTCAAATCACAAATCTCAAATATCAAACAAATAACAATGACCAAATTTCCAAATTCTAAACCTGTTTTGGTCATTTAGTATTGGAATTTGAAATTTGTTTGTAATTTGGTGCTTGGAGTTTAGGATTTCATGGTTCGCCTTGCTGCACCACTCCATTACTCCACGCATCGCATTCCTGCCGATGATTGACAAATCAAAGATATAGGACACTTTTATTCTTGACAAATGATTGCTTTCTGTTAAAGCGATAGAGGTTGTTCGAACATCCTACCATCGAGAAAATAGCAGTTCTGCGGAAATTAATGATATGGAAAAACGAACCTTTGCCAGAATTCCCTTCAAAACCAAAGCCATTGTGAGGCAAAAAGACTCCACCGTTATAGGAATAGTTGAGAATCTCAGTTTGGCCGGGATATTCTTGAAAACGCCAGAAAGGTTGGGGTTAAACAGGCTTGTCAAGAT
>Ga0255046_10000428_pt1 | contig 11352 bp, 8 predicted proteins | sample BC1_12_27_MG_FD_183632 | JGI IMG/M metagenome (GOLD analysis project Ga0255046, IMG submission 183632) | Seawater microbial communities from Strait of Georgia, British Columbia, Canada - BC1_12_27 | ecosystem: Environmental > Aquatic > Marine > Strait | place: Canada: British Columbia...
CCTCTCATCGCGGCTGGCGTGTACGCCGCCATCGTCCTCATGGTGATGGCCAGCACGGTGGTGACGCCTCCATGGCTGGCCCAGCGCATCCGGCAAGTGACGCGCAAACACGCCGATGTCACTTGAAGCGGCGCTCGAGAACGCGAACGCATCGATTCGTGACCTAGTCGAATCGCTCGGCTCGGAGGAGCGCATCGACGTCGCATCGCTCCCGATGGGCGCGCTCGATTGGGCCATCGCGAAAAGCGCCGCGTCTCATCCCGAACGTCGATTCGTCGTCATCACTGCAAACCTCGATGAGGCGTACCGCCACGAGTCGAACCTGCGCTTTCTTCTCGGGGACAAGAACGGCGAGGTTCTTCTCTTTACCGCTGCCGACACGAGCCCGCTGTTGGACGTCGTGCCGGATCGGAGGGCCGAGATGCAGCGCATGGCGGTGCTGGCGCAACTCGCGGAACAGCAACCTTGGCGGGTACTCATCGTGCCCGCGTCCGCGTTTCTACGCCGCGTCCCACCGATGAAGCACGTCCAGTCGGGACTGCTGTCGATCGAGATCGCGGAGCACGTCGAGCGTGACGAGTTGGTGCAGCGGCTGTTGGAGCTAGGCTATCTCCGCGTGCCGTTGGTGGAGGACCGAGGAACGTTTTCCGCACGCGGGGCGCTGATCGATGTCTACGGACCGGATGCCTCGCTGCCCTTCCGAATCGAGCTCGACGACGACCTGGTCGCCAGGATTCGCCGCTTCAACCCCGACGATCAAAAGAGCGCTGACGAAACCGACGCGGTTCAACTCGCATCCGCGCGAGAGGTCCCTGACACGCCAGCGGCCATCGTCCGGGCAAAGACCGTCGTGCGGGAGCTCTGTGACGAGATGAACATGCCGACCTTGCAGGCAAGGGAGCTCATCGCCGAGCTCGACCGCGGCTCCGGTGCATTGATCTCGAATGCGCTGATACCCGCCTACTTCGACGGGCTCGACACTCTCTTCGACTACATCCCGCCACACGCGCGCCTAGTGTTGGCAGACCCGACGGCTATCGCCGAGTCGCTCCGCGACGAGCAACACCACGCGGCGGACGAACACTCCGCACGCCGGGACCGGCCGACCTTCGAGTTGTCCGCATACTACATGACCGAGGACGAGCTCTCCGAACGCCTACAATCGTACACACCGGTCGTAGCGCATCGTCTGGCCGTTCACGGCGCCGCCAGCGAAGACGAAGGCCCGCTCGTTGCCGCGTTTGCACCACCAGGGGACTCGCTCCTTCGCATCGACGCGTCCGACCAGCAGGCGCTCATCTCCGAGCTTCGTGCGCATAAGGCACACGGGGACCGAGGCCTGCAACCGCTCGCCGATCAGCTCCTAGAATGGACCGAGCAAGGCGTGCGGGTCTCTTTGGTCTGCAGAACCCAACACCAAGCCGACCGCTTGATCGACCTGCTTCGGAGCTATGGGGTGGCGGCAGCCGTCTTGGACGGCGTGCGCTTGGGCGAGCTCCGGGACGGATTCGTGTTGTGGAGCGAAGGCGTCGCCTACGTCACCGAAGAGGAGATCTTCGGGTCGCGCGTCCGTCAGCGTCGCGTCAAACGCCAGACGCGCCGTCAGCAGCAGCGCTTTCTCGAAGACCTGCGGGAGCTCAGCCCAGGTGATTTCGTCGTCCACGCCGACCATGGGGTGGGCAAGTATCTCGGCCTCAAGCACAAGGCGCTGAGCCTCACCGCGCTCGACCGGCTTCACGGGCGAACGGCTCGAACCGTCGAGGTCATGGTCGTCGAGTACGCCGGTGGCGACAAGCTGTTCCTCCCGGTGACGCGGCTCGGGGTCATCCAGAAGTTCAAAGGCAGCGAGGGACATCAGCCCAAGCTCGATCGACTCGGCGGCTCCACCTTTGCGACGAAGAAGGGGCGCGTCCGCAAGGCGGTTCAGCAGATGGCCGAGGAGCTCCTGAAGCTCTATGCGGAGCGGTCGGCTGCGCGCCGCGAACCGATCGAAGCTGCGGGAACGGCGTACGCGGAGTTCGAGGCGACATTCCCGTTCGAGGAGACCCGCGATCAGGAAAGGGCGATCGACGACGTCATGGCAGACCTCGAAGAACCACAGCCGACGGATCGTTTGGTCTGTGGAGACGTGGGTTTCGGAAAGACCGAAATCGCCCTTCGCGCTGCGTTTCGCGTCGCGATGAGCGGGAGGCAGGTCGGTGTCTTGTGTCCAACGACCGTGCTGGCGCAGCAGCATTACCGCACGTTCTCCTCGCGCTTGCACGACTACCCACTCCGCGTCGAAGTCCTGTCCCGATTCGTCCCACGCACCAAGCAGACCGAGGTTCTGAGCGCTCTGAAAGACGGAACGGTCGACGTCGTCATCGGCACGCACCGGCTGCTTTCGAAGGACGTGCATTTCGCGAAGCTCGGGCTCCTCGTGGTCGACGAAGAGCAGCGCTTTGGCGTCACCCACAAGGAACGCATCAAGAAACTTCGGACCAATGTCGACGTGGTGACGCTCAGCGCGACACCGATCCCGCGTACCCTGCAACTCGCGGTAGGAGGCATGCGGAAGCTTTCGTTGATCACGACGGCACCCCAAGACAGGCGCGCTGTGCGGACGTTCGTCTGCCGATGGGACGAGCATCTGATCAAAGAGGCGATCGAGCGGGAGCTGAGCCGCGGAGGGCAGGTGTTCTTCGTCTACAACCGCATCGAAGGCCTGTACGAGCGGGCCCAACGCCTGCAAGACCTCCTTCCGAACGCCAGGATCGCGGTGGCGCACGGCCAGATGAAACCTGCGCTTCTCGATCAAGCGATGACCGACTTCGTCGAGGGCGCGTACGACGTTCTGTGCTCGACGGCGATCGTCGAAAGCGGCCTCGACATCCCAAGAGCCAACACGATTTTGGTCGATCGAGCGGATGCCTTGGGGCTGGCGCAGCTCTATCAGTTGCGAGGACGAGTAGGACGCTCGGACCAGCGCGCGTATTGCTACCTCATCACGCCGCCACCCAGCCAAATGTCCGAGGAGTCCCGGGTGCGCATGGAAGCGCTCGAGCGTTTTTCGGGGCTGGGCGCCGGCTTTCGCGTCGCGACGCTCGACATGGAGCTTCGAGGCGCCGGCAACCTCCTCGGGTCTGAGCAAAGCGGCAATGCGTCACTCGTCGGCTTCGACATGTTCGTGCAGATGCTCAACGAGGCGGTTTCGGAGCTCAAGGGCGAGCACGTCGAGCAGGAAGTGGACCCCGAACTCTCGATCGAGCTCGAGCACTACCTGCCCGAAGAGTACATTGATGACATCGGACTGCGGCTCTCGTTGTACCGTCGCTTCGCCACCGCGGTGGACGAACAGGCAGTCGATGACCTCGCAACCGAGATGGAAGAACGTTTCGGGGCGCCTCCAGCTCCGGCCCGCGACTTGGTGCGTGTGATGTCCCTCAAGCCGTTGCTCCGCGACCTTCGTGCGCTCGGTTGCGAGGCGGAGGTCAAACGGGTGACGTTGCACCTGCGGGAAGACACTCCCCTCGACCCCGCCAGGCTGATGCCCCTCGTCGCCACGCCAGGCGCCGGATGGACGCTTTCCCCTGACATGAAGCTGACTCGGCGCTATCGAGACGAGGAAGCCGGCGACCCGGTGGATCGTGTACGATCCTTGCTTCGTGAGCTCGAGTCACTGCGCTCGGAACGGGCGCAGCCCCCAAAGGACGGTTCGAACGATGTCACTTCCTGATGAGCTTCAACGCATATTCGACGCGGACCGTATCTTGCACGAAGCCGAGTCCGTGTTGCTTCGAAAGAAGGGCTCCGAGGAGCTCATCGCGTTGCTCGAGCGCGAGACCGAGAACGCGCTCCACATGGAAAACCGCAAGGAAGGCACCGTGCGCCTCGAACGCCTCGCCGACCTCTGCGCACAGGTCCCCGGCCCGCGCATGACGGATGCCTTGATCGCCATCCTGAACGACGGGGAGCCGCGCGTCCGCGTCGCTGCCGGGGAGGCTCTGCGGGACTTGGGGTACGAGCGCTATGCCGAGGTCGCACGCGGTATCGAGCGAGCGCTCGACCGCAACGCCGAGGGGCTCGCGATGTCCGAGCTCCCCTGGGTGCTGGCCGAGATCGCCGAGCCGAGCGCCCTGCCCTTGATTCGTCGGTTTCTCGACCATCCGAGCTCAGACGTGGCGGCCGCGGCCATCGAGGCCCTCGCCCAGCTACGGGACCCGGAGGCCCTGCGAGATCTCCAGCGCTTCGTGGGCGATCCGCGAGTCGTGATCATCGAGGACTTCGAAGACGAAACCAAGACCACCCTAGGCGAGCTGGCGGAGGATGCTCTCGAAATGCTGGGCGCGAGGCCGAGCAACGCGGACTAGGGGCTCTCCCGGGTCCAGAGGACCCGTCGTTTCGCCGCCTTCGCCCGAGCCCGGTCTTTCGCAAAGAGCGTGAGGTAGTCCTCTTTCACCGTATCGACCTCGACGTCGTCGGGGAGCTCGGCGCGCGCGGCTTCCATCACGCGGACGAGCGACTGGAGTGGACCCGAGGCTTGCCCAAACGTGGACGGTTCGATGGTTGCGGACACTTCGGAAATGCGGTCGACGACGCTCTTGCTCAGATAGCCCCGCCTGCGCAGGTCATCGAAGCTGGCCACCAGCACCTCGGGGTTGAACGTGTGGGCAACGACCAAATCGGCGCCGACTCGCAGCACCGCCTGGGCATCAAGCGCGCCGTCCTCTAGCAAGACCAGAGCAGGCTGGAAGTAGTTATAGAAGGGACACACGCGCCGCCCGAAATCGCCGAACCCTCCGGTCGAGGAGACGCGCTCGAGGTGGATGAAAATACGGCGAACCGTGTCGCACCGAGGCACCCGAGCGGCGATGCGGACGATCTCCGGAATGTCCTCCGGGTAGACGTCCGCCGCTTCCGCGACCTTCATCAGGACCTCCTGACTCACTCGGCCTGCAGCGATGTCGGCGTAAAGCGAATAGATGAACGCGTCACTCTCAGCGTCGTCGCCGAAGAGGATTTCGTCGGTCTCTGGCGAGACGTTCGTCCGCGAGCGGAGCAACGCCGTCAGCTTGTAGCTGAGCTGGTCTCGTAGAAAGCGAAACTTGCCGCGGACCAGGTTCCGCAAACTTGGCTTTAGAGTGAAGCCGTCCCACCTAATTCCATCGAGCCTGAGCTTGGCTTCGAGGACGCTCCGCATCTGCTCGGGGCTCCCCGACAATATGAATATCGCGGCAGGGTCGGTGGCGCGGATCTCGCGGAGCAACGTGCCCGCGCCCGGATAGGCGCGCTTGCGGGCAGCCGGCTCGAAGGCGGTGCGCACCAAGTCTCGGAGCGTGTCGAAGTCCGTGCGGAGGTAGGTCTTGTCTAGGTCCCACCGATAGACGATATGCTCCCTACGCTCGCTCAGATCCGGTGCCACCGACGGACCATAGCAGCCAACGGGCCTCAGATGCAGACGCAGTCGAAGCTGATATGGTCGGCGCATGCCCCTCAACGCCGTGGTCATCGACGAGCGAACGTTGCAGCGTGGCTCGGAAGCTCAGCACGTCGAGTGGGATGCAAACATTCGAGAGCTTCTCTCCAAAGCCAAATGCAGCGTCGAAGACGTGGCGACACTTCACGTGAGCCTCACCGAGCAACGATTCATCCTGGATTTCCGGGATGATGATGAGCGCGAGCTCGGCTCGATCGCCATCCCGCATGATGTTCTCTCGGAGCACATCACGGAGTACATCGATATCGTCCGCCAGATCGCCGACGCGGACGGCGTCAATCGAATGGAAGCGCTGGACATGGCAAAGAAGGTCACGCACGACCGCGCTGGCCGAGTGCTCAAGCGAGAGCTCCGTGACTTTGGTTTCGACTTGGAGACCTCGCGGCGCTTGTTCACGCTGTTGCTGTCGTTGCGGGTGGATACGACGCGGCTCGTCGGCATTCACGGTCATCGCACGATCCGCTAGTTGCCGGTCGGGTTTCGGTCGGGCGACGGAGGCCCGTAAATACTGAGCTTTCGCCCTCCTGAACGATGATTTGTGTCAGAGGGTCGACCTTTTTTGCCATTTGTTGAACACTGAATTGCGAGGGGGTCATGACAGCGTCGCTGAAAGAGTCGGTCGAGCCGCCGGCCGAGGATCTGCATCCTCGGGAACAGAGCGCAACCTACTCGAAGCGCGATGAGGATTTCGTGCGACTCCTCCACGCTGCGGGCCTCGCGTGCGAGCTCGATACGGGACAGCTTTCGGCGATCACGTCGAACCTCGAGGAGTCACGGGTCGACTCTCGCCGCATGGACATCCTCGGGCTGTACTATCGCGGCAACGACGATGCTTCGGTCGCGGCGCGCCGCCGCAGTAGCGACCGTTTCTTCATGCACAACGACTACTTCTCGGTAAACGCACATCAGCTGGTCTCTTCCTTGGCGAACCTCAATCCCGAGATTGCAACCGTGAAGCTCCAACGAATCGGCACGGACGAAGGGCCGCTCGTGTTGCGCGCGGGCGAGCACTTCAGCGCCGTCACGGACGTAGACGATGAGGATGCCGAGCCCGGAACCGTGGCGGTGAGGGCTTTGGTGCGTGCGCTGAATGCACTCCTGGCCAAGGCTGAAGTGAGCGAGAGGCTCGTTCCTCTGGTTCCGGACGACTCGCGCGAGCTCTACGTCGGCGTGACCGAGGAAGGTGCGATGACTCTGCTGCAAGGCGGATGTACCGAGCTTTCGGCGGTGGCCGCGCTTCGCGAGTTCGCGAGCTGGTAACTACGCCGACACTCAGCCATACCTGTGCCCGAGATTTCGAGGTGAGCAAGAATGGCTGAATACGACTACGATCTCTTTGTCGTCGGCGCCGGATCGGGCGGCGTGAGGGCGGCGCGGGTGGCGAGCGAGCTCGGGGCACGCGTGGCGATTGGCGAGATGGATCGGATGGGAGGCACTTGCGTCAACGTCGGCTGCATCCCGAAGAAGCTCTTCGTGTACGGCTCTCACTTTTCCTACGATCTCGAGGACGCGCGGGGCTACGGGTGGACGACCGAATCCACATTCGATTGGGCCACTCTGCGCGCGAACAAGGACCGCGAAATCGCGCGCCTCAACGGGATCTACCAGGGCCTGCTCGAGCGCGCGGGAGTGGACCTGATTACAGGTCAGGCGCGGCTGCTCGACCCTCATACCGTCGAGATCGACGGGACGCGGCGCTCGGCGGCGAGGATTCTGATCGCGAGTGGCGGAAGGGCCATCGTGCCGGACATTCCGGGAAGCGAACACGCCCTGACCTCCAACGCCCTATTCTCGCTCGAACAGTTACCAAAACGCATGATGATCGTTGGAGCCGGATACATCGCGCTCGAGCTCGGGTCCGTGCTGGGTGCCCTCGGGGTGGATGTCACCCTCGTTCATCGAGGCGAAGAGATCCTGCGCGGGTTCGACCGCGACCTGCGATGCCACCTTCACGACGAGCTCGAAGCCAAAGGCATGCGGATTCTGCTCGAAACGCAGGTCACAGCACTTCGGAAAGCAGAATCGGCGTTCGAAGCTCAGCTGGACAACGGCGAAGTCCTCGAAACCGACTTCCCCGTATTTGCAATCGGACGCGAACCCAACGTCGAAGGGCTGGGGCTCGAAGAACTCGGCATCGAGCTCGGCCACCGTGGGGGGATTGTCGTGGACGACGACTTCACGAGCTCGGTGCCATCCATTCACGCGGTCGGCGATGTCACCGATCACATTCAGCTTACTCCCGTTGCCCTCGCGGAGGGGATGCACTTCGCGCATCATTTCTACGGCCAAGGCAAGCACCGCATCGACTACATGATCATCCCGACGGCTGTGTTCTGCCAACCGGAGCTCGCCACGGTGGGTCTCACCGAGGCAGAGGCGTGGCACCGTTGCCAAGACGTCAGGGTCTACAAATCGGTCTTCACACCCTTGAAGCTCACGCTGAGCGAACGAAACGAACACACCATCGTGAAGCTGGTGGTAGATGCGTCGAACGACCGTGTGATCGGCTGCCACATGGCTGGCCACGGAGCCGCGGAGATTATCCAGGGGCTTGCAGTGGCGATGAAAGCCGGAGCCACCAAAGCCCAGTTCGACGCAACCATGGGCATTCACCCAACCTCGGCTGAGGAATTCGTCACGCTTCGATGATTCTACATGTTATTAGTCAAGAATTGATGCTGCGGCCGGCACCCAAATAGGCTGTATTTTACGGGATTGAGAGTTTAGAGTGCTCCTTCAAGACTGGACGCGTTGCAAACCCGCACCAGACTTGTCAAGTTACTCCAAGCCACCATGGAAGCCGTCCGCGTCGCCTCAGTCGATCCCGACCTCGATCAACAGAATCGAGCCCTCGGAGCTGCGACTCCCGAAGAGCTCATCGAGTGGGCCTCGGAGCGCTATGGCGACAAGCTGATCGCTTCAACCAGTTTCGGCGCAACGTCCGCCGTGATGCTGCACCTCGTGCACGAGGTGGCTCCCCGCACGCCGATCGTCTGCGTCGACACGGGTTATCTCTTCGCCGAGACGTATCAATTCGCCGAAGACCTGATCAAGCGATTGGAGCTCGACGTTCGTTTCTACTCGGCGCAGATGTCTCCCGCTCGCCAGGAAGCGCTGCACGGGAAGCTCTGGGAACAAGGGGAGGAAGGCGTGAAGCGCTACCTCCAGATCAACAAGGTCGAGCCCATGCAAAGGGCGATTCGCGAGCTCGACGCAGAGGGCTGGATGGCAGGGCTGCGCTCCGAGCAGACCGAGCATCGCGCGAGCCTGCGCCGCATCGATCGCCAAGACGGCCGCGTTAAGATCCATCCGATCCTGCACTGGACCGCCGAACAGATGACGTCCTACATAGAGCGCTACGACCTCCCCTATCATCCGATGTTCGAGCAGGGCTACCGATCGATTGGTGACCACCATTCTACGATTCCAACCACCGCCGGGATGGATCCACGCGACGGCCGCATCCTCGGGAAAACGCGGGAGTGCGGGCTCCACCTTCCCCTGACCGAAGAGCAGAACCAGAGCCTCAAGTCGAGCGGCTTGTAAGAAGCTGGCCCATCGCTCCGCTTTGCGTAACCTCGATTGGAGGTAGTGAACGGTGACTTTGCTTCGACTCGTGCTCAGCGATCTGCATCTCGGGACGGGGACCCGGCGCGGACAGCTCAACCCGCTCGAGGATTTCATCCATGATGATCGCCTCGTCGAGCTCCTCGCATACTACGATGAGGTCGCCGGTCATGACGGCAGCATCGAGCTGATCCTGAACGGCGACATCTTCGACCTCTTGAAAGTGAAGATCGCCGATCAATGGCCCACGGAGGTGACTGAAGAAATCGCGATCGCCAAGCTACAGCAGTGCCTCGAGGGACACCCGAAGTTCGTGCTTGCGATGCGCGAGTTTCTGCACAAGCCGGCGAACCGTGTGACGTATCTCCCCGGGAACCACGACCTCGAACTTTGGTTCTCCGGTGTGCAAGAACTCTTTCTTCGATACGTGGCACCGGGGGAAGCCGCGGAGCGCGTGCACTTCGTGACCTCGTCCGACACCTACTACCTTCCCGAAGGCATCCAGATCCGGCACGGCCATCAGTTCGAGCGGATTCACCGCGTCGACTACGCGCAGATGACGCGCACACGGCGCGACGGAACCGAAGTGCTGGCGCTGCCCTGGGGCAGCCTGTGGATCCTCGAAGTAATGAACCCACTCAAAGAGATTCGAAGCCACATCGATCGCATCCAGCCACTGGGCCGTTTCCTTTGGTCCTCGGCATTGTTGGACCCGAGCTTCGTCTTCAAGTTCCTATGGCGCTCGACGGTCTATTTCCTTCGCCACCGCGTCTTCACGATCCAAGCGTGGCGTGACCGGATCATGAATTTCCCGCGACTCGTTCGCGAAGAGGTTCTCGAAATCACGGGCGGCGACTACGACGAACGAGCGATTCGCGCGCTCAACAGAATCCGAGGCGCACACACTCTCATCGTCGGTCACAGCCACGGGCCGCGATTTCTACAGCTTCCCAACGACCGCATCCTGGTAAACACGGGAACCTGGGTGAAGATGATCAACCTGGACCTTCAGTACCTCGGCCAAGACAGTGGATTGACGTATGCGGTGATCGGGTATGACGACAACGGGAAGCCCGAGACCACGCTGATGAGGTGGCAAGGAGCCCACGAAGCCTGCGAAGCAATCCCATACGCGGACTAAGACCAACTGCAATACCGGAGAACGGCACGCGACGGACGTGCTCACAGGTTCACCGGGGCTCGGACAAACGCGACAGACGCCACGCCCCCGTACGTCGACTTCTACACAGGAGAACGGCTCGCGATGGGCAGCACAGCGATTGGGTCGGCGCCCAGCCGTGTGTCGACGTATGAAGCCGTGGCGACGGGGCTCCCGATCGCGAGCACGCCCGTCGCTAGCCGTTCTCCGGAGGGACAGTTGCGGTATTGTTCTTTGCCGCAGCATACTATACATCTATTCAGTGCCTCGAAGTCGCAGTAATCCCCCTAACCGCTTCGAAGCCGCCCATATCGAGTGGGAGGGTGCGCCCCCGCCGGCTGATCTGCGGGTGCACGAAGAGCATGCCAAGAGCGCGCTCTCCGAGAACAAGAGTCCCGACATCGGTTTTCGGTGGAGTGTCAATCCGTACCGGGGATGCTTTCATGGGTGCGCGTATTGCTATGCGCGGCCGACGCATCCGTATCTCGGGTTTGGCGCGGGCACCGACTTCGAGCGGCAGATCGTCGTGAAGGTCAACGTCGTCGAGCGCTTGCGGGCGGCGTTTCAAAAGAGGTCTTGGCGGCGAGAGCTCGTGGCGTTTTCTGGAAACACGGATTGCTACCAACCGATCGAAGCCCGCTACGAGCTCACCCGTGGATGCCTCGAAGTTTGTGCGGACTATTCGAACCCGGTCGCGATCATTACCAAGGGAAAGCTCGTGCGTCGGGATGTCGATGTGCTGCAAGAGCTGCACCGCAACGCCGGTTGCAACGTAGCCGTGAGCATCCCGTTCTCCAACGATGATCATGCGCGCGCAATCGAGCCATTCGCGAGCCCCCCAAGCAAACGCTTCGAAACCCTTCGCGTGCTCTCGGACGCCGGGATCACCACATCGGTGGCGGTGGCGCCGATCATTCCGGGTCTCAACGACGATCAGATCCCAGAGATCCTGAAGCGTGCGCAGGAGGCGGGCGCGGTCAGCGCGTTCAACGTTCTGCTTCGACTCCCGCTCGAGGTAGGTCCGATCTTCGAAGCACGTTTGGCGGAAGCGTTTCCGTTGCGGCACGGCAAAGTGATGAGTGCGATTCGCGATGTGCGTGGCGGGCAGAAGAATGACAGTGGGTTCGGTTCCCGCATGGTCGGCCAAGGC
>Ga0255046_10000429_pt1 | contig 11318 bp, 9 predicted proteins | sample BC1_12_27_MG_FD_183632 | JGI IMG/M metagenome (GOLD analysis project Ga0255046, IMG submission 183632) | Seawater microbial communities from Strait of Georgia, British Columbia, Canada - BC1_12_27 | ecosystem: Environmental > Aquatic > Marine > Strait | place: Canada: British Columbia...
ATCGTTTTGTTATCGTACTACAACCTTGGATGTACTACTAGTTCCGAATGCTTCTCCGATTGAATTAAATCATTGCCCGATGCCATTGTCGTACTTTATTGAGGTGGTACTTGACATCTTAGATCCGACCGACCTTGTAACAACGTATGAGTGTGTGTACATTACGGAATTGTATATAGACGGAATGTATTAATTAATTGCAATATTTGATGGTGTATATATCTATGGCATTACAATACAATTGCAATAGGATTACAAAATGACAGACAAAGCGGCTTATGTAACAGCGTCTTCTCGCAATAGTCAATCTGCTATCAAGTCTTATTCTGATTCAATCGCCGGGTCTTCAGTTGCCTCATGTTGTGGGAGGGGAAATGTTGCGTCAACTGATGAAATAGATTATAGGTATGAATATAACAGAGAGGCTTATGACGCATTTCGCCCAGGAGAAGCGGTCCCAACAACTAGACCTGAAATTATAGGTCAGTGTGTAAACTCTTATAAAACCGTTGGATTAGTAAGAAATATGATAGATTTGATGTCCGATTTTGGATGTCAGGGAATTAATATAGTTCACCCAAATAAAAAAATAGAAAAATTCTATCAAAATTGGGCGGTTAGAGTTAGAATGAAAGACCGTTCTGAGCGATTTTTAAATAATTTGTATAAAACGGGTACCACTATTATTAGAAGACAGCGTGCAAAATTAAGCCTGTCTGATTCTAGGAAAATACAAAGATCTATTGCGTCCAATCCTTTAGTTAAGGTTACTAATTTGGAAACCGGTAGAAGAGAAATTCCTATAAGGTATACGTTCTTAAATCCATGCACCGTTAAACTTTCCGGAGATGCTGTAGCAGTATTTTCTAATAAAAAAAGATATGTGATTGAGGTTCCTGTAACATTGCGGAATGTTCTGACAAACCCAAATATAAATCAGCAGTCTTTAGTCAACGAGGTTCCAAAAGAAATAATTGACAGCCTTAATAAAGGCAAACCAATTGCCCTTGATGCAGATAATACTCTTGTTTACCATTATAAAAAGGACGATTGGCAACTATGGGCAGATCCTATGATCTATTCCATTCTAACTGATATTAATCTTTTGAAGAAAATGAAGTTGGCAGATTCGTCCGCTTTAGACGGTGCCATTGATAATGTCAGGATTTATAAGTTGGGAGACTTTGAGCATAAAATTCTTCCAACCGATGTAGCCTTTGCAAAATTGGCAAGATTACTAAAGGCTAATGTAGGAGCTGGTACTCGTGAAATTATTTGGGGTCCAGATATTAAAATCATAGAAAGCAAGACGGACGCATATCAATTTTTGGGTGATGATAAATATGTGCCCATATTGGCAGCGATTTATGCCGGTCTCGGAATACCTCCAACGCTTACTGGTACAGATAAGGCGGGGTCTGGTACTACCAATAATCTTATTTCTCTTAAGACATTAGTTAAAAGATTAGAATATGGACGAGATAAGTTACGAGAATTTTGGGAACAAGAAATGGAGATAGTTAGAGTGGCTATGGGATTTAGAGTTCCCGCAGAATTAGAATTTGCAAATAATAATCTTGGAGACGAAGAAGCTGAAAAGAAACTATTTATTGAACTTGCGGAACGAGACATTGTGAGTGATGAATTTATTCAAAGAAAATTTGGTGCCATACCAAATGTAGAAGTTGCACGACAAAAACGCGAAACTCTGGGGCGAAAAAGCAAAAAGCGTAGACCAAAGGCTTCTCCATATCATAATGCTAATCATGGCCAACAGGTTGAAAGGATTCTTTTGGAAAATGGTCAAATTTCGCCAAGTCAGATTTGCGCATTAGATCTATGTAAGGGAAAACCTGGAGATAAGCCCATTGATATAAATAACGTTACAGATGTTAAAAATAACCCAGAAAAAAGTGAAACCCCCGTAAAACCAACCGGCAGGCCACCAAATTCTAAAGACCTTGAACCCCGCAAAAGAAAAAGATTTGTGCCAGTGGTTAAAGCGTCTGTTATGAAGATATGGGCATCTAAGGCATATGATGATTTATCGGACTTATTATCTTCTAAATATTTGATAGTAAAAGGTAAAAAGAATTTACGATCATTAAGTTCTTTAGAGTTTGAAGAGTTAGAATCTTTTAAGCTTGGCGTTTTGTTTAATATTGAGCCAATGTCAGATTTAAATGATGATGAAATTTTGAGTATAGCAGTTTCTGAACCGATTAAAGATCATTACAAATATTGTAAATCTTTATTTTCAGATTACGAAAAACAACTAAAAAGACCGTTATCCATCGCAGAAAAAAGAGATGTGCAATTGTCTTATTATATAGATAGTTTGGTGTAATATATTATTATGAAAATTTATAAATCAGAAAAATCTATCGAGTCGTTAATTTTAGATAATAGAAGTATTTCTTATTTGTCTCATGTCAGCCAAATTAGCGAACTTCCAAATTTTGATGATGAAAAATTCAAACAATCTCTTGGGAGCACTAATACGGATACGCCGGATACAATAGATCTTTTTTACACTCAATCTGTCTTAGTAACGACAAATTGGAATGCTAATAACGATATTTTTGATCCTGCAGAAGTTTGGGCAAGTAGAAAAACTCCAGTTGATAAGCCAACTAATATTGAACACAATCAAGATAGAATTATAGGGCATATAACTAGTCAATGGGCCATAGACCGTGATGGAAATATGATTGATAACGATTCTGTTGTTGATGATTTGCCTGAAAGTTTCCATATTTGTGTTGGTGGAGTAATTTATAAAGCCTGGACCGGGGTAGAAGCTAGGACTCAAGTTGCAGAAGTAATTAACAAAATAACCGGCGGTGAAATGTACGTTTCAATGGAATGTTTGTTTACTGACTTCGATTATGGCATGTCGAATGGTTCGGATTTTAAAATTGTTGAACGGAATCAAGAATCTGCATATCTTACAAAACACTTGAAGTGTTACGGAGGTGAAGGATCGTTTAATGGCTATAAACTAGGGAGAATATTAAGAAATATTACGTTTTCTGGCAAGGGTTATGTTACAAAACCAGCCAATCCGGATAGTATAATTTTTACAAAAGAAGAATCTGAAACGTTTAATTTTGTACGCGCTGTTCATGAAATTCCAGAAAAAGAAAACAATGGCGTATATATTAGCAGTTATTCAGATAATGAAAGGGAGACAAATTCAATGTCAGATAATTCCATTTTAGAAAATCAGATTGTCGAACTTAAATCGCAACTTGCGAAATCGGCAGAAGAGGTAAAAGAGGCAAAAAATGCCCTTGCCAAGGCGGACGTTGAACGCTTGAATCAAACAATCGAAGATCTCAAAGAAGAAGTTGCTACTTCTAATACCTCTCTTTCAGATGAAAAAGATAAGTTGGAACAGGCTCAGGCTGCTCAGTCTCAATTTGAAACAGATATGGCAGATTTGAAGACTGAAAAAGAAGATCTTGAAAAAACTCTTGCTGATATCAGATTAGAGAAAACTGCGGTTGATAGAGTTTCAAAACTTGTGAGCGCCGGAGTTAAAGAAGAGGATGCGAGAGCTAAAGTTGACAAGTTTACTAGTTTGGACAATGAACAATGGGATGAAATTGCAAAAGTGTTTATTTCTCAAGCCCAAGATTGCGCAACATGTCCAGATAGTTCAAATAAAACAGAAAAAAAGAATTATAAATTAGGCAACGCTGAGGCTGATGCTGAAGCCGATGCCGAAGATACAGGTGCATCTGATGATGAAGATTTGGCAGAAGAAAATGCTGAAGCCTCAACGCTTGAAGATGCTGATGATTCAGATACTGCTAATGCCTCGGTGGGAGCAGTTGATGGTGGTAAAGACAATAGCGTTTTTCATGAATTGCAAAGCGCTCTTGGTTCTATGATTAATCCAGAAGATAATGATAAGGAGAGTAAATAATGGCTCTTAAACCTGCAAGAAAATATGACGAAGGCACGGAAATTTCATATTTTATGAATGAACCAGCCGAAAGAGGCATTGCAGTCGTTAATTGTCCTGATGCAAGTGGTGTTGGAGCTGCTATGGATGATCCTAATGCGACCGTTTGTATTCCGGACGCTTCTGGAGAAGGCCCGGCTGTTGGTATGCTGCTTAACGATGTAGTAGATCTTGACGAAAGTCGATGCTGCAGAAATCCACATCGGGATGAAACCACTGTTTGTGGTAAAGTTACAGTTTTGACTCACGGGTGGGCCGTGACGAATATGATTGCATCTGGCGTAAATCCGTCAGCCGGTGATAAAGCTTATTACGTTGCTGGCGGATTGTGGACTAACCAGGATACAGGAGATGATTCTGCTGGTTACTTCATGAGTGCTAAAGATAGCGATGGTTACGCAAAAGTTGCCGTAAAAACCCTAGTTTAATATACAGGAGTAGAATTATAATGTTACAAGTCGATCCCAAACTTAATGAAATTTTACGAGCAACTGCTTCGGGAGATCAGAGAGAGTCTGCCAAGGCTATGCAGATGTTTGCAAAAGCCGTTGAGCTTCCCCTAAGAAAGGGTATCATGTCTTGTGATATTCTGGGAAACATTTTTGAAGCAATCCAAATGGCACCTGGAGCATGTGTAAGATTTCCCTTAGATTTCCTCAAGCCAGGAACTGAGAAAGAATTTACTGCTTATACGATGCCGAATTGTGGTTTTATTCCGCATTGTTGCGTAGAAGGTGATTATGTAGAAGTTCCTACTTACAAAATTGGTAACTGTATTGATTGGTGTCTTGATTATGCCAATGATGCACGTTGGGATGTTGTGAGTCGTGCATTGGAAGTTCTTCGTGCTGGCCACACAAAGAAAATGAATGATGACGGGTGGCATACACTTCTTGCCGCTGGTTATGATAGAAACGTTATGGTGGTTGATAGTGCTGCTGCACAAGGTCAATTCACAAAGCGTCTTGTTTCGATGATGAAGGTTGTTATGCGAAGAAATGGTGGGGGCAACTCCACATGTTTGAATCGCGGTAAGTTAACAGATCTTTATATCTCTCCTGAAGCCATGGAAGACATTCGTAATTGGAATGTTGATCAGGTTGATGAGATTACGCGTAGAGAGATTTTCCTCGGTGATGATTGCGACAACGGCTTGACCAGAATTTTCTGTGTTAATCTCCACGTCCTTGATGAGCTAGGTTTTGGACAAGAATATCAGTTGTTCTATGAGAATCAACTTGCTGGTGGTGCTGGTGCAGGTATGCCACCGAACAAGATTGAAATTGTCGTGGGCTTAGATCTGACAAATCGTGATAGTTTTGTAATGCCGGTTAGAGAAGAGTTGAAGGTCTTTGAAGATCCTACACTTCATCGTCAGATGCGTGCAGGATTTTATAGCTGGCAACGTTTGGGCTTTGCTGTCCTAGACTCAAGACGAGTTCTTCTAGGCGCTATTTAATCAGCAATAGCAAAAAACTAGCATTTTGATAAGGGCGGGCGAATTCAATTTCTCCCGCCTTTATTTTTTGATATAGACATATTCAATGAAAATTAACCCCCACCCTAAAGGCGTATAATATTGTATTATGTTTATTCGTGCAATATTTTTATGTCTAATATTTGTATCAATTTCTTACTCTCAAGTAAGCACAACGAGCATTAGAGTTGGGAAAAATGGCGAATTGACAAAAAATGGTGGCGTTTATTGTAAAGTATATTATCCGCAGAAACAATCGGAAAGCGTTAATGCCGCAATAATCTTTTCACATGGAATGTTACGTAATAGTATGGATTATTCCAGTTTAAGTTCTTATTGGGCAAAAAATGGTTATATTGTGATAAATCCTGGCCATGGGTATACATACTGGCAAGACCGCATTATTCATATTTCAAGCGTTATAGAGTTCCTTAACAAAAGAAAATATGAGAGAATAGGAGTGGCTGGTCACTCTATGGGGGCAATGGCAACAGAAATAATAGCGGGTACTAAATTATACGCAGAAGGAACCAATGAATTCAAGGATTATAAAAATAAAAAAATCACAGCAGTAATTACGTTCGCGGCCCCCGGCAGAGGGGGAGCTATTAGAAAAACTTCTTGGGAGGATATAAAAATACCGTTTTTGTGTGTTGTGGGGGGCATAGATTCTATGTCTGGTAATACTCAAACCGATCCTTTTGTTTTTTCTAGTGGCAGAAATAAGTTTTTATATTTTATTCCTAATATTGATCATGGATTTGGAGGCATTTCAGGCAGATTAGCATTTATGAAAAGTCCGCGTCTTGTTAAAGAAATACAAGAAGTAAGTCTGACGTTTTGGGACGCTTGTTTAAAACGTGACAAATCGGCGGTTATAAAACTTTTTGAAGACGAAAGGCTGAAAAATAAAAAATAATGACTTTTTCAAATAGACAAGAATGTTGCACAGAAAATTTACAGCCGCTACCAAGTCCGTCTGGAAATACTGAATGCGATATAAGCGGGTGCGATGATTGGCAAGTATGTCTTGCTAATATGTTATCTGTATTTATAGGCGATTGGGATGGCGATTTTACTCAAGATAGATTATGTCAAATTCTTTTAGTTGCGGCATTTCATGTTGCTGCGGATTTGTCATGTAGCAATTGTAGCGGTTCGTACAATTTCACAGTAAATATAGTAAATAAAACAGTTTCGCTTGATTTATTAGATCCAAGCAATGCGGTAATATCGAATCTTGTTATTTATAAAGCTGCCTGTATTATAGACCAAGGAGCGGCAAGATATAAAGCGGCTAGAGATGGCGTATCAGCCAAATGCGGTCCAGTGAGTTTGAGCGTAAATGGCGGATCAAGTTCTTTCAATGCGTTTTTTAAATACGGTCCATGTTCTGCATATACCACTCTTTTAGAACAGTGTTGTTTTAAAGGGCCAATTGCTGACGCGGCATATGCTAGAGCCGTATTAAGTACATTTGTTAACGATTCTTTTAGGCCATGTGTGGTCAATCCATCTTGTGACGGATCGAATACTGGTTCTAGAGGGAATTGTTGTAATAATAACGGCGTATAATTATATGTTTCATTGCGATTTTAGTTGCGAATTTATTCAATGTCCAAGTGTAATTTTACCACCGGAATACGGAGATTTTTCAATGTGTTTGTATTTTATTAATGGGTTAGAGGAACAACATGTAGTTGGGAAAATTAAGAGAGGGTTATGTCATCCGCGAATAACGGATTTGAAACCTCATATTTCATCAACTGTAGATTTTCCATATCTATGTAGTAGACTAGATACCCCAAATTATTATTCTGGATGCGGTCCAGATTGTGGAACCCCTTTAGCCAGTGGAGATACTGGTCAATATTTCTTTGAAAGTGTATGCTAATGGCATTTACAACAGATCAATTAGAACATCAGTTAAATTTATTAACTAACGCTACGTGTACAAACCCTCTCACCGGGAATCAACTAGCGGCAATTTTATCGAATATTCTTGAGTCTTATTATAATAAGCTTAGTGATTCGGTAGTAGAAGCCGGTGCTGACAACTGTGTTGCAGTAACCGTTGCTCCTCCTGCAACAGATAGTGATCCGTATGTCGTAACCGCAGACGTGGTTATAGATCCAGATCCTGATAATGTTTTATCTTGTAGTCCAACTGGTCTTTTTGTTCCATCTGCTTCGGGCGGATTGTGCGTGTTTACAGTTGAAGCAGGAACCACTGATGTTATTGGGGACGATGCGAATGGATCAGAAACGGTTATGTGTGGAGACACAATTCACTTTTGGTCTCCAGATGGCACCGTTAATGTTACAGTTGATCCAGGAAGCGCAATACTTGGATTAGATGCAACTATAACTATCAATGCCAATGATACAGATGAATGCGTTGATATGACCGTATCTGGATCTGGTACGGCTGGAGATCCGTTTTTAGTTGGCGCTGCAATTATAATAGATGCCGCTCCAAGTAATGATATCACTTGTACGGTTGATGGGTTATATGCGCCACATGAAACTACTACATCATGGGATGTTCAAACTGGGGGCGTAGATCCAGTATTACGTTATACAGATGAAGATGGGGCAAATCTTGATATTCAGCTTGAAGGAACTAATAATACAACCGTTACAGAAACCGGTGGCGATACTATTACAATTGATACTGATATAGTTATCAATGCCAGCGACATTGATGAATGCGTTGATATGACTGTTACCGGATCTGGTACAGCAGGAGATCCATTTTTAATTAGTGCCGCAATTATCATTGATGCTGCTCCAGGTAACGATATTACTTGTAGCGTTGACGGATTACATGCTCCACATGAAACTACTACTGTATGGGGAGTTCAAGCCGGTGGTCCAGACCCAGTTCTTCGTTTTACAGATGAAGACGGGGGAACTAGTGATGTTCAATTTTTGGGAGGAGATAAAGCAACTGTTAATGAAGCTGGTGGCGTTATTACTTTTGCTTCAACTGGAAATACTTCTATTGTAACTGATACTGTTTCTGGTCATCTTATTCTCAATCATGATGACGGAACAGGGTTAGTTGTCCCCGTCAATGAAACAATTACTAGTTGGGCAGTTCAAACTGGCGGTGCAGATCCAGTGCTTCGTTATAGAAATGAAGACGGGGGATTTGACGATATACAATTAATCGGCGGACCAAATGTAACAATTACTGAATCTGACGATGAAATAACATTTGAGAGTACCGGCGAGGTAACAATTCTTGTCCATAGCAGTATTCCTCCGGGTTGTATAGACATGTCTGTGTCTGGAGTAGGAACGGTTGGTGATCCGTATCTTATTGGAGCTGATATAATTTTAGATCCAGATCCAACTAATGATCTTGTTTGCACGGGACCGGGATTATACGCGCCGCATGAAACTACTACTTCATGGGGCGTTCAAACGGGTGGTGTAGATCCGGTATTACGTTTTACAGATGAAGATGGTGGAACAAGCGATATTCAATTCTCTGCTGGCGCAAACGTTAGTATTAATGAGTCGAGTGGAGAGATTGTTATTTCTTCTTTGGGTAGTGGCGGAGGCGGTGGCTCTACCATTATTAATGAGCTGAATACAGACTGTATTGAGATGTCTGTGACCGGTGTTGGCACCGTTGGCGATCCATATCTTATAAGCGCAAGTCCAACCTTAGATCCGGCTCCTACAAATGATCTTGTTTGTAGCGCTACCGGATTGCTTTCTCCACATGAAACTACTACCTCGTGGGCCGTATCGACCCCAGGTGCAAGTCCGACTGTACGATTTACTGACGAAGACAGTGGAACAAGCGATATTAGATTTCTTGCCGGAACAAATATGGCTATTGTTGAATCCGCAGGTACGATTACTTTTACCTCTTCTGGAGGTGGCGGAGGATCAGAGACTTATGTTGAAGTATTAGATACTGAATGTATGGATATGACAATCTCTGGAGATGGTGACATTGGAACTCCTTATATAATTGAGGCTGATCCTATTATTCCGGTGGGTCCATTTGGCACATATGATAATTATAATCTTTTATCGTGTGATACTGGACTTAAGGTTCAATGTGGAGAGGATACGGCCTTTGATGGTTGTGATCCAGATACGATTGAACAAACAGATGACGGTATTTATTTCTATGGGGATGGTACTGGTATACCAGAGTTTCCTGATGGATTAATACTAATTTGTAATGGAGCTAAAAAAGTATTTAGATCTAATGTTGTTGCTAATCCAGGTGCGCCTATTTACTTTACAGTTGGCGGACAAGATACTGGTAGCGGAAATCCATTAGTTGAAGACTCTGGACTAGAAGGGCAACCCGGTGTGGTTATTCCTGATTATATGATTATAGACAGGGTTATTGGAACGCTTGGTACGGTTGCCGGGGACGGAAATACTACGGTAGATTTTCAAACTCAGATGCCAACTGGCGAAGACAATCCGAATGCAACCACGCTTGGAGATACTATTCCGGCTGATGTGCGACAATGGGATGCTCCTGAATTTACAGAAAAAATTATGCTTCCTGGGCAAATTGTTGTAGAAGCTGTTACTAATGTTGGCGTTGGAAATCCTAGCCAATTAACTTATATGGCTTATGGCAGAGTATTATCCGCATTAGATTGTTCTATTTTTCCTTGTGCCTCATTAGATAACCCTCCTCCAATACTTACTGGTGTCATAAGTGGCGCTACAGATCCTTCATGGGATGGACCATATACATTTTATATGACAGCAGAATGTACATGGCATTCTCCAGAAGGAATAGTGATGACTGTTAATGGTGATATATATATAGAATTTCCAGTTGGAGGCAGTTATCCCGCTTATTGTTGGCATTTAACACCGTTTGCCGGAACAGATCTGGATAGCGTAGCTGTGCCAGGAGATTGTGCTGGCAGTGGAACTATGACATTAAATGTACCATAATAGGAAAAAATAATGCCATGCCAATCAATTCCAAATCCTGCTAATGATTCGGTGGGTTCTAATCCTTATGCAAGTATTTTAAATGCATCAGTTAGACAAGAATTTTCAAATTTAATTGATGTTCTTGTATCAGATGCCGGGTGTACTCTGCCCTGCAAACTCTTTTATTCTAGTGCAAAATGTATAGATTGCGAGAATTGCATTAGCAATCCAATGATTGGTGGCTCTTCTGGTGTTTACCAAAGTGGTGGACCGATACCATTTGGGAAAGGGATGACTTGTCCACTTTGTGTTGGAAAAGGAAAAATACATGTGGAAGAGTCAGAAGAACTAAATTTGGTCGTGATTTGGGATTCAAAGGAATTTGTAAAACTTGGGTTAAATAAGTTTGATCACCCAAAGGTTGCAGATGGATTCGCTCAAACCCTTTGCAGAATAGAGTGGTATTGGAAAATTATGAATACCGAGTATGTAATACTTAATTTGTGCGATGAGTGTTTAAATCAAAAATATAAAAGGATTACAATTCCAGAACCCTGCGGATTTTGTCCGCCGAAATATATATTAACATTATGGCAGCTACAATAACTATAAGAATGCCCTCAAAGGCCAGTATTAAAACTTTTCGAAAGCGGTTGAGCGCCCCTTTAAAGCGTCAACTGGTTAATGCTGAAAGTAGGTATCTTGCTGCTGTCAGGCCAAAATTACAGGTGGCATTAAGAGAATCGTTAACCCGATCTCCCGCTTATGCTTCTGTATCATTTGGTATTTTGCGAGGGGAATTTGGACTTATTGATGGTCGGGGCAAAATGGACGTAATTATAGATTTTATAGTTGATAATGCAATTCGGGTAAGTAAACAAATAAAATTGGGAAAAGGCAATATAGATGGTCAAACTGCTATAACATTTTCCCAATTTTATTTGT
>Ga0255046_10000430_pt1 | contig 11280 bp, 15 predicted proteins | sample BC1_12_27_MG_FD_183632 | JGI IMG/M metagenome (GOLD analysis project Ga0255046, IMG submission 183632) | Seawater microbial communities from Strait of Georgia, British Columbia, Canada - BC1_12_27 | ecosystem: Environmental > Aquatic > Marine > Strait | place: Canada: British Columbia...
ACTGCACGAAGCAATCAATCGTCCCAAGGGTATCGTCCCGCACGAAGCCGAGGAGTTTTACGAGCAAGACTTCTACTCCACCACAACAGCCCAGTAGGGCGCACATATTATGACTAAGAAATACACAAAGAACGAACATATGCACCACCTCAATGATGGAGCCACACCCCTTGACCCCGAAGCCAAGAAGCTTATCGGGGACAGGATGCTGAAGGCATCCATCAATGGTCAGACCAAGAACGCTGCACCCAAGCACATAGGTCAGTGGCTACAGGTCACACACCGGGCTGCATTCAACAAAGACTTTGAACAGCACGTTCAATTACACTCACTCGACAAGCACTGTATGAGTTAAATTAAACCTTGCAACCGCTGCCGGATGCCCACATAAAAGAAATAACACTAACAATAAAAGATTAAAACTATGAGACATACAGTACAATTCCATACATACCCCGATGGGGAAGCAGAGTTTATGAACAAGGATGAGATCGTCCTTCGCTTGACAGGTAGGGGTTCAATTAATGACTGCTACGTAGGTGACCTATCCGATGGTGACCAATACTGCCAGCGACTACAGACTAAGCTACAGAAGCGGACGGCATCCGACATACTTAACTTCATTGCTGACAGGGAGATATGCATATCTTATCACACTTGGAGTGGCAATGATTACGCTATCATTAAGCTCTCGGATGCCAGCGGTCAATCACTTACCAAGTACCCATACGATAATGCATCAGCATTACGTGAGGCGGTTGAATTTGTTATGGACCAGGAGGAACTATAATGAAATCACCTACAAATACCTACGTAATCGATCAGTTCTCTGACCTATACGAGAAAGCAATGTCCAATAAAAAGATTATGGATGAAGGTCGCAAGGCTGCTGCAATATTTAGAAAACTCGGATGGCTAGAGGATGCCCGCCGTACTAAGACTGGTCGAGCAACTTACCCAACCTACGGAAAGAAAAAAACATAATGGCACACTTCTATACATCAGAAAGACTACCGAAGTTTCTACCAGAGGTAGAGACCCCAGCCCAGGCACTGAAGAATAAGAAGGCTTGGCCTTCAGTTACTACAGTACTGAGTATCATTAGGGATGACTTCATTGACTCAATCTTCCAGCCCCAACAGTTGGTCACACTGGCACGTGAGCATCCGGATATGGACTGGCGAGACATCAAGGATATGACCTATGGTTTCCGTAAGCACCCTTGGACTGGTGCTATGATACCAAGCTCAGAATTTGGTACGTCAGTACACAAGCGCATTGAGGACATCATCAAGGGAGTGGAGGATGACACCGCTACACCTTGGGATGATTGGGCTATGCCCTTTGTCCAGTGGGTGGCTGACAACAACGTCAGTGTAATGGGAACGGAGTATGTCATTGGCAACAACGTACTCAAGATCGCTGGCAGCGTTGACTTCATCGGAACCTATGAAGACGGGAAGATATTCCTAGCGGACTACAAGACACGTAAGTGCAAGGGCAAGGGCAATTACTACGGCAAGGACTGCAAGCAGTTAGCAGTTGAAGCTTGGATGCTTCAACAATTACTTGACCTTGATTACCTGCCTGGCTGTGTCTCTGTTTGCATCTGCACTGAGACGGCTGAACACTACCACAAGGTGTGGAAAGATCACGATGTACAATACCATTTGGACGGAGCAATGCTAGCAGCTAAAGTTTACTGGCAGGAGCGTATGACCAAAGCAACAAGCTACAAATAATCACACTAACACAATAAATAAATATGGAAACAATCAGCAATAATATAATAGCCATTGCAATCGTATCGTTTACGGTAGCAATGTTAGTCATCCCATCTGCACTCGCCAATCGCCACCGACTAACACTTCGGGAGCGACTGGTAAAGAATGCCTTCGATTCCTTCAGTAAGTCCGGCGGAAAGCGTAGGCGTTATACCCCAGCGGAGGATACGTTAATCCTTAGTAAGGTCATTAGCGACGATGAGATCTGCGCAATTATTCAGCGCAGCAAGAACTCTGTTCACGTTCGACGCAGCACCCTACTTGATTCCTAATGAAGTACGTCAAGCAATCAGAACTAAAGCAATTCCGGGAGGACAACCGACCGAGCGAATGCCCTATCATCGAGGTAGAGAACCCATCTTGGGTTGTCGATCACGATCACCACAGTGGTCAAGTCCGAGGGGTGATTAGCTCCGAGGGTAACACATACCTTGGTCGCCTAGAGAATGCATTCAATCGTATGTCATTGACTGCACGTAAGGTAGGGTTACCGAAGATGCTTAAGAACATTGCTGACTACCTCAACAAGAAGGACACCAACCTGTTGCACCCCACTGGATACCGTCAACTCTACAAAAGATTTGACCGCCTTCAAAAAGGCGAGCAGGAATTACTGCTCGTATCCCTTGGGTGCGACATCGACACCATCAGGAACTTACCCAACTCAAAGGAGAGAACCTCCTTATACAAAACAATAATAAAAAATGACTGAAGCAAATGACACCACTACTCTAGTTGAACGACTGCAATCAGTGCAGTCCCAACTCAAGGCTCCCAAGGGGCAGAAGAATAAATTCGGCAACTACAATTACCGATCAGCGGAGGACATCCTTGAGGCACTCAAGCCCCTGCTTGCATCCAATGGCCTAGCACTTATCATCGCTGATGACATTGTCGAGATTGCTGGACGTGTGTACGTCAAGGCAAGTGCATCCGTCATCGATGCCTACGGTGCGCAGATTGGTTCCAATGGATTCGCTCGTGAAGCAGAGACAAAGAAGGGAATGGACGATGCTCAGATTACTGGCAGTGCTTCCTCCTATGCTAGAAAATATGCACTGAATGGATTGTTTGCTATTGACGATACCAAGGATCCGGATTCAACTAACACTCACGGCAAGGATAAGACATCCAAGCCACAACAAAACGAAACAGTAAATGCCCTCGACGGGCTTATCTAATATGACACAATACGACAACACTAATACTGGTGGCCTATGGCCATCCGAGCAGAAGACAGAGAAACACCCTAACCTTAAGGGTAAGATCAACGTAGACGGTAAAGATTATTACCTGTCCGCCTGGTCGAAGACTGACAAGAACGGTGGAAAGTATTTGTCCCTCGCCGTTGATAAGCCAATCGAGAAAGAGCCATCGCCTACACTCACGAGTGCAGTCGAAGCGTTACCTTTCTAATGTTGGACACCCAGCAGTACGACAAGGAGTGGTGGGAACAGTTCCGCCACGAAGAAGTCCAGTATATTTTAGAATTTACTGGACGTAAGAACTCGGATTACACTGGCGGAGATGGTTGCGATAACCCCTTTGCAAACTTCGATGCTAGTGTAGAGTTCGGCGTTGATCCCCTAACTGGGATATGCGTTAGGATGCAGGACAAATTCCAGAGAGCAAAGGCTTTCTGTGCGACTGGTTCACTTGAGGTTAATACCGAAGGTGATAAGGCAAAGGACATCTTCAGAGACTTGATCGGTTACTCACTGATTGCCCTCGGTATGCTGGAGCGTTCTGACTAGAAGTACATAACATAGTGATTACTGGGGGGCGTAGGCGTTAATGGCCTTCGCCCCCCTTTTCATTGCACAGATCCTAAACGAAATCGGGAGAATTAAATGAACGAAGAAATAAAAGAACCACACAATTTAAATGCAGAAGAGGGCTTGATCGCAAGCTGCTGCCTAGCCGATAAGGCTAATGGATACGATACAATATCTCACTTGGTTGAGCCAAGTGATTTTTACTTTCAGAGGAATGAAGTCCTCTACACTAGCGTTGCCAACATAGCAGGACGAGGGGAGGACATCAACGAGGTGTCCCTTATGGAGGACCTTAAGAAGTCCTCCTCCCTTGACGCTATCGGCGGCGTTGCCGGAATGATGGCGGTGATGAGTCGAGTAGACAATCCTATGTCCATCAAATACTTTGCGAAGATCGTGAAGGAGAAGTCACAGCTTCGTATGATTATACGCAAGTGTCGCACATCCGAAGAGGAGGCACGTGCTGAGATCAAAGACTCGGACAGTATCCGGGCAGAGCTTGAGGGCGATATGATTCTCATTGATGGAGAAGATCGCACGACCACTGACCTGCGTACGTCCGTTGATATCCTCCGCGATGACTACGAGAAGATGCTGACAGGTGAGTACATCAGTGAAGTAGTGAAGACCGAGATCCCCCACTTGGATGAGAAGCTCGGCAATGGTGGCGTGGCTCCAGGCGAGGTGATGGTTATTGCTGCCCCTACTTCCTGTGGTAAGTCACAGCTTGCCCTCAACATAGCACTACGTGCTGCTATGAATGCAGGTGTAAGCTCCGCTATTGTCTCGCTTGAGATGCCCCAGAAGCAGGTCACACAGCGACTGGTACAGTGCCTATCTCAGGTGAATGTAAACCTCATTAGGGATCGTGTAGTCAGCAAGAAGCAGATGGCTAGCGTGAACGATGCACTGGACACCATCGGTGGCTTAAGTATCAAGAGTATCCACAGCGTTAAGAGCGTACAGGATATGGCATCCCAAGTACGTACACTGGTACGTACGGACAACATCAAGATGCTGATCATTGACTACCTACAGCTTATGCCGTTTGGCAATGGACGTATGTCAAAGAATGATGCCATCGCTGACGTGTCCCACAAGATCAAGCAGCTCGCACTTGAACTGAACATACCTGTCTTACTCCTGTGCCAAGTCGGGCGGGAGGGAGCCAAGCGTGAGGGTGGACTAAAGCTACACGACCTAAAGGATTCCGGTGACATCGAGAATGATGCGGACGTAGTCCTGCTGATGTGGCCAAAGGAAGGTGATGTAGATGCGTCAAGAAAGGTTGACAACTACGGACCCTATGTTGAGATGCAATACAACGTAGCGAAGAACCGAGAGGGAGACCGAGACGTGAAGGGAATATTCAAGTTCCGAAATACAATCGGACGATTTTATTAAAGAGTAAGTTGGGTAGTCGGACTATTAAGATGTCCGTTGGATTGTTCATTCCATTTCAACCACCTAGCTTACCTAATTTTTAGATACAACTATGAAGGCAAGTAAAATTATAGAGAAGCTTTCACTACGATACCCACATATGGGTTGCCCAATAGAAGCCACTGACCAGTTCAGTACGTTCGACTTTGAGAGCGAACAATACCTCATAGAGGTTAAGTCCAGACGCAAGAGGTACGACCCTTGGCTGATTGAGAAGCACAAGGTTGACTCCAATGTGTTAGCCACGGGCGACACAGGCAAGGAGGTACTCTACGTCACTGAGTACGAAGGCACTGCATACGTTTGGAACATATCCAAGATGCTAGTAGATGAGTACGACTTCAAGTGGACGCAAAAGAATATGCCACAGACTACTGATTTCAGTAACAACCGTTGGGTTAAGAAAGATGTTGGCTACGTGAGCGAGTCCGATGCTACTATTATTACACTGTAATTAATAGGTCACCGTTGTGATTCGCTTTTGACTTCGCCACTTTTACCGCTGCTGGAACTTATCCCGAAAGGCTTGGGACTGCTGCATCATTTGCACTACAGCCTTAGTGAGTACACCACGTTGCTGCTGTAGATTTAGGTACTGACCAAGTTGTTCAGGTGGCATCGTGTCCATCTTGTCGATGAAGTACTTCGCCCTAGCTGCAACAGGAAGTCCCTTTACCCGACTGTCAAAGGATGTAACTCCTGCTGCCTTGTTCTGTGTCTTCTTGATGACTGACTTTAGGATCTGTTTAGAAAGAGTTGGGTTTGCCTTGAGTGAGTTCTGTAGGACAAGCATACGTTCAGCATTGGAATCCTTTGATTGCATCTCAGTAAACGTACTGCGAGCCAATCGGGTTCCCTTCTGTTGTTCTGTGCCGAACTCATTCTCAAGGTTTTCAATTGTCTCAGCATCGTAGCCTCGGGCTGCAAATGTTTCAGCGGAGGACTCACCAAAGAATCGTCGAAGGATTGGGCGATTGTTCCTAGCGATGGGCTTACCATTGAAAATATCGGATGCAACCTGGAAGAGTCTTCCAGTTGTTTGACCCGGACCACCAACCCAAGTTTGGTACAAGTACTGTAAGTTCTCGGGCGAAACCTCGTACCCCAATGACTGTAGTTGCTCGGCAAAAGAGATAGCCATCTCTCCCCCACGTGTCTCCATTGTCCAAGGGAACATCTTCTCAACTTCACTAATGTTTTTTGTCTCCAACCAATTAGGTCGGATGTCACGTCCGAGTCCATCCTTGTTCTGAACGAGTTCCGTCCAAGGTCGCATAATAGTTGGAACCAATGATCCACCCATTGGGTTATAGGAACCAATGAATGCTTCACCAAGCTCGGCTACGTCCTTGCCAAGTGTCTTATCCATCTCAGCTTGGGATGGCTGGATGCCCATTATGCCCCGCTGGATTACGTGCTGCTGGGTATAGTCCGCTATCTTCTTGAAGGGAGCAATGGAGTAACCGATTGGGATTGAGAAAGTATTTAGAGAGCCGTCCTCGTTCTTACTTCTGACGAAGGTAAAACTCTTGTCGGTCTTATAGGAGCTGCCGTCAGCAGCCTTCATCTTTTCCTTCCACTCTGGATCAATGCTTTGATTGTATAGGTCAATCACTAGAGTAGTTCCAGCCAATGTTGCCATTACACCTGCTGCAACCTTTGGTTTACGCATACTGCGGAGGAAATTGCGTGAGCCTTGGATCGCAGGGTTAGCGAATAAGTAGGCTGCTTGAATCGTTCCACCCTTGGAACCCTTCATTAGTGGATCGAATGAACTGTCTCTAGCTGCTAGGGCAGCTTCCTTGCGGCTCATACCACTATCAAGACCACGGCGGTAAACGCCGAATCGAGTGGAGTCCTCGACCACTGCATTCATATTGTCCCACACCTTAACAAAGTCCCGAGCCTTGGATGCTGCTGGCTGGTTCAGTCTATCCTGTAACCCCTTGATGCCGTCCTCAATGTTGGTAATGGTGGATGAACTTAGGTTGCCAGTGCTGCCACCGTCCTCAGTGAACTGCTTGTAGATCGCATCCATCTTGGCTGCCTCTGGATCTGCGGATACCTTGCCCTTACCAAATATGCCACGGCGTACAACTGCCATATCCCCCAAGGGATTGAGTAGCTTTGCACCTTCGCCTAGCCCCATCTTGGCTGTCGCATTAACGATAGCTTCAGACCTGTCCCGAAAGAGATTGGGAATAACGAACTCTGGATTGAACCGAGTGTACATCTGACCAATGAGTCGATTGTAACCCAGTGCAAGCTTGGCTAGTCCCCCGACTACCTCCCTGTTCTGACCACGCATTGCCTGTGCCAGCCTCTTGTCCTTGAAGGCAATGGCTGTCTTCTCCCCATCTATGAATACGTTCACGATGGAATCCCCGTCCACCCCATCGGGTGTCTTGTCACCCTTCTTGGGCTTGTAGGTTGTTAGTAACTCACCAGCAGATTTCTTATTAACGTCTGCTTGAACCAGTCGAAGGAATGCTTGGTTGGCCTTGTTGGTTTCCGCTGCTCTAATGGCAACTGAAAGATTGCCAATGATATTGTCCCCAATGTCAGCGACACTACGCTCGGAGCCAAGGGCTTCGTACTGTCCTGGCTTGAAGCTAGCACCGTCCTCCATTACTCGATTCAATGGAACGTAGTCCGGGAATATCTTGCGTAGCTCCTTGGCCTTAACCTTGGAGTAGATACCACCATCCACCAGTGTATCAAGGATCTGATTGGACAACTCCTTGCGGCTCTTGATGATGTTATCAAGCTCTACGTTGAGCTTGGTGCTTTCGAAATTCTTTATGTATGCCTTTGCATCCTCGGTGCTTATGCCCGCAGCACCATCACCCTTGAATCTTTTTAACTTTGATTTATTAAAGGCAATGGCGTGTTTAGAATATAGGTACTTATTGACGGACTGTGACAGCTCCTTGGCTGGCATTCCCATCTCATCTGCTTTAGCAACAAGCCACTTACTGTCGAGGTCAACGATCTCCTCAATCTCTGAATTACGCCTTTGTATCTTTGGCTCTGCTAGTCGGCTCTCTAGGTTGTAGTCCTCGGCTTCACTCTCAACCTTAAGCTTGGCATCCTCCTTCTTGTACTGACCACCGCCGGACTGATCCTGTAGCTCCTGTAGGCGAGCCTTGGAGTCCATACTTCCCTCCTTAATTGCAAGTCTTAAGTTTTTGTATCCATCCTTGACTTCATCATTGTGTTCACGGCGTTCTTCATCACGCCGTCCACTAGTATCTTTGCGTCCGGATCTCCACTCTTGTACAGTAAGCTCAGTTGATCCCTGTCGATGCCAGCATACTTTGTGTATGCTTTACCCAGTGCGCTACCAGCTAGACCTAGTCCACCACACATAACTCCACCCTGTACGGAGGACTCCGCTAGTTCGTCCAAGGTTGGAAGTCTGTTCTCTTCTATTGATGTTTCAATTGCGGACGCTGCTGGCATTAGTACAGCACCTGCTGCGCCCTGTGACACGGCTGAGTTAAGTGCCTTGTTCTTGAATATCTTCAGTGACTTAGCACCGGGGACGATGTTGATAATTGCGGAAGCAACCACATCACCGTAGTTGAGGTCACCCTCGGGGTCTAGCATTCTTTGACGAGCAATGGAGCCAGCGGCTCCTGACCCTAGTCCACCAAGTATTGCACCAGGCACAGCACCAACTCCGCCGAAAGCAGTACCAACGGCAGCACCAGTAAGGCGACCGCCTTCACCAATAGCTATCTCCGCAGCGTAGGCCGCAGCTAACTCTGGTATACTATTATCAACCTCTGGGTTTTCCTCGCCCTCAAGAGGCTCCCCACTCTGAAGTGGGTTGCCGCTATCGTCGAAGTTTGCTTCAAGGTATTCTAGTCTAGCTTGCTGTTCCGGTGTCCGTGCCATAATTGATTATAGGTTTCGTAAGTCCGCCATCTCGGATGCAACTTGCGCATTCGCTGTGTTTACTGGCTGAGTCGGAGTGCCACCAAAGTTAATAGTATTACTTGGAACAACCTTTACTATCTCCCCGCCCTGCATTACCGCAGTTCCACCTGGAACCTCCATATATGTGACCTCACCTGGACCCTTAATGCTATCGATTATAGAACCCAGTGATGCTCCAAATTGTTGAGCGGCTTGCGCCCGCTGTTCCATAGGCAAGCTTAGGTCATTGACACCGGAGTCCGTTGCGAATCGAGCAAGCTCCTCGGCTTGCTCAGCTGGCAGATTCTGCATCATTGCATCAGTCATTGCCAATGAACTCTTTACGATTTGACCAAACTTCTTGTCCTGCTCCTTGTTGTCCTGGTATGCACTGATTGCGTTGCCGATATTTTTGCTTAACTCTTTTCGAGCATCAGCAGTTATAGCTGCCGCATTAGTGAATCCGCTAAAATCCGCTTGATTTAAGCGGGGGTCTACTGGTGTTCCTGTTTGAAATGCCATAACTATTTAATCTTTGTATTCATCCAGTTGCGGATGATTGATTTGATACGAGGTTTATTGGAGATGAACTTAGCGAAGCGTTCGCCGTACTTTAAGTACAGCTTACGGAACCAGCTTGGGGAATCATTAAGCATCCATTCACGGAACTGCATCCACTTGCCGCTTTCAATTCCGTAGACCTCACGGGCTACCCAGCAAAACGCTGCGATACCACCAGCCGCACCAATTCCTTGAGCAATTCCACCAATAGCACCCATAGCTCCAGCTTGCTTTGCTGCATTAGCCTGAGCTTGCGCACCCATAAGTGATATGTCCTGACCACGTTGCTGCATTGCTAAATTAATACCAACGTTTGGATCAAATAACTGAGGCCCTACTGGTTGAGCTGCTAGGTTAGTAGCTGCCCCAATTCCCGATTGACCGAGTCCAATAGCCGATGACGGGCGACCAAGAATGGTACTGCCAATGTCACCAGCGATATTGCGGTTCATATTAAAAGCTTGTTGCCCCATACCCGCAGCTTGACCACGGAGTCCAGAGAGGTACTGCTCACGGCCAAGGATCTGACCAGCGGCTGAACTCTCGTCACCGATACGGCCACTTGCCTGTGACATCTGAAGTGCCTGTTGATCCACCATACGCTGCTGCTCAGGGTTGAGTCCCTGTGAGCGTTGGTATAGATCATCCGCCATAGCAGTTTGCTGCTCGGCTAGTCCAGTGCTGTAAGGGTCAGCAGCTCGGTACGCCTCCACTACTTGTGGTGCGTACTCCTCCAGTGCGGACACATCGTCCTTACGCTGGAGTCCAAGCATCTCACGCTCAAGCATACCTGATTGCCTTGAGGCATCAGCCAGTAAGCCCTTGTAGCCCTTGACACCATCCATCTTCTCCATCTCACCCATACGGGTTTTGATTTCAGCCATTCTGGCTCGCTTACCCTTGGTGTCTTTTAAGCCAGCATTAATGTATGCTTCTCGGTTTGCGTTGACACCTGTCTTTTTACCGTCCTTGCCTTTTTTGCCACCAAAGATAGCACCCACTCCACTTCGACCACGACTACTACGACCCTTCTTCCCGCCGAAGTTGCCATCTCCTCTGAGGCTAACCGTATCATACTGCTCACCAAGAGCAGCTCGTCGATCCTCTAGGTTTAGATTGGATACCTTTTCTCCTGCCTCTAGACCAGCTAGTTCAGCCTGTAGGCTCTGGTACTGTGGGCTAGTCGTAACATCCTCAAAGCCCTCCCACATTGTGTTAATGTCAGCAAGCTCAAGCGCAGAATACTGCGGACGAAAACGTGCCTCTGCATCTAGGATTTTTTGCTGTAGACGAGGGTCAGTAATTCCCTGATAGTCCTGCGTGAATCTCTTGCCGAACATATACTCACCTTGAGCCTTGCCTGGATCGATTGGTGGTGGTGCTTTTGGTGATGATTTTTTACCCATAATATACTCCTAGTCTTTTGCGCTTAATATCTTTGAAAATAGTTTAGTTGTGTAATTCATTTTAGTTGGCACTCCGCTCTTCATACGTAGCCCAATTAACTTCTTCCATAGGACGTTTGGTTCTTTTGCTATGATGCCCAGCGTGACCTTCTTGAATGCTGCGTTATTCTTGGCATAGAGAAATGCCATAAAGACGGAGTTCCCATTGGGTTTGTCCATCTGCCAGCACTGAAGCATATCCCAAGTATCGTCATTGTCGCAATTATACCACATCAGTACACCTTCGATCTCCCCATCTTCATCTTCTTCGCAGATGAAAGTTCCCTTTGCCATATGATAACCAATTAAGATTCTCACGTGTTCAGGTGACCAATCGTCCAATACTTCCCC
>Ga0255046_10000431_pt1 | contig 11278 bp, 12 predicted proteins | sample BC1_12_27_MG_FD_183632 | JGI IMG/M metagenome (GOLD analysis project Ga0255046, IMG submission 183632) | Seawater microbial communities from Strait of Georgia, British Columbia, Canada - BC1_12_27 | ecosystem: Environmental > Aquatic > Marine > Strait | place: Canada: British Columbia...
AGAAGCGGGACCTATTTTTCAGACAACGGTACACGAGTGTCCTCCGAAGGGGCGTAACCGACAAAGCCGATGACGACCGATTCCAATCCGATTTCACGCACGACGAATATCCCGTCGAGCACGGTACCTACCGCCGCAACGTCGATCTCGGTCGAGCCGGGATTCTCGCCGTCTTTACGAAACGCCGCCACCTGCACCGATCCCGGTCCGAAGTGCCCGATGTACTCACGGTTAAAGGGCGGCGGCGGCGGTTTGGGCAATCCGTCAGCACCGATCACGATCCGCGGCGTCGGCGTCGGGCGAGGTGGCATCGTGGGGCGCGGTATTGCCGTCGGCGGCGGCGTCAGATTCGGGGTTGGGGTTGGTGGCGGACGGAAGGCAAACGGGTTGCCTCCGGATTCCACCGGCCGGTCATCCCTCCGGCCAATCGCATCGGTCTCGAGCAACTTCAGGTTTCGCGCTTCATAAAGGAGCTCTTCGGACCGCGACCCACCGCCGCCGATGCCGCCACCGCCGAGGAGTCGGACCGCAGCCACAACCGCTACCACCGCCAGCACAGCCAGTAGGATTGCCAGCCGGACCCGCTCGTTGCCGAGCTTGCCTTTAGCCTGCATTTCTCACGAGCTTTCGTCGCGAGGCCGGCGAGGTGCCGGGCCTCGGGGGGGCGCAGAGCACGTACTCGACAGTACGTCGAGCACCCTGAGGCGAGAAAACACCGCTGGGTGCGGTGCATCGCCGGCCGCAGCAGATAGTTGGTGAGATATGCAGGCTAACCATCAGAAGATTCCCCAGCGTTCGTAATGCCGCCGGTGAGCCGGCGAAGCTGGCCCTCATCGACCTCGGAGAGGAAGGTCGCAATGTTCACCGAGATACTCAGCTCCCGACTCACCGGGTCCTCGTCGCCAGATAGGTTGAGATTTTCAACGACGAGAAACTCCGGGCTCGATTGCAGAGCGGCCAGCATCTGCCGAATCTGTTGGTATTCCCCATCCACCGAAAAGCGGACGCCGAATCGAATGAACCCGGTCGTCTGGTCGTCGGCCGCCGTGTAGGAGAAAGTGCTTGGCAGGAGGCCCGCCTCGCGGGTGGCGGATCCCACGGCGCGAAGGATCCTCGTCAACCGCTCGTCGAGGTCACCGAAAACATCTCTGTAGAGTATGTCGAATTGACGGTCGATCTCAGTCACGGTCTCGCGATCGGAGGCAGCCGCTTGTTGCAGCTGCTCGAGGTGCGCGATTTTCTGCTCGTAATCGTCGATCTCGCCGCGGATCTGCGCCCGCCGACCGCCGGACTCCGAGGTCTGCCACACATAGAACGCTGCTGTCACCGCACACAATGCGACGGCCGGGAGCCACACCGCCATGAGACGGCGCCACGGTCGAAGATCGATAGTCACGGCGCCTCCGCAATCGGATGGTAGTTGACCCGAAGGTTCATGAGGTAGCCCGCAGCCGTGCTTTCCTCCGGTGTCGACTCCGAGGACGGCGTCGGTTCAGAAAATCGTGGATCGGCGACCAGATTGTCGAGCAACTGAAGCATCGCTTCCCGGTTGTGGGCGATCAGCGCCATCGACAGGGTCACCTCGTCAGTGCCGACACTGGGCGCAACCCTCGTCAGCCGTACGTCGTACGGAATAACCCGTTCGATATCGTCGAGCAAGCCGAGCCACGAGAAGGCGTGTTCGCGAAGGATCACGTTGGTTGCGTTGACGCGGCGTGTCAGCGACCGCCACGGAACCTTCTCCAGAGCCTCGATATCCTTCTCCACCTCAGCCTTGAGAACCCTATGCCTCTCAACGAGCGCGTCCCGCCTTCCGGCTTCGTCGTCGAGGGCGCGGTTGGCGACCAGGAGCAAGCGCAGGTCTAACCCGAGCAGGATGACCGCCGTCACTCCTGCGGCTGCGGCCACTAGCCACACCGGTCGGGTGTTGAGGAATGGGCGCGTTGCGAGGTTGGGTGTGATCACCGCAGCTCTCCCGAAACCACCGCCAGGGCGGGCGCCAGACGAGCCAAACCAAGCCGGTTGACCACGGTCACCGGACCGCAAGGTGGAACCTGCGTTTCCACAGCCGGCACGAGATCCGTCTGTTCGGCCAGCCAATCGCGCATAATCGTATCCATCTCCGGTCGTTCGCACGTCAGCCTGACCGCGATCTCGCCCTCGATACCCACCGACTCACGGATGAAGCCCAGGGTCATCATCGCTTCTCGCAACACCGCCTTGCCATCTCCGTCGGAGCGCGCCAGAGGTTTCGTCCGCAGCAGTCGCGGGACGCCGTCAACCAGCAGGAGCAGTGAAAGAAAGCTCTCCTCGTGCTGGATCACGAGGGTCGCAGCCGTGTCCCCGGCAAGGCGGGGAACGAGGGCGAAGAGCCGCGTAGTGATGAGGCCAACCTCGACTCCGATGGCGGCAAAAGAGGTCTCGATCCCGGCCATCGCGCGCTCGATGCCAGTCATCACCAGCAACCGCCGCTGTCCCTCTGACTCCGGTAGCCTTACAACCGACAGGCGCAGGTCGGCGGGAGGCACGGGCAACAGCTTTTTCAGCCGCCACCGCACAACGTCGAGAAGCTCCTCCTCTCGGCGGGGCAGCCGATCGACATCGATCAGAAAGCTCCTCAACCAACTGGTGGGCACGATCACTGCGGCCGTCTCGGTGCCCTCCGCCGCACCCTTGAGCCTCGCCAACACCGGCCCCAGGGCGTGATCGTGGACCGCCTGGAGGCCGACTGGCCCGACATCCACACCGCCTGCCGGAAAATCCTCGGCGGCGCAGTGGATCTCCTCGGTACTGGTCCGATGCGCCACCGCCACAATCTCCGAGTCGAAGACCCACCCGGTCGCCGGCGGAGGGCTCGTGATAACGCGTTCCCAGTTCATTCGACGAAGGTCACCTTGTTGATGTCGTGTAGAGACGTCTCGCCGGCAAATACTTTCTGCAGGGCCGACTCGCGGAGGAATCGCATCCCCTCCGCCTTGGCCGCGCGCTTGATTTCAGCCGCGGACCGACGGTCGAGGATGAGCTGTCGGATGTTGTCAGACAGGTTCAACAACTCGGCGATTGCCAACCGGCCCCGGTACCCGGTGCCGTTGCATTCAATGCAGCCACCGCCTTCGAAGAAGGTGAAGTCGCGGTAGCGGTCCGGATCAAGCCCGGAATCTTCGAGCATGATGTCCGAGATCTGCGCCGGCCGTTTGCAGTGCAGGCAGATGCGGCGCACCAGCCGTTGAGCGAGGACGCAGTTCAGCGCCGCCACGAAGTTGTAAAGGTCGACGTTCATATTGAGGAAACGACCGATGACGTCAACCACGTTGTTGGCGTGAACGGTTGTGAAAACCAGGTGGCCGGTCAGGGCCGACTGGACTGCAATCTGGGCAGTCTCCTCGTCTCGGATCTCGCCGACCATGACCTTGTCCGGGTCATGCCGCAGGATGGAACGCAGGCCCCGAGCAAAGGTCAGTCCCTTCTTCTCGTTGACCGGTATCTGGGTAATCCCCGTGAGCTGATACTCGACCGGGTCTTCGATGGTGACGATCTTGTCCTCGGTCGAGCGGATCTCCGACAAGCAGGCGTAAAGCGAGGTCGTCTTTCCCGAACCGGTGGGCCCGGTCACCAGCACCATGCCGTACGGCTCGTTGATGAACTTGCGCAGCTGACGCTTGGTGTCATCCTCGAAACCGAGAACGTCGAGGTTGAGGGTTTTAAACTCGGCGTTGGTTGATTCCTTGTCGAGGATCCGGATCACCGCGTCCTCGCCGTGCACGGTCGGCATGATCGAGACCCTGAAGTCGATGGTACGGCCTGAGAACCGGACCTTGAAGCGACCGTCCTGGGGGATGCGCTTCTCCGCGATATCGAGCTCCGACATCACCTTGACGCGGCTGACGATGGTTGAGTGATGCCGCTTGTCGATGGACTTCATCGCCTGATAGAGAACCCCGTCGATGCGGTATTTGACCACCACCTCGCGGTCCTGGGTTTCGATATGGATGTCCGACGCGCGGCGCTGAATGGCGTTGAAAAGAATAGAGTCGACGAGGCGGATGATGGGCGACGAATCGGCGGTGATGCGGTCGATGGAGAGGACCTCCTCCCCGTCTTCCGCCTCCTGTACCAGCTGCATGCTGAAGCCCTCGGTCGCTTCGTCTAGTACCCGCTGAGTGGACTCTGACTTTTCCAGGATTTCGGAGATCCGGTTCGCCGGAGCTACCGTCACTGCGAGCGGCCTCGCGAGCGCCAGTTCGACCTCGTTGAGGCTAATCACGTTGGACGGGTCGGCCATGACCACGTGCAGGGTTTCTCCGTCGCCACGCAACGGAAGGAACTGATACCGCAGCATTACCTCCACCGGTATGGTGCGGAAGAGCTCAGGGTCGACGTGAAACTCGTGGAGCGGGTCAAAGGGAAGATCGAGGCGCTTGGCCAGCGCCCGTGCGTTCTTCTCCTCTTCCTGCTCCTCGGCCTCCTGGTCCAGCATGACGAGATGTTTTTCGAGGTTAGGGTCTGTAGCCATGGCTCCCTCACGCAATCCGGCTCACGATGGTAAGCAAAGGATAGTAAACCGCCAGCAAGAGTCCGGCAACGATCAGGCCCATGACAACCAGGATCATGGGTTCGATCAACGTCACGATGCGGCCAAGGGTGAACTCGATCGATTCGTCAAAGAAATCGGAAGTGTGACCCAACATCTCCGGTAACGCACCAGTCGACTCTCCGACGCGAACCATCGCAAGCGCCATGTCGGGCAGGTGACCGGTGTCGACGAGGGCATCGGACAGCGGTCGTCCCTCTTGAACCTCCTGCACACAACCTAGGAAAAGTTCTGAAATGTATGCGTTGCTGACCGAGGTCGATGCCGTTTCCAGGGCCGGAACCATCGGCGTCCCGCCGCCCAAAAGGATCGCCAACGAACGGTTGAACTGTGAGAGCGCGAAGAGGTGTGTCAGTCGACCGATCAGCGGCAGCCTCAGTTTCCAGCGGTCTGTGATAAGACGGCCGGACGGCGATGTCCGCCACACCTGAAACGCATACCAGAAGACGGTCAAACCCGCGACCATCAGGATCAGATTGCTTTTGATGAAATCAGCTGAACCGATAACCACCCGGGTGGGCAGAGGGAGCTCGCTTTCAAATTGGATGTAGAACTGGGAAAAGCTCGGAATCACGTAGGTCATGAGGATGACGATCAGGCCGGCGGCCAGCACCATGAGCACCAAGGGGTAGGTGAGGGCGCCGATGATCTTTCTCCGAACCGCTTCTACTAGCTGCTGGTACTCGACGTAGCGCTCGATGACCTGTTCGAGCTCGCCGGTGCGCTCGCCGGCTCGCAGCGAGTTGGCGTACAGCCTCGGGAAGATGTCGCCCAACGCGAGGAAGGCGTCCGACAGGGCGACCCCGGTGGTCACCTGTTGATGGACCTTTTCCAGCAGGGCCCTGAAATGCGGGCTGGTCTGTTGATCCTTGAGGAGATCGAGAGACTGGGCGAGCGGCATCCCCGCGTGGAGAAGGGTCTTGAGCTGGGTGTTGAAGAGCAGGAACTCCTGACCGCTGACGCGTTCCGAACGAGAGAAGAAGGGGAGACGAAAGCGTGATCGAGCCCCAAGGAGACTGAAGATGTGGAAGCCCTCGCTCTCGAGCTCACGACGAAGGGCGTCCATCGAGGCCGCCACCCGCCGTTGCTCCACAACCGAACCGTCGGGAGCGCCGAGCCTGCAGACGAACTCCGGCACTCAGCGACCCTCGAATTCCTGAGCGTGCACGATCAGAACGAGCACGTCCTCGGTATCCTCGGAGTTGCCGGCGCCGATGTAAACGGTTTGTTTGGGAGATAACAACACGTTGGTTCGCAGGAGCTCCTGGGTCATCAGGGTGCCGTCCGACGCGACCGCTTTGCGGTCCAGAACCAATTGGCGCAAGTGAATCCGGTTCCCGGGGTCCGGAGTTCCCCACGGCGATGCTTGCGAGTACTCCGGAATCTCGGCGACGAATGAGACCTGAAAGGAGGTACCGAGCTCGGCCTGGACCGGGCTTCCCAACATGCCTTCGATCGTGGAGGTGCCGAGTCGATGGAAGGCGGCGGCTTTGAACATTTTTCGCAATCGATCCTCGACTTCAAATTCATCGACCGTCCCGTACGGCTTCGGCTCACCAGCCTCCAAGAGATCGATCCGGACGCTGTAAACCCCCGGGACGTGGTCGAGCTTTTCGATCAACTTCGCGACTCGATCGATGACTTCAGGAACATCCTGGACCGTCAATCGGGAGTGTCTCGGCTGAATCGTCAGGCTGCCCGCTTCCGAAAGCATCGGCTGGACAGCTGCCGAAGCCTCGGACATTGAGACGTGTTCGAGCCTGAAGACGCGCGACACGGTCTCTACGTTTGCAGCGGTGATGGCGACCGCGACTCCCATCACGATGGCGAAGACGACAGATCGCTTCAACATGGTCAGAGCTCCAAGGTGGGGTCGACGATAAAGTAGACCGCCGATTCGGTGTCCTCATCCGTCGCAAACTGGTAAACGCGGACCTCTTCACCGTCCATTTCGACCTCTACGGTCGGAGGAGAGGTCTGTGATTCGAGGTCCCGAGAGATCTCGACGCCCGGCTGGAGAGTTCCGTCGCCGCCGCCGACCATGACACGCCACGCGAACCCACCGCCCACCACCATAACGACCGCTGCAGCAGCCGCCATCCACGGACGGCGGCGCCGGTGCAGGTGGCGTTCCAGGCGATCCTGGCGGATACGAGCCGTGACTGCCATCGCACAGGCCTCGATCAACTCGGTTTTGGCGGGCGCTTCAGGAGCAGCGGCGAAGAGCAGGCTGGGTTCCTCCCGGAGCGCCGCCTCGCGGCAGGTTGGACATTCTCGAAGGTGGTTGCGAAACCACAGCCGGCGGTCTTCCTCGAGTGTCTCGTCCAGATAGGACCCTATCGTTTCGCGAAAAACTCCGCAGTTCATGTCATCCCCTCTCGGACGCCGGCAGGTATTCCGGGAATCGATCCTTGAGTTCCCGTCGAAGCGCCTTGCGGGCCTGAAAAATATGGTTCCGGACCGTGGTCGCGGAACAACCCAAAACGTCCGCGACCTCGGCTGTCTCGAGGCCTTCCATCTCCCGCAGAACGAAGGCGCTGCGTTGCTGGGGAGTCAGAACTCCGACAAGCTGCCGCAGGATTCCATCAGCTTCCTGGCTCTCCGCCCGCAATCCGGCTCCTTCGCCGTTCCCCACAAGGCGTAGCCGGTGCTCGGTGCCCGCCTTGTGAGCGCGTTCGCGGCTGGTCCGGGAACGCAGCAGGTCAATTGCCAGGTTGGTGCCGATGCGATACAGCCAGGTCGTGAAGCTGTAGCGGGGATCGTACCGATCGAGCTTCTGCCAGGCCTTGAGAAATGCCATCTGCACCACGTCCCACGCTTCAGTGTCATCGGCGAGGATCCTGGCCACAGCCCGGTGGAGGCCCCCCGAGTGCCGTCGGACCAACTCCGCGTACGCATCCTCATCGCCCTTTTTGGCGGACCGGATCCACTGGCGGTCATTCATGACCACCTCGTCGCGGCTGGCAACGCCTGCAGGCTGAACACACGGGTTCTCCCTCACCATCGTTCCCCGTATGGGTTTACGGAGGTCCGTTGACCAACGTTGGTCCCGACGGGCACGATGCTAGCACCGTAGGCGGACCAGCTTCGCCTTTGGCTGTGGCTCATAGGTCTATTCTGCTGGCAAATCACCGAATTGTAAAGAGTTAAAGGATGCTGGATGCTGCCGAAAGTTAAATTTGCTCCAATCGATGTCAAGGGGTGGCTGGGCGGACCCGGCTTCGCTGTTTCGCTTCTACGCCGTGGCAAGTCGAGTATCCGGTATCGAGTATCCAGCATCGAGTGGGTGGGGAGGGGAGGAAATCAGATAATATGCTGTGAGCGAGTGTGGAGGGACGATGGATATTTCGATCGAATATTGCGTGGTCTGAAACTACGAGCCACGGGCCGCCGGGCTGGCGGCCGAACTGGACCAGGAGTATGGATCGACGACGCGCCTGATCAAGAGCTCGAACGGCGTTTTCGAGGTGATCGTCGATGGTGAATTGGTTTTCTCGAAGCGGTCGGTGGGTCGATTTCCGGATGACGGAGAGGTAGCGGAAGCCATTCGTGGTCGATAGCTATGCGCTATAGGCTATAGGCAGAAATCGTACCGGCTTCTTGTTGACGTCAATAGTCGGTGGAAGCCAATCGATTCACAACCGATACGCCGAGTTGACGGCTTATTCCGTGTCACTGTCTCCGGCGGGCGCTTGTCGGCGATAGATGTGCCGCTCGAGAATCCTCGAGTACGGCGTCCAGGCCTCGTCGTCTGATCCCTGCGCAGTGATCGCCTCCATCATCCCCGCCATCTTCGAATCGAGATTGTCGCTCATGTGCACCAACAAGGCCTCGGGGGTCTTCGGGCGGCGCGGCGAGCCGAAACCGTACTCGCCGTGGTGGGCGAGGAGGATGTGCAGGAGCTGCCGCCTGGTTTCGGCAGGGAAGTTTTCCAGTTCGCCGATTTTTTTGTCGACAAATATGGTCTCCATCGGAATGTGGCCGATCAGACGGCCGTCATCGGTGTACTCGATCGATGCGCCGATCTCCAGCTCCCATATCTTTCCGAGGTCGTGTAACAGGCACCCCGCGACCACCAGGTCCTCGTTGAGCCCGTAGTGGCGAGCCAACAATCGTGCCGCCGTGGTCACCGACACTGTGTGCTCCAAGAGGCCGGAGCGAAAAGCGTGGTGCATGGAGCGGGCGGCCGGTGCAGCCCGGAAAAGCTTTTCAACGTCGGGTTCGGAGAAGATACGGAAAAGTAATTGGCGCACGTCGGTATCGTTCACCTCTTCGATAAGCTCGTTGAGCTGCTTCCACAGCAGAGCGGGATCGACTGCCGATGAACGCACGAAGAGTTCATCCTCCACCGACTCGCCGGCGAGAGCTTCGGCTTGGCGAACCACTATCTGAAGCTGTTGGTGATAGCGCTGAACCTGGCCCTTCACCGACACCACACTGCCGGGTTCGAGGACCTCTCGCAGCCGATCCACGTTTTGCCAAACCAGCGCCGTCACCTCACCAGTTTTGTCTCCGATTGTCGCCGCAAGGTATGGACCGCCACCTCGCCTCTGGCGGACATCAACGCTCCGGACCGCGAAACACTCGTCAAGCTCCGTGCCGGCGCAGAGATCCTTGACCCACGTTCGTTTGTTGCCGCTCCTATCGGGCATCTCAAGCGCCGCCCAGGTTGGCGAAGACGATTTCGAGGTATTCCTGGTGGACCTCGACCAGGTATTGTCGTTTGAGCTTTTCCACCAGCCCCCTGGTCTGTCCCTCGTACGTCTCTTCCGAGCGTTCCCTCCTGATCTGCTGGACAACTTCGTCGAACGGTTGGTAGCCTTCGGGAATCGACCGCACCAGGCGGATGATCTGGACTCCGCCGGTAACGGTCAGCGGATCGGCAACGTCTCCGTCAGCGAGCGATTCAAGGGCACGCTTGAGGTCCGGCCTACAGTCATCCACCGGAATCGCCCCGAGGTCCTGGAGTTCCGAACCGGCTAGGGTTGCCTCGGCCTTGAGATCGGCACCGGCCCGCACCCTCTCCACGATCCCCTGTGCACGGCGATCCAACTCGGCGGCGCTCGATTCGCCGTTACCGATGAAAATCTGCTGAAGTTCGACCATGGCGGGCACCCGATATTGCTCCTTATCGAGTTCGTACCGTTGCCGCAGCTCCTCTTCGGTGATTTCCACCGGGCGTACCTCGCCCTGTACCGCTCGCTGGAGCAACATCGTCCGACGGTACCGCTCACGCAGGGCGGCCACCGTCAGACCCGAGGTCTGGAGCGCCTGTTCCCATTCCGCATCATCCTCCAGGTTGTTTTCCTTTCGGAGGTTTTCCAACGCCTGATCAATCATCTCGTCATTAACGGTGAGCCTTTTTTCCGTTGCACGTTCCAACAGGACCAGCTCGTTGACGATCTCGTTGAGGAGCATTTCGGCGAATTGACGAAGCTCCTCGTTATTCGGCGGGGTGGTCATTTGGGTGAGCTCCTGGCGCACCCGTTCGGTGAAGTCGGAGATCGTGATGATGCGATCGTTGACTCGCACCAGCACTCCTTCGACGACGATCCGCTCCGCGCCCTGAACCGCCACAGTCATCATCAGCAATCCGATGAACACGCCTGTCACTCGCTCACGCATCAGCTTGTTCCTCCGCATACCTGCCCGTGTACGGGAACCACAGGTGCTTGCCATAGATTTCGACCCCGATCTCCAAGGCGAGCCGGCGAATACAACCCTGAGTATGTTCGCGCAATCCTATTTGCTCGACCTCAGTACGCACCACCACCTCCACCTCGGCAAGGTCGGGGGGACCGGCGGGCACCATCTCGAGAACCTGGAACACATGAAAGCCCGAAGGTCCTTGAACCGGCTCCGAGAATGCTCCCGGCGCGAGGGAGAATATCACCTCGTCGATCTCCGGCGGTAGGCTCCCCTGGTCAAAGAACCCGAGTTCGCCTCCCTCGGCGGCGTTCGGCGCCCGGCTCAAATGGCGAGAGACGTCGACAAAGTCCTCACCGGCCAACAGTCTCTGGCGGGCCTCCAGGCCCTCCTCGTGGCTGTCCACCAGCAGCTGTCTAACGTGAGCTTTGGCTGGCCGCGTCCCTTCAGCCCGTCGCCCCACCTCTCTCGCGATCTCGTCCATCGACGGTGCAGGTGCCGGCCCACACAGCTCATCCAGGAGCCACTGCACCTCGGATGGACCCATGCTTGAGAGGTCGGTCGCGAGATTGATGTCTCGCCGGCGGGCGGATTCGAGGACAACTTGCCGATCGAGGTACTGGTCGAGCAACCCTGACGAGACGCGCGCACTCACCGCCTGCCACGCTTCGCCGGTGACCTCATCAACGTAGATCTGAAACGCGGCAATTTCCATCCGCTGCTTTCCGACTCGAGCCAAGACGGTTTCATTGACCCCACAGGACACGAAGACCACCGCAGCGATCGCGACAAGGACGCGGGGATGACAACGCAAGTCGCTCATCAGCAAAGAGTACCACGCCCACCACCACCCGCCCAGTGACCAGTAATCAGTAACCAGTAACCAGTTCCATCCACCCACCCCACGGACTCTCACACTGATTACTGATTACTGGGCGGGCGGGCGGGACTGGTTACTGGGTGGGTGGGAGGGAGCGGCGGTAGAGGGGACGGAGGGCCCAACCGAAGACGCTACCCATCGGCCGCCCGACCAGCGCCGAG
>Ga0255046_10000432_pt1 | contig 11260 bp, 9 predicted proteins | sample BC1_12_27_MG_FD_183632 | JGI IMG/M metagenome (GOLD analysis project Ga0255046, IMG submission 183632) | Seawater microbial communities from Strait of Georgia, British Columbia, Canada - BC1_12_27 | ecosystem: Environmental > Aquatic > Marine > Strait | place: Canada: British Columbia...
TAAACCGCCTACCGGAATCTCAAGGGATCATTTTCAGCGGATTGGTTTTAAACACCAGGGGCCTGCAGCGGGCGCTTCAGGCGGGATTGAACCATGTGGAAATTTCCATATCCGTTAGCGACACCCACAGCCGTAAAAATGCAGGGGTAAGCTTTGACCAGGCATTTAACCAGATGATGGAAATGATTCAGCTGGCACATGCGGAAGGCATCAGTGTGCGCGCGGGCATTCAGTGTGCATTCGGCTGTGTATATGAGGGCAGCGTTAGCCAGGAGCGGATTGTCGATCTCGTTGAATATTATGCCTCCCAAAAAGTGGATGCGATTGCCCTTTCAGATACCACTGGTATGGCCAATCCAATGTCCGTAAAGCGGTTGTTGCAGACTCTGATGCCGGCATGTGGTGAAATTCCAATTGTCCTTCACCTGCACGACACCCGCGGGTTGGGTCTTGCCAATCTGATGGCGGCCCTGGAATGCGGTGTCAATCAATTTGATACGGCCGTTGCCGGAATGGGCGGCTGCCCTTTCGTCCGGGGGGCGGCCGGCAATATAGCCACCGAGGATACCGTCCATTTGATGAATGCTATGGGGATTAGCACCGGCGTTGATATTGCCGGTGTCAGTAAGTGTTCATATCGACTTGAAAAATATCTGAACAAACGGTTCCCCGGCAGGATGCACCGTCTATTGCAAAAAAGTTAGCCGGTTGGCCCGTTTGCCCGTTTGCCCGTGGGCCGGTTAGCCCGTTAACCGGTATCTTTGTGAACGGCCCAACCGGCAACGGTCAAACTGGCGAACGGGTTCACGGGCACACGGGTCAACGGGCCCACGGGTTAACCGGCAAACCCGTTTCCGCAAGAATCTCCTCATTTCATTAAAGTTTCCTCACGATTTGTCGATAATACTCTTAACAAGTTTACCTCACCGCCTCTGTTGGGCAAGGTTTTCGGATTTAACACCATGAATGATATGAAAGCGGAAACAATTCTTTTTGTTGACGATGAAGAGAGTATTTTAAACGTTGCCAGTGAATTTTTTAAACGACAGGGTTACGAAACCCGGACTGCGTGCAACGGTGTTGAAGCTCTGGAAATCCTCAAAAATGAAAATGTGGACTGCTGTTTCACCGATATAAACATGCCTGAAATGAACGGGCTTGACCTCGCTGAAAACATCAGATTACACGATAATACCATGCCGGTGATTGTCATGACCGGTTATCCATCTCTGGAAAATACGATCCAGACGATAAAGAACGGCGTTGTTGATTTTTTAATCAAGCCTGTCAATCTCAAGCAGATGGAGCTTTGTATGCGGCGTGTTTTGCGGCAGCGTTCACTGTTTGTAGAAAACGTTCTGCTGAAGCAGGAGGTCGAAGGCAAAGAGCGTCTGGAAAGGTTAAATCAAGAGTTAACTTATAAGGTGGAGGAATTGCACATTTTAAATAAAATTATGAGCAGTTTTACCTCCATTGTTTCCACCACCGACGTCTTTAAGCGCGCTGTTGATGTGGCCCTCGAGGTTACCCACGCTGAGAATGCCATTTTTTACGTAATCAACGAGGCGCTCGATCAGCCTTTTGAAGTGGCCTCAGCCGGAGCAACAGCAGTCTCCAAGAATCAAATATCCTCAGAAATTTCCCAACCCGTCTCCACTCCACCACCTCTTTCCAGCTTGATTATGGAGGTGGTTTCAGATGAGATTCCGCTGTTGGTCTCCAGCAACAATGGGGCTCGCGGGCTGCCGCCGGAGTTGCGGTCTGCCATGGTGGTACCGTTGAAGATCCGGGATAAGGTTTTTGGCGTCTTGACGGCGAGCATCAGGGAGGGTGATGTTCGGTTTAGCGAAAAAGATATTTTTTACCTTTCCTTTATGGCCAAAAGCGTCGCCAATTCTATTGAGAATTTGGCGCTGCACGAGAACATCTATGAAAACCTGTTTGCAACCCTTTACGCTTTTGTCAACGCAGTTGAGGCGAGAGACCTGTATACCCGCGAGCATTCAAGTCGTGTCACGGGAATATCAATGATTATTGGCAAACAACTGGGGTGCGGTGTAGAAGAATTGGATATTCTTAATTTTGCCGGCCACCTTCATGATATCGGCAAAATTGGAATCAGAGATGATATCCTATTGAAACCCGGCCGCCTCACGGATGAGGAATTTGATAAGATTAAAGAGCATCCGACCATCGGTGCCAATATACTCGAACAGATGGGATTCTGGGAAAAAGAGCGGCAAATTATTCGCTGTCATCACGAACGCTATGACGGTACCGGTTACCCGGATGGTTTAAAACAGGAGCAGATTCCATTTTTAGCCCGGATTCTGTCCGTGGCTGACGTATACGATGCCATGGCTTCAGACCGCGCTTACCGCAAACGCATGGAAGAAGAGGTCATTCTCAAAATTATTAATGAAGGTATCGGTTCCCAGTTCGACCCGGATGTCGTGGCGGCATTCAGGGAGGTTTATAACCAGGGGACTATCCTGCAATACATGGAAACCGGCCAGATCAAGGATGCTGATGGGTATCCTGTTAGCCAAACGTCATCCTAACACACAAAATTCCTAATGACCCAATTGGCCCCATAAGCGCTAAGTTGTTTTTGCCGAGGAGGGACCAAAAGCAAAAACATCGAACATCGAACGTCCAACGTTGAACATCGAATAATGATGTCGCTCCGCTCCGCAATTTACTTTTATTTGTTTACCCATTCTGCTTCTTTTCAGCCGATTTGATACTCGTATCGAAAATCTTAAATTAGTATATCAGGATCATAAGTCGGCTTCTTCATCCCCTCTTATTCAACGTTCGATGTTGGACGTTCGATGTTCGATGTTCATCTTTTGAGTGTTCGATGTTCAAGCTGTTATTCTCAAAGCCCCTATAAAATTTCTTAGCGGTCCTGGTTGACCCTGCCCACCCATTACACGATCGTGTTCATCCTCGATCGTGAACCACAGCAAAAAAAAGCGGGTTGGCACTTGTGCTCACCCGCTTTATTATTTATAATAATTTAAGGCTTTTGAAAAGTATTGATTTTCAAAAGCCTTAACATTGATACTTGCATGTGCAAGCTTAAGCGCAGAACGATAGACGGATAATAGTTGACAACTTGTATCCAGGTGGATACAATACAAATTATGATTGAAGTTCGCAAAACTGACGTTTTCGCCAAATGGCTTGATACACTAAATGACATCCGCGCAAGAGCTCGGATTCTAGTGCGGATAGAACGATTGGCGGCAGGTAATCCTGGAGATGTTAAACCCGTTGGAGGGGGTGTTTCAGAATTGCGAATTGATTATGGACCCGGTTACAGGGTGTATTACAAAAAACAAGGGCGACAAGTGGTAATTCTGTTGGCCGGCGGAGATAAGCATACGCAAGCCAAAGACATAAAAACCGCTTTACGCCTTGCACAGAACCTATAGGAGTTTACTATGGCTAAAACCATGACTACCCGATACGATGTCGCTGAACATCTTCGCACTCCAGTGGAAATGGCCGCTTACCTTGAAGCCTGCCTTGAAGAAGCTAATGGGGATGCGGCATTTATTGCTAAAGCCTTGGGTGATATTGCTCGTGCAAAGGGCATGTCACAAGTGGCGCGAGATGCTGGCCTATCCCGCGAAAGCCTTTATAAAGCGCTTTCTGGAGAACGAAACCCTAATTTCGATACGATTCTTAAGGTTATTATGGCGCTTGGCCTGAAATTGCATGCAGAAGCAGCTTAAATGTCAAAGCCTTGCTGATTCATTCTGGTTGTGATCTGTACCCGTCAATCTATCCGGGCGTCCGCAGTAACGGGAGGCCTGGGATCACATAGGGACGAAGGATGTATTGGGATAACCCTATTCATATTTGGTACCAATTTTCAGAACCCAAGAAAAAAGCGGGCCAGAAAGACTCTGTAACCCGCTTAATTTCTTATCTAATTTTGGTCGGGGCGAGAAGATTTGAACTTCCGACCCCTTGAACCCCATTCAAGTGCGCTACCAGACTGCGCTACGCCCCGACACAGAAAACTGTCACTAACATGTTGATGAACCCATGTCAACATAGGATATAGGGATACAGGATCAAGTCATTACGGACCAACATCGGTTTTTGTTTTGGTCATTGGATATTGAAATTTGAGATTTACCCTTCGACTGGGCTCAGGGTGGTAAGTCCTTCGACTTCGCTCAGGACCGTGAGCCCGTCGAACGGCCTGTCGAACCATTTGTGATTTGGTGCTTGGGATTTGAGATTTTAATGCGGAATATACCCATCTGTTAAATTGCATTGTCGAAGAGGGGATTTGAACGATGACCCAAGAGGTGACTACAAAAGTGCCGTCCAGGCTTAAACCGGGAGACAAAATGGGAATTGCGGCTCCGGCCGGGCCATTTGATCGTGAAACGTTTTTCCGCGGTATACACATTTTCGCGGAGAAGGGATTTGAGGTTTTTTTACCCGACGGGTTGCTTGAAGCCACCGGTTACCTTGCCGGTTCTGATGAACATCGCGCGCAACTTGTAAATCAACTCTTCGCAGATAATTCCATTGATGCCATTGTCTGTGCCCGGGGAGGGTATGGCTCCCTCAGAATTCTACCTTTGTTGGATTACAACATTATCGCGAAAAATCCAAAAGTGTTTATAGGGTTTAGCGATATCACCGCTCTTCTAACAGTTCTTTTCGATCGCTGCGGATTGGTGACCTTTCATGGGCCGGTGGTAACTTTCCTTGCTGATGCCAATGAACTTACTGTAAGTTCACTATTTCAAACCATCACATCTGACGGCAAACTGGAAATCGAGGTGCCCAGCGGTATTACAATTAGTCCCGGAACCGGGTCTGGAATTCTGGCTGGTGGAAATCTGGCAACTTTATGCCATCTGGTTGGAACTCCTTTTGCACCCAATTTTGCCAATAAAATTTTGTTCCTCGAAGACCGGGCAGAGGCACCATACAAAATAGACCGGATGCTGATGCAGATGAGGCTTGCCGATTGTTTTGAGGGACTGGCCGGGCTTGTGCTGGGTTCCTTCGAAGAATGCGGACCGGTCGAAGGGATTATAAAAATCGTTAAAAACATATTTGGTGATTTCCAGATACCGATTGTTGCCGGTCTGGATGCCGGGCATGGCAACACCAATCTTACCCTGCCGATAGGAATAGAAGCGACCCTCGACGCCGACAGGCATTTGTTGTCATATCACCGGGCAGCAACGACCGGTTAGTGGTTTGTGGTCCGATGACTTGCCAAGATATACATCGGCTAGTAAAACAATGGATAACCAGACATGATCCAAATTGAACAACTCATGCAGCAGGCGGTCACCGACAACGTGTTCCCGGGCGCCGTGTTGCTCGTCTCAAAAAACGACCAGTGTGTATTCCACGATGCCTTTGGCTTCAGAAACTTTCTTAACAGATCCCCCATGACCACCGACACCATTTTTGACCTAGCTTCTTTGACCAAGCCCCTGGCGACAGCGCTGGCGGTGATGGTGCTGGTTCAGCAAAATAAAGTCGGTTTGGATCAAGAGCTAAGTGATGTCCTACCGGCGTTTAAAAAAGACGCCAAGGCGTCAATCAAGATTAAACATCTACTGTATCACAATTCCGGACTTGCAGATTACAAAGCTTTCTATAAAGAAATTGAGCACTATCCGCAAAAAAAACGAAAAGCGGCCTTGCGAAAATTGCTGGTGCAAGAACCACTTGTGCAACCCGTTGGTAGTCATGTGGTCTACAGCGATATCGGGTTCATGATTCTGGAATGGTTGATTGAGGAAATTTGCGGGAAACGGTTTGATCGCTTTGTATCCGCGGCCATTTACGATCCTCTGGGACTGGGCAATCTATTTTTCATAGATGCGGAGGCTGGGCGTAAGCCGGGTGTATTTGCTGCGACTGAGCAATGCCCATGGCGTCAACAGCTGCAGTCAGGTCAGGTGCACGATGAAAATGCCTATGCGGCCGGCGGAGTTCAGGGCCATGCAGGGCTTTTCGGAACCGCCTTGGAGGTGCATAGACTCCTGAGTCATCTGCTATCGGCCTACCATGGACAGCCTTCGACCCCATTATTCCAACCCGATGTGGTCCAATTATTTTTTCGTCCATTGGCGGGCAGTGACAAGGCCCTTGGTTTCGATACACCCAGTTTGAGTGGCTCAAGTTCCGGCCAGTTTTTTTCCCGCAACAGCGTCGGCCATCTTGGTTTTACCGGAACGTCTTTCTGGATGGATCTTGACCGATCCATTATAGTCGTTCTGCTAACCAACCGCGTCCATCCAACGCGTGACAATGAGGCGATTAAGGCCTTCAGGCCGCTACTGCATGACGCTGTCATGCAATTCCTTTTGGGTTCAAAGGTTCAGGGTTCAGAGGTTCAGGGTTTCTAAGATCAACGTACAGGGCTCACCGTTCACGGTTCAAATTATTTCCACAAATTGATCTCACAATTAGCAACCCAGAACCCAGAACCCTGAACCCTGAACGGGTTTTTTCCCTTTGCATCATTTTTTTGATGATAATTTTTTCTTGTAGTGTTATGATAACCCTAATAGTAATTTACTGATTTATTTAAGTTATCGATTTATACCGCCGCTATAACAAACTGGCACCAACAAGTGTGCTATTATGAGGAATTATGAATCTTTTTTTAGATGGAATTTTGGGAATATTTTCCAACGATCTTGCAATTGATCTGGGTACGGCCAATACGCTCGTATATGTAAAAGGCAAGGGCATCGTGTTGAGCGAACCGTCCGTGGTTGCAGTGAGCACCGGCAACCGCTCCAAGAATCGGGTTCTGGCTGTGGGACTCGAGGCCAAAAATATGCTTGGTAAAACCCCCGGTAACATTCTGGCGATACGACCGATGAGGGATGGGGTGATTGCTGATTTCGAAGTAACCGAAGCGATGCTCAGGCATTTTATTCACAAGGTTCATAATCGAAGAACTTTTGTGCGACCCCGGATAATCGTGGCCGTCCCTTCCGGAATTACCCAGGTTGAAAAGCGAGCCGTTAGGGAATCGGCCGAATCGGCCGGTGCCCGGGAAGTGTTTCTGATAGAAGAACCCATGGCCGCCGCGATTGGAGCCGGTCTGCCGATTTCCGAACCGACCTGTAATATGGTGGTTGATATCGGAGGCGGTACGACCGAGGTGGCGGTTATTTCCTTGAAGGGAATTGTCTATAGCCGGTCTGTGCGTGTCGCCGGTGATAAAATGGATTCTGCCATCATCCAGTATATTAAGCGCAAATACAACCTGTTAATAGGTGAGCGATCAGCTGAAGTAATCAAAACCACCATCGGCAATGCGTATCCGGATCCGCAAAATCTGGAAACCATAGAGGTCAAAGGCCGCGATTTGGCTTCGGGGATCCCCAAAATTTTGTCCATCGATTCAGAAGAGATCCGCATCGCGATTTCCGAGCAGATCGATGCCATTGTCGAGACGGTCAAGATTGCCCTGGAGCAGACACCGCCGGAATTGTCCGCCGATATTGTCGACCGCGGAATTATCCTGACCGGTGGCGGCGCGCTGCTTAAAAACCTGGACCGTTTGTTACGTGAAGAAACCAGTCTGCCAATTACCGTCACCGAAGATCCATTGTCGACAGTTGCTCTTGGTTCGGGAAAAGCCCTGGATAATCTCGAATTCTTGAGAGAAGTGATCATCGCCTAAAAGGTTCGGGTTACGGGGTGCGGGTTACGGGGTTCGAGTTGCGGGTTACGGGTTGCGAGGTCTGAGATTCTGAACTGCTGCCCAACAAGCGCGCAACGCGCAACTCGTAACGCGATCGTATCCAATCAGTCCATGTTTGAGGCCAAAACTCAGATTCAATAAAATATCCTGTATTTACCTTCATATCTATGTTTTCCAGAAAAATGGTTCTCATCGTTGGCGTCATCGTATTGATTGCTGTCAACATCATTGTCCTTTCAGTTAGCAGCAAACGCTACACGACCTTTGGTCTAGAGCGAATTGCCATTTCTTTCATTTCCCCCTTCCAGGAACTGGTTACCCACACGATGCGGTTTACCGGGGACATTTGGCGTCAGTATTTCTATCTGGTTACCGTCACCAGGCAAAATCAAGTATTAAGAACCCAACTAAATCAGGCGATTGGAGTTAATAACCAGTGGCAGGAAACTGAACTGGCCAATGCCCGCCTGCGCAATTTACTTGGTTTTCAAAATACAATTTCCGAAATTGTTGTAGCTGCTGAAGTCATCGGTAAGGATCCTTCGGCCTGGTTTAAAACGGTTATCATTGATAAAGGAAGAGCCGACGGACTGACAAGGGGGCTGCCGGTAGTGATGCCGCAAGGTATCGCCGGTCAGGTAATAGAAGTATCTAATCACTATTCCAAGGTCATGTTGATTTTAGATCGCAACAGCGCAGTGGATGCCCTGGTTCAAAGATCCAGAGCCCGGGGAGTCATCAAAGGCGAATCAACGGATCGCTGCCGCCTGGACTTTGTGCTGCGTAAAAATGACGTCCGGGTCGGCGATACCGTCGTATCTTCCGGTCTGGACGGTGTTTACCCGAAAGGGTTGCGGATTGGATTTGTAGCGGAAGTAATCGAACATGACGCTGACATTTTTCATGAAGTTATCATAACGCCCTTCGTTGATTTTGAGAAACTTGAAGAGGTATTGGTGGTCCTGGAAGTTCAAAAACATGATATGGCGAGTGGCCCATGAGCTATTGTTTCAATATAGCTATTTGTCTGATTCTGGTCATATTGCAGACCACGGTCATACCTAATTTGTCTCTGCCGGGTCGGTTTTATGATCTCTTGATCCCCTTTATTGTTTATCTCGGCTTGTCCCGCCCTGTTCGTGAGGGTTTGCTGTTTGTCTGCTTTCTAGGGTTTATTATGGACAATCTATCCGGAAGTCCCTTCGGACTTTATTTAACCAGCTATTTCTGGCTGTTTAGCGGGGTAAAGGGAATCACGCAATTGCTTCAGGTCCGCAAGCGCGTGTTTGTTATCACCTTTATTGTTGCCTCCGGCGTGTTAGCGGAAAACCTTATTTTTCTAAGTTCTTTCGCCATCTTTAGCCCCGAGCAGCAGCTTGGGGGCGACGCCTTTAAAATCGTTGCCGTCCAGGTTATGTGGGCCCTGCTTACCGGGGCTGTATTATTAATAATTTTCAGAAAGACACATAGTTGGTTGGATGCCGGTTTTAGGGCTTTATATGCGCGCCAATCTGATTGACTATTGTCGAATGACTATTGATGAATTATTACCGATTTTATTCTAACCCTAATTGAAACTTTAGGCATTTCTTCGAGGATCAAATAACTAAGTTAAAAGCTGATTTGCCAAAATATTTAACAACAGATTAAGAAACTGCAATGGCCGATAAGTATTTAAAAACAGCAGATGCCGAATGGTTCCGGCAACGCGTTACGGGTGTCATGATATGCGTCCTGGCGGCCTTTGCGGTTCTTTTGTTGCGACTGATTTATCTTCAGGTAATCAGGGGCGAAGAATATCATCTATTGTCACTCAACAATCGGATTAGGCTCCAAAGCATTGATCCGCCCAGGGGGCTTATTTGCGATCGCAATGGTCATGTCCTGGTGGAGAACCGGCCCTCTTTTGATGTCGAGATTACGCTAAAAGATGCCGGTAAGGTTGAAGAGACCGTAAAAAAAGTTGCCAAACACCTCAATGTTTCCCATGAGGAGTTAATGCTGAAACTAACCACCAGCAAAGGCATCTCCGCCTATAAGCCGATTTTGCTGAAACAGGATATCGGCCGCAATGCCCTGGCATCCATTGAAGCTCACAAACACGGCCTGCCCGGGATCACCGTAAATGTCAAGTTGCGAAGACATTACCTGAATGTTCAGGATGCTGCACACCTTATCGGTTACTTGAGCGAAATCAGCCCTGATGAGCTTGCCGGCAAAAAATATCCGGGACGCCGCAGAGGCGATTTTATCGGAAAATTCGGAGCTGAAAAGGCCTACGAAAATTACTTGCGTGGGACTCGTGGAGGACGACAGGTCGAGGTCAACGCCAACGGTCAGGTGGTGCAAATATTGAAGACGGTGGCCGCCAAACCCGGCCAAAATATTTATTTAACCATTGACCATGGGTTGCAAAAAAAGGCCGAGTTACTCCTGAGAGGAGTTGCCGGGGCTGCGGTAGCCATGGAGCCAAGCTCGGGCCGAATTCTGGCTTTAGCCAGCAGCCCTTCATTTGACCAAAACTACTTTGCAGTCGGCATGTCCCATGATCAATGGGATACACTGATCTCCAATCCATTTCGCCCCATGGAGAACAAAGCCATTCAGGGTGAATATCCACCCGGTTCTACCTATAAAATTATCACTGCCATGGCCGGATTGGAGGAAGGTGTCATCGACGTGAATACCCAGGTATTTTGTCCCGGGTTTTACCGATTTGGCAATCGCACTTACCGCTGCTGGAAAAAGGGCGGTCACGGGCAGGTAGAGATCCTCAAAGCACTAACCGAGTCCTGCGACGTTTATTTTTATAAAGTCGGTGAGTTGCTGGGGGTTGATCGACTGGCCTGGTATGCCAAAGCCAGCGGACTGGGATTCCCCACCGGGATTAATCTGGACAAAGAAGCCAAGGGATTGATACCGACCGCAGCCTGGAAAAAAAGGCGTGTCGGCGTTGCCTGGCAACGGGGGGAAACCCTTTCAGTTGCCATTGGACAGGGATTTAATCTGGCAACTCCGCTGCAGATGGTGACGATGACGGCCGCCATTGCCAACGGTGGAACGCGATACAAACCGATCATAATGGAGACGATAAAAACCCCGGATGGCCGCGTATTGTATCAAAGCGAACCCGAGGTAATCGGGAAGGTGCCGGTCAGCGAACCAACCCTGGGACTTCTGCAAACCGGTCTTTGGGCCGTTGTGAACAGCGACCACGGTACTGCTCGCGGCAGCCGTCTGGCGGATATCGAGATCAGCGGGAAAACGGGGACCTCTCAGGTTATCAGCCGCAAAAAGGATGATACGCGGCTGGAAGCGGAAAGGCCGGCTCATCTCAGGCCCCACGCCTGGTTTGTTGCCTATGCGCCCTCTGAGAACCCTGTAATTGCCGTGGCGGTCCTGATTGAGCACGGTGAGCACGGATCTGGCGCAGCAGCGCCCGTAGCCAGGGAGCTTATAAAGACTTATTTGAGAAAATCGGTGGCGACCGATCAGGTGGCCCAAGATAGTGCCGATAAAGATAATAGTGGATAGTTAGGCTGGCCT
>Ga0255046_10000433_pt1 | contig 11254 bp, 7 predicted proteins | sample BC1_12_27_MG_FD_183632 | JGI IMG/M metagenome (GOLD analysis project Ga0255046, IMG submission 183632) | Seawater microbial communities from Strait of Georgia, British Columbia, Canada - BC1_12_27 | ecosystem: Environmental > Aquatic > Marine > Strait | place: Canada: British Columbia...
CGAAGCGAAAGCGGCGGTCGCCAGACCGCTTGGATTGTCGGCCGCTGGCATTGTCCCCTTTATGGGGAGGCGGCCTCCTACAGGGAATCCGGCACTCACCGCCGCGGCCCCGATCGCCGCCGCTGATTGTAGTGGTGAAGTTGGGTGGGGCTCGCTACATATTCGCGTAGTTGGGTCCGCCGCCGCCTTCGGGCACATCCCAGATGATGTTTTGCCGCGGATCCTTTATATCGCATGTCTTGCAATGCACACAGTTCTGCGGGTTGATCTGGAAAAGCGGCTCGCCGCCCTCTTCCACGATTTCGTAGACGCCAGCCGGACAATAACGCTGCGCCGGTTCATCGTAGTTCGGTAGATTGAATGCGATCGGCACCGACTCGTCTTTCAGTTTGAGGTGCGACGGCTGGTCCTCTTCGTGATTGGTGCTCGACAAGAACACGGACGAGAGCTTGTCGAAGGTAATGACACCATCGGGCTTGGGGTAATCGATCGGCTTTGTGTCAGACGCCTTGCCAAGCGATGCATGATCCGGGTCTTTGTTGCGCCAGGTAAACGGTAGCTTGCCGAAGAAAATATTTTGGTCGATAAAGGCGAACGCCGCTCCCCAGAATACGCCGAGTTTGTGCAATCCGGGCCCGAAGTTGCGACCCTTGTGCAGCTCCTTGTGTACCCAGGAGCTATTTACGCTGGCCTCGAAATCAGCAAGTTCCGACTGGCCCGTATCGCCTGCGGCCAGCGCTTTGTGAATACTCTCCGCGGCGAGCATGCCGGTCTTGATCGCCGTATGCGCACCCTTGATCTTCACGCCATTGAGGAAACCGGCACCGCAACCCACCAGCATGCCGCCCGGGAACGCCAGTTTTGGCAGCGACTGCAGTCCTCCCTTGTTAACCGCTCGTGCCCCGTAAGCCACGCGTTTGCCGCCTTCGAGGTAGGTTCGGATCTTCGGGTGCAATTTCCAACGCTGAAATTCATCGAACGTCGAAAGATGCGGATTGCGGTAGTTCAGGGCGATAATCAGACCCAGAAAGACCTTGTTATTGGCCGCGTGGTAGAGGAAACCACCGCCCTCGGTATGGTTGTCGAGCGGCCACCCGGTCGTGTGAACCACAAGACCTTCCTGGTGTTTTGAAGGATCGATTTCCCACACTTCCTTGATGCCGATCCCGTAGTGCTGCGGGTCTGAATGCTCGCGCAGCTGAAAGCGATCCATCACCTGTTCGCTGAGATTACCGCGCACGCCCTCGGCGAAGATCGTGTACTTGCCGGTGAGCTCGTAGCCGGCCTGGTAGGAAGCCTTTTTTTGGCCGTCCTTGCCTAACCCTAAGTCGCTGGTCGCAACGCCCGTGACTCTGCCGTCACTGTCGTACAGCACTTCCGAGGCCGCGAAGCCCGGGAATACGTTGACGCCCATTGCCTCGGCCTGCTCGCCCAGCCACTGGCAGAGCTGGCCCAGGCTGATAATGTAATTGCCTTTGTTGTGCATCGGTCTGGGCAAGAACAAGCCCGGCACGCGCACGGCGCCCGTATCGCTCGTGAGGTAGTGCACGAGATCGCCGGTAACGGCGGTCTTGACCGGCGCGCCCTTTTGCTCCCAGTCCGGAAAAAGCTCTTCGAGACCCGTCGGCTCAAACACATTGCCCGATAGAATGTGCGCTCCAATCTCGGAACCTTTCTCGACAACGACGACCGACAGGCTGTCATCGAGCTGCAGCAGTCGACAGGCGGCCGAGAGCCCTGCGGGTCCGGCGCCAACGATAACGACGTCGAATTCCATTGATTCGCGTTCATTCGATTCCGACATATCTGACACTTCTCCTGTTCTTGTTGTCCCGTATCTTAGCAGCCTCTATGGTGGCCCCAATATCGTCGAGGTAATCTTGCCAAGCGGCCACATCGACGCAAATACAGGATTGAAGGTAGATTGAATATACGCGAAGCCTATAAAGACGGCCTCAGTCGTGAAGGCCATGTCAAGGACCTGGCGCAGGTGGAGGTCGTTGGTCAACTGGAGGACCTGCAGGTGCGCCTGACCGCGAGTCGCCCCGGATTCAGTGGCTTTCAAACGCTGTTCAAAAGCCGCCGTGATACGGAGCGGGTTGGCGTCCGTGGCATGTATCTATGGGGAGGCGTTGGACGGGGCAAGACGCTCCTCATGGATCTGTTTTTCGAGAGCTTGCCGGTCAAAGCCAAAAAACGAATTCATTTTCATCGAATGATGCATGAGGTGCATGACCGCCGGAAGGCACTCGGCAACGTATCCGACCCGCTTGACAAGGTGGCGGCGGACATCGCGCGCAGTACACGCGTGCTGTGCTTCGATGAATTTTTCGTCAGTGATATCGGTGACGCGATGATACTCGGGCGCCTGCTCGATGGCCTGTTCCGGCGCGGAGTCACGCTCGTCGCCACCTCCAATTCGAAACCGGACGACTTGTATAAGGATGGGCTGCAACGGCAGCGATTCCTGCCGGCCATTGAATTGCTGAATCAGCACACTGAAGTCGTCCATCTGGATGGCGGTGTTGATTATCGCCTGAGGCTGCTCGAAAAGGCGGGAACCTACCTTTGCCCGGATAATGGTGACGCCTCAGATCGACTCGCGTTCTTTTTCGATGAGTCCGCGTCCAGCGAAATTCGCTCCAATCCGAAGCTCGACATCAACGGCCGCAAAATCCCTGCGCGTAAGTGCGCCAAGGGCATCGCCTGGTTTCGCTTCGTGGAAATTTGTGACGGCCCCCGCAGCCAGGCCGATTACATCGAGATCGCCCGCTGGTACCCATCAGTGATCGTTTCCGGCGTGCCAAGATTTGATGCCGCATTGGAAGACCAGGCGCGACGATTCATTGCGCTGGTCGACGAATTCTACGACCGGCGAGTGAAGCTGATTCTCTCGGCAGACGTCGATGTGAAATTGCTGTACCAGGGAGATCGCCTGGCATTCGAATTCGATCGAACCATCAGCCGCCTGATAGAAATGCAATCCACGGAGTATCTCGCCCTGCCCCACCTCGCGTGATAGATTGGGCTTAATGACTGAAGAGCTGATACTCGAAGAATTTTTGCCTTACCGGCTTGCGGTGCTGTCCCACACGGTCAGCACCACCATTGCGCAGGTTTACGAGGAGCGCTTCAGCCTGTCGATCCCGGAATGGCGTGTCATCGCCATTCTCGGCCGCTACCCGGGATTATCCGCCGTGGAGGTCGCCGAGCGGACGGTGATGGACAAGGTCGCTGTCAGCCGCGCCGTAACGAAGCTGCTCAAGAACGGCCGCATCGATCGCGAGTTCGCGGATGCGGACCGGCGGCGCTCGATCCTCAATCTGTCCGCAGAAGGACGGCGAGTGCACGATGAGGTTGCGCCGCTCGCGCTCCAATTCGAACGCGACCTGCTGCAGGGACTGGACGCCGACGACACGGCGAAGCTCGATGTCATCATGGAGCGTCTTTTGGCGCGCGCGCGCACGCTGGACAAGTGCTGATCAGGCTTTTGGCTTGCTGCCGATCTCGGTGCGGACGCGCAACAATTCCGGAAAGAACTCGATATCCAGGGCCTTCTTCAGAAACGGCACTCCGGACGAGCCGCCTGTGCCTCGCTGATAGCCGATAATCCGTTCTACGGTCTTCATGTGATGAAACCGCCAAAACTGGAAGTTATTACCGACATCGACCAGCGTTTCACAGGCTTCGTAACGATTCCAGTACAGAGAGCGATCGTCATAGATTTCGCCCAAGGTAGCGACAACCTCTGAATCCTCGTCCCTTACCTGGCTAAAGTCGCGATCGAGCACCCGCTCCGGTATCGACATGCCCTGGCGCGCAAGATACATGAGAAATTCGTCATAGAGGCTCGGAGCTTCCAGCGCTTCCAGCAGTCGCGCGTACCACTCGGGCTGATGCTCGTGAACGCTCAATGTTGAGCGACTCTTGTTGCCGAGCAGAAATTCGAGGATCCGATACTGCGCGGACTGGAACCCGGACGCCTTGCCAAACACGTGCCGGAACTCCGCGTATTCACTGGGCGTGAGCGTGTCCAGGACCTTCCACTGGTTGTACATTTGATTTTGTATGTGCCGCACGCGGGCGAGATTCTTTACGGCCGGGGCAAGCCGGTCGTTTTGCATGTGTCGAATCGCACGGCCGATCTCGTGGATCGTGAGTTTGATCCAAAGCTCCGCAACCTGATGCTGAATGATAAATAACATCTCGTCGTGATGCGCCGGGTCACTGAGCGGTTTCTGAGCGGATAGCAGCCTGTCCAGCTGCAAATAGCCCGTGTAATCGTCGTCTCGTGATAAATCCGTATAGATGGATTGCTCGAGTTCGCGTTTATTCATCTAAGGTGATTTCCTGGGCGGGTCATAGGGACGCATTGTAGGCTATTTGAAGCGCAATCCGGCGCTTTGGGAAAATTTGTTACTGATGCAATTACTGTATAATGCGGAGCGTTTCGCGAAAACCAAAATAAGCACCTGCAGTACGCGAATTTGGCCCGATCCCGTCAATCTTTCGGACCGGCGCTGCCGGTCGGAGCAAATGTAGTGACATCAAACGAAAACCGTCGAGGCGGAGACATCCGGCAAGTGATTGTCGATGAGATCGTCTCATCGCGCGTGACGTCACGCCCTCTCAAAAAATCATCACACGTCAAGCGCTTCCTTGCGCAGTACTTTGCCAACGTATCGGCAGACGACTTGCAGGGGCGCGCAGAAGACGTCATGGCTCGCGTGGCGCTGGACCACCTCGAGTTTGCGGCCAAGCGCCGCAAGGGCCAGGCCCTGATCCGCATTTTCAACGCGACCGAGAAAGAGCACGGCTACACGTCATCCTATACGTTCGTGGAAATGGTCAACGACGACATGCCGTTTCTCGTTGACTCGGTGGCCGCGGCAATTAATCGCCATCACCTGGTTGTACATATGACGGTGCACCCAATCATCTCGGTGAAACGGGACAGCAAGGGCCAGATCACCGCAGTCTCTAATGCGGATGATGATGACGCAAACTCCGAATCGTTTATTCGATTTGCGATCGACCGCGAGACCGATGTCGATGAGCTCAATCGCCTGCATCATGAAATCAGAAAGGTACTCAAGGACGTCAGACGCTCCGTTCGTGACTGGGGCAAGATGCGTCAACGCATGCGCGATACGGTAGAGATGCTGGTTAACGGGCCGCGAGGCGTCGATCCATTGCTGAGGTCTGAAAGCCAGGCACTGCTCAACTGGATGGCGGACGACCATTTCACCTTTCTGGGCTACCGCGAGCATGCGCTGTCGAAACGTGGCAAACGCGTATTCCTGAACCCGGTGAAAGGTTCGGGGCTCGGTATTCTGAGCCAGGACACTCGCGGCTCAAGCGGCGTCGAACTTACGGCGGCGATGCGGCGCCTGACGCGCTCGCGCGACTGGTTGATTCTGACCAAAGCGAACTCACGATCCACGGTTCACCGGCCGGCGTTTCTCGACTACGTTGGTGTGAAGATCTACGACGCAAAGGGTAATGCCGTTGGAGAACGACGCTTTATCGGCCTGCTGACATCGGTGGCCTACAGCGCGAGTCCGAGAAACATCCCGCTGTTACGCCACAAGGTGCGAAAGATCTTGGAACGTGCACACATCGAGGTCGGTGGACATCGCGGCAAGGCACTCATGCATATTATTGAAACATTTCCGCGCGAAGAGCTATTTCAAAGCTCGGTGCAGGACTTGTCTCGGACGACCATCGGCATACTGAACCTGCAGGACCGTCAGCGCATCAAACTCTTCCTGCGCCGTGATACCTTCCGGCGCTTTTTCTCCTGTCTGGTTTACGTGCCGCGCGAAAAATACACCACGTCTATCAGAAAGCGTATCGAGGTACTCCTGACGAACGCTTTTGCCGGAACTTCAGTCGACTCGTCCGTGCAGATTTCCGACTCTGCGCTTGCACGAGTGCACATCATCGTGCGCACCCCGGAAGGAGAACGCCCGCGAATCAGTATTCATCACATTGAAGAGCAGATAGCTGATCTCGTAATTACCTGGGCGGACAGGCTGCACACCGAGTTGCTCGGGCGGTTTGGTAACGACGAGGGCACACGGCTCCATCGCGCCTACCGCGACGTATTCCCGGCCGGTTTCCAGGAAGACACACAGCCCGCAGAAGCATGTTCCGATGTGCAGCAGATCGACTGCATGTTGCGCGATGAAACCCACCGCGCGGTAAGCCTTTATATTCCGGAAGAGTCGGCGCCGGGTCACATGCATTTCATCGTGTACAGCCGGAACGAGCCGATTGCGTTGTCGGAGGCATTGCCTGTGCTTGAGTACATGGGCGTCGACGTCTACACCGAACGGCCGTACGAAGTGAAGCTCTCGTCCGGCGAAGTTTTCTGGATTCAGGACTTTCATCTTCGCCATGAAAGTGACGCGGCAGTGGATATCGATGCTGTCTCGGACCGATTCGAAGCCTGTTTCATGGCGGTACTGCGCGGCGACGCGGAGAATGACGGCCTGAATCGCCTCGTTGTGAGTGCGGGCCTCGACTGGCGGCAAACGGCACTGTTGCGCTGTTATGCCAAACATATCCTGCAATTGGGTGTGCCATTCAGCCAGATGTATATGGAAGACGTGCTGGTCGCACACGCTGACCTCGCACGCACGCTGGTTAAACAGTTCGAAGTTCAGTTCGACCCAGACCTGTCCAAGAAAAAACGTGCCGGCGCGCTGAAGAAAATTCTCGCCGCGGTCAAGCGCGGCGTCGCCGAGGCGTGCAATGTCGATGAGGATCGCATCCTGACGGCCTTCGCGGGCGGTATTGACGCTACATTGCGAAGCAATTACTTCCAGACTGTCGACGGTTCCGATGCGCCGAAACCCTACATTTCAATCAAGCTCGACCCGGAACGGCTTCCCGAAATTCCATTGCCGCGCCCGCGCTACGAAGTATTCGTGTATTCGCCTGAGGTCGAAGGAGTGCATCTGCGTGGCGGCGACATCGCACGAGGCGGGTTGCGATGGTCGGATCGACGCGAAGACTTTCGCACGGAGATCCTCGGGCTCATGAAGGCCCAGGTGGTCAAGAACACGGTCATCGTCCCAACAGGAGCCAAAGGCGGCTTTTTTCCGAAGCGTGCTCCCACCGCCGACCGCGCTGCCATCATGGAAAACGGCATCCATTGTTACAAGACATTCATCCGAGGGCTGCTCGACCTGACCGACAACGTCGTCGATGGTGCAGTTGTCACGCCCGATCGCATTGTTCGCCGCGATGGCGACGACCCGTATCTCGTTGTGGCCGCGGACAAAGGCACAGCCACCTTCTCCGATATCGCTAACAGCATTTCGACTGACTACAGCTTCTGGCTGGATGACGCATTCGCCTCGGGTGGGTCGGCGGGTTACGACCACAAGGGCATGGCAATTACCGCTCGCGGTGCATGGGAGGCAGTCAAGCGCCATTTCCACGAACTTGGCGTAAACACGCAGAAGGAACCCTTCACGGTAGCCGGCATCGGCGATATGAGCGGCGACGTTTTCGGCAACGGCATGTTGCTCTCCAGGAAAATCAAGCTAGTGGCGGCGTTCAACCACCGCGACATTTTTCTCGACCCGGTGCCCGATACCGCGGCGAGCTTCCGTGAGCGGCAACGGCTTTTCCGCAAACCGGGAACCACCTGGCAAGACTACAACCCGGCGCTGATCTCTAAAGGTGGCGGGGTTTATTCGCGCCAGGACAAGACCATTCGTCTCAGCCCCGAGGTGCGCAATCTTCTGGATGTCAGCGATCAATCGTTGCAGCCCGATGAGTTGATTCGTGCCATCCTCAAGATGCCGGTTGATTTGCTCTGGAACGGCGGCATCGGAACGTATGCGAAAGCGAGCACCGAAGGCCATTCGGACGTCGGCGACCGGACCAATGACACGGTGCGCGTCGATGCCGACGAATTGCGCTGCAAGGTTATCGGCGAGGGCGGCAACCTGGGCTTCACACAGCGCGCTCGTGTCGAGTTCAGCCTGCGAGGCGGCCACATCAATGCCGATTTCATCGACAATTCGGGAGGCGTCGACTGCTCCGACCGCGAGGTCAATATCAAGATCCTGCTGGGCGACGTCACCAAAAAGAAAGGTATGTCACGCCCGAAACGCGACGAGCTGCTCGCTTCGATGACTGATGAAGTCGCGGATCTTGTGCTCAGGAACAACTTCCTGCAGACGCAGGCCATCAGCATGAGCGAGTCGCTGTCCGTCGATCGTATCGATGAGACCGCACGTTTGATTACGGCGCTTGAACGGACCGGCCTGCTGGACCGCGATCTCGAGTATTTGCCCAGTGAGTCCGAGATCGAAGATCGTCGCGCCCGCAAGCAGGGCTTGACCCGACCAGAGCTTGCCGTTGTTCTCAGCTACGCAAAGATCGACCTCTACGACGGGCTTATCCATTCGCAGGAAACCCTCGAGGATTTCCTGCGAATTGACCCGCAGCGTTATTTTCCGCCTGTCCTCAGGCGTCGATACACTGACTTCATCCCGACCCACCGGCTTAGCCGGCAAATACTCGCGACGCTCATCGCCAACGCGCTGGTTAATCGTATGGGACCTGCGTTCGTCAAACGTGCGCAGGTCGACACCGGTGCCAACGTGGTGACAATTGCTCGCGCGTATGAAGTTGCGCGAATTATCTGCCGAGTGATGCCGCTGTTGCGCACGATCGAGTCCCTCGATCACAAGATTCCTGCCAGCGCACAGCTTGCGATGATGTTCGAGGTCAGCCGAACGCTTCGCCACGCCTGTTACTGGCTGATCGAACAATACGGCGACCAACTCGATATCGTAAAAGCCGTCGATCGCCTTAAGGAAAGAATGGCGCGCATTTACACACGCTCGGGCACCTACCTTTCGAAAGCCAGTGGCATGCGCAAGGCGCAAGCAGGGGCAGAGTGGATTGCGATGGGCGTACCCAAGAAGCTCGCACATCGGATGTCGCTGCTATTGGTGACACGCGCCGCGGTCGACATTGCTGACGTCGCCGCAGAACGTAATCGAGATGTCATTGATACCGCGCGCATATTCTCATCCTTCAACGACGCCTTGGGTCTGCAATGGCTGCACAATTGTGCCGAAGATCTCAAGGTCAGTGGTCGCTGGCAGGCGATGGCACGCAGCAACCTTCGCGATGAGTTTTACAAGATTCGCAGGGATATTGCGTTGGGACTTTTGACTCGTCGGGGCAAAACGGACGGTCGCGTGGTTGCGAAGAAATGGCTGGATAAGCATGAGAAAGAGGTGGCGCATTTCCGCGGCATGATAGAAGAAATGAAGCTGCGTGGTAACTTCGACTTTGCTACGCTGTCGGTGGCCGCACAGGAACTGCGCGACTTGACGCTAGGTTAGTGGACACTGGGAATGGCGCGACTCTCGTCGCCGAATAATCGGAGAAGCAATGGCTGGCAAACTCATACTATGCCGTCACGGGCAGAGTGACTGGAACCTGAAAAACCTTTTCACGGGTTGGACGGACGTCGATCTGACCGAGAAAGGTATACAAGAAGGCATCGATGCGGGGAGGCAGCTGACTGAGCTCGGCTTCGAGTTCGACATCGCCTACACGTCCGTGCTCAAGCGCGCGATTCGTACGCTGTGGCACATGCTCGACCAGATGGATCTCATGTGGATCCCGGTGATCCGCGATTGGCGGCTGAACGAACGTCATTACGGCGCACTGCAGGGCCTCAACAAGGCCGAGACTGCCGCCAAGTATGGTGATGAACAGGTGCATATCTGGCGCCGCAGCTACGATATCCCGCCACCACCGCTGGCCGACGATGACGAGCGCCATCCGTCTTTCGACCCGCGTTACACAGGGATTGCAAACTTGCCGGGCACAGAATCGCTCTTGCTTACGCTGGAGCGTGTAATGCCGTGCTGGAATGAATTAATCGCGCCAGACCTCAAGGCCGGCAAGAACGTATTGGTAGCCGCGCACGGCAACAGTCTGCGCGCGCTTGTGAAGATGCTTGATGAGGTCTCTGACGAGGAGATTACCGGCTTCAATATTCCGACAGGAATACCACTGGCGTACGAGCTCGACGACAACCTGAAACCCCTGTCGCGCGAGTTCCTGGGCGACCCGGAGGCGGTGGCTAAAGCAGCAGCAGCGGTCGCGGCCCAGGGCAAAGCGAAGTGATCAGCGCGCTCGGCGAGCGCGTGCCCGTTTTTGAAGGTGGCGGACATTTCGTCGCCCAGAACGCCATGGTAATTGGCAGCGTGCGCCTCAAGGATCAGTCGAGCGTCTGGTTCAACTGCGTCCTGCGCGGTGACAACGACTGGCTCGAGATTGGCGAGCGCAGCAATATTCAGGACGGCTGTATCGTGCATACCGATCCTGGCATCACGGTAACGATCGGAGACGGCGTTACCGTTGGGCACAATGTGATGCTGCATGGTTGCACGATCGGCGACAATTCAGTTATCGGAATTGGCAGCACCTTGCTCAATGGGGCAACGATTGGACGCAACTGCATCGTTGCGGCAAATTCGCTCATCACGGAGAACAAGCAATTCCCGGATGGCACATTGATACTGGGATCTCCGGCCAAGGTCGTGCGAGAACTCAATAACGAAGAAATAGCGAATAATGGCCGGTTGGCCGATGTGTATGTCCAAAATTCGCAGCGCTTCAACGAGCAGCTGTCTTAAGATTGTTGGCCAGGATTGCTGACTAGGTTTGCTGGCCAGGGTCGGAACGGACCTTTTTGCGACTCGGGTCAATCACCCGAACCAGGCCTTCCTGAGACGTGCTCGCGACGAGCTTGCCGCTTTGCGTGAAAAGCTGGCCCCTGGCAAAACCACGCGCCCCCGAAGCATTCGGACTATCCATCGAGTACAACAACCACTCATCCATTCGAAATTCGCAATGAAACCAGAGCGCGTGGTCGAGGCTGGCCATGATTACGTTACGACGAGTCATCGACAATCCATGCGGCAATGTCGAGGTTGCCAGCAGCTCGAAATCGGAGACATAGGCAAGCAGGTTTTGATGCAGCGCGAAATCATCGGGCAAGCGGTCAACGGCGCGCACCCACACTTGCTTCTGCGGCGGCCGTTTCTCGCGGGCGTCGAGACTCACTGGATCGACCGGACGCAGGTCAAAGGGACGCTTGTCCGTCATGAATCGGCGCAACTTCATCGGAATGTTCTCGAGCACATCGGCCGCTACTTCCGTCAGGTCCTTTAGACCATCGGGCGGCGGAACATCGGGCATATCTCCCTGG
>Ga0255046_10000434_pt1 | contig 11252 bp, 9 predicted proteins | sample BC1_12_27_MG_FD_183632 | JGI IMG/M metagenome (GOLD analysis project Ga0255046, IMG submission 183632) | Seawater microbial communities from Strait of Georgia, British Columbia, Canada - BC1_12_27 | ecosystem: Environmental > Aquatic > Marine > Strait | place: Canada: British Columbia...
CCGGCGCTTGTTCCACCAGGTCCTGTTACTGGCTCATTTGATGTACCCCACCATAATGGATAAAATGATGTACTACTACTAGATAGACTTGAACTAGATACACTCGAACTTGAACTAGATGAGCTTGAACTAGAAGTACTAGAACTAGATACACTATAACCATATTCTATATAGAACCTAAGTTGCGTTTCATTGCTGGTCTGAACAGCGAACTGAGACTGGGTTCCATCACCAATTTGGTCACCGGAATCATATAATTGACCAGCAGTCCCACCAGATGAACCCGATTTAATTATAGCATGTGGACTACCATTATAAACACCTAAAAACTCTCCTGCACTGACTGGAAATGGTGCGGGATAATCTACATTTTCGTTTAATTCAACTAACTCTCCGCCGGGAACCCCTATTCCTACAGGTATGTTTTGAATCCAACGTTGATCGGTGAATCTGTTCGTAGCTTGGTAAGTGAATGCAGCAAAATCCATGTTTCGCGCTGCCGCTGTCTCAACATAAAGCTGTATTTTTGTTACGTAACCACTTAGTGGAACCGGGTTCAATGGTGCAAGTTGACTATCATCTACACCTATAAGAGTATAGGCGGAGTTTATTCCACCACCACTATTGTATGGGACATTTGGTATACCCCACCAATATGGTTCTTGAATTGTACTACTACTAGAACTTGATCTACTCGAACTACTGAAGCTTGAACTAGATAGACTTGAACTGGAACTAGATACACTCGAGCTGGAACTTGATGTGCTTGAACTTGATACACTCGAGCTGGAACTAGAAGCTATTTCAACTGTAAATGTTATATCATCCAGAGCAAAGTCATTCTGATATGTTGTTCCACCACCAGTAGTAAAATGGTATCTAAATTTTCCATCCGCATTGTTATAGCTGCTTAAATCAATTTGTGTGGCAGCATGCCATGAACTATCTGATGTTGACCAACCAATAGTTTGAACATTATCCCATGAAGCACCATTCCAATATTGAACAAGACATTCACCACCACCACCAGTACCATAATTACTGTAATAGAAATCTACCGTATAATTATATGCACCTGCATCAAGAGTATCAACCAGTTCCATAGTGAATACTTCACCAAGAGATGTTCCTGATGTTTCACAATACCAATAATATGCATCAGGTCCGGGTGGAGGAATTGATGGGCCAGTGCCAGTAGACCCCGTTGCAGTACTTCTATAATTCCATTCTCCGTTACCCGAAGAGCCAATACCCGTACCGTCTGGACCAACAAGAGTCCATCTCGTATCATTCGCACCAGGTAATGGATAGTTTGTAGTGGTTGTTAGAATTGCCATATTATTTTTCTTATCCTATTGCTGTTACCCAATATGCTGCTGCCGACGAACTGAAAACAACTCTTGTCGTGTTAACATCAAGTGATTGTACAGTTTCTGGGATCACTAACGTAGTATTTGATACTTCTGCTATTTGTAATACTGGATATAAATTTCCAAGATTGTGTGTAACATCTGCATAGTATAGTGATCCAGATGCCTGCCAAGGGTGATCTATTGGTATTCTACTATTATCTATATCAGCTCCAGAGGCATCAAGAGAAACAGTTGAAGCACTTACTGCAAGAGTAAAGATTTGATTTATTAATTCATTACTAACTACTTTGTTGTATATGTCATCCGTGCTACATCTAACAACGGGTAAAATATCATGTGGTGAGTCTGTTGGGACAACTTGTTCGACATGATCTTCCCATGTATAAGCCAATCTATTACTAATTAGTTTGTTTCTTCTTACTGCTTCCGTTGCTGGTTCTTGTCCTGCCGGTGTTTCATCAACTTCATATGTTGGTGGGTATATATCAATATTATCTATCTGCCCTCTTGTCATACCAGCTTTCCACCAAGTTAATGTGAATCTTTGGTCGGATAGATAACCACCGTTTATTTCCCACTCATCACCTACCCAAAATTCAAAATATCCATCTTGATTGGTTTGTGTGTTTACTGCATCTGTGGTTGTTTGGTGGCCAACAGTAGAATTGGCATATATATTAGCAAATACATTGCCTGGATCATCCTTTTCCACGTATGTAGTGTAAAAATCTACTTCTACACCACTAATGGGTCTACCATCTTCATCAACTATGTACTGCCAATAATGTATTCTTGCCATTATATTTCCCTCTTTTATTATTTATGTAAATGTTTAGTGTGATACGACATCAATATTTGCAATAGTGGCAGTAAATGTAGCGCCAGTAAAGGTGACTCCTATGTTAGCAAAAATTAAATATCTATACTCTCTTTCGAAGGTACCATTATGCTGCATCTCAAACAATCCGGCTGTTCTAGCTGGATTTGTATATCTTCTAAAGAAGAATCTATCATTCCCTGGAATATCTGTATTTCTTTCAATTTGATAATAAAAAGTTTGAACATTTGGAATATCCAAATATGATGAAGGATCTCCACCTAACTGAGTTCCACCAGAAAAATCACGCGTATATGCTCGGTGGAAAGTTACTAATCCCTGTAAAGTTCCAGCGAGACCCTGCGTCACTGTACCCATATGAGACAATGTACCTGGGGAAGTAGTTACTCCAACTCCCCACCAAGTATCTGCACCAACGCTATTAATCACATTAATCCAATTTATATCAAAATTAATCAAAAAAGCATCATCAAAATAACCTGGTCCAAAATCCTTGTATACGTAAGTGTTGTCGTAACTTTCAATATTAGTGAGTGTAAAATCGCTGTTGCCTGGAACAAAACCAGGTCCAGGAACAACCGTACCGACACCACCATCCACTACAAACCAAGGTATTGTAGAACTTGAACTTGAACTAGATTCACTTAAACTTGAACTAGATACACTGGAACTTGAACTAGAACTAGATGTACTAGAACTGCTTACAGAACTTGAACTAGAGCTTGAAGAACTTGATTCTGTTACCCATAGTTTTTGTGATCTATAATCAAATACTGTTTGTACATCAGCGGGCTTATATAACTCAGAGCATACCGAGTAGTAGATTAACTGACCTACATAATTGAATAATCCAACTTCTCTTATTGTTAAGTCCTCGCCTGCTGGTACAATAAAGTCAATGTAGTAATTCTTTTCATCTTCCCATACTCTCCAATAATCACCACTTGCTGTTGGTGATTGTAGTCCACCGCCTTCATACGCGTTATAATCTTCCGCAGCTCCGTCACCAACCTGCCAATAACCTAATCCACCTGCGCATATACCCGTAGTTGTTATATCACATTCATTATTTAATCTGCTAATAACGTCCCGTTTGAAATAAAGTAAATATGCTTTTCCTGATTGGGCCGTTACAAATGTAACGGTAATATTACTTTCATCTTCAAGAATTGTAGTTAAAGGTTGAATGAGTTCATTGCTTGAGTCAAAACACTGTATAATGGTACCATCTGTATTCATTCCATGGTTGATGTTCCAAGCAGTTGATGCGACTGTTTGAGTATGGACATAATCAGCATTTCTTGTAAATGCTGATCCGCTTTCAGTTGTATACCATGTGGCATCGGTTTTATTTGAAGTTATTATTTTAACGTCGGCTGGTTGTGATTTATTTGGTGACGTCCAATAGTTGACTACTGATCCGATTGGATATCCACTCGGTGCAGTTGTTCCTAAATTATGAATAACAGACCATGGATTTGTAGGTGCTACTTGATCGTACTTATCTGAAACTGTTGGAATATATCCTGCAACGTTAGCAAGACCACCATATTGTTCATAACCAAAGTCTAAGTATACTGTATTTTCGTCTATTATCTCTATTTCATCAGGTATAACTCTTTTCAATGGATAGAATGCTGGTCCGGCTACTGGTGCCCATGCTTGTACTACTACATGGGAAGAAGATAACTCATGGGTTACTGTCCATCTTGCTGATGCACCCTGTTGAGCATAGGTATATGCTACCAAACCACCTGATGGTGTGTTTGATCCACCTGATAAGTACTGAGAACCTGTAAACGACGTGTTAAAATAACCTAATGACGTTAATGGGTATAAACTTTCTGGTTCACCGGTTCTATTTTGTTCTGAAGCAGGTGCTAAAAGATGTTGATATTGTACATACTTATTGACTGGTCTTGCGTACTCCCAGTTTCTTACTAACTCATCAGCATAAAAATTATTTATAATCCAATCACTATCAAATCTATCACCTATTGGTTCTGTTGTTAAATCAATTTCTACTATATAATGAGGAGCAATTACAAGACTGCCAGTAGGCGTAGCACTTACACTACTACAACCTGGCAGAGGTTCTGATAATGCATGAGTTGGGTAAGGATCAATTTCTATACCACTATATGGATTAGGTGTTGGTGCTCCAGATGGATTAAACTGTGAATACCATACATCACCGGCACCACCACTTGGTGGTATATTGTAAAATTCAAACCAATGGAAGTCCTTAGTACCTGGAAAGAAATTTGGAAATTCTGTAAATGATGGCATATCACCAGCACCTTTTTGACACCACTCTTCCCATCTTTCATATACGTTTACTTTATTTGCTGACAGTGCAGTGAATACTTTATATACAATATAGATAGCATTGTAAGTACCTATTCTTTTTAAGAAATAGACTAGTAAGTCAACCCACTCTCTAAGAGTTACTTCATCTAAATCTATATTAACATCAATACCATATTGACTAGCAATGTAATCCAACCATCGTATGTCTACTTCTTTAGAATCTAACAATGCCCATAAGTACTTGGTCATGTTGTACGGCTCATGGTTAATTTGATCGAACCATACGTCCATCATTTCAACGAGCCTTGGTGTTCTATTATGAATTGGTATAGCTAGTTCCATGTAGTCCTTCATACCATAGAACTCTATATTCCAAACGTCTTGTCTATCTGTTACAGGCCATATTTTACCAAAATAACAGAATGTTCTTTCTTGATTTATATAATCTCTAAATTCTGGATTAGTTTCGAATAGGTATTGATAGAAGAAGCTATCCTTTCTGAAGTAAAAATCATTACCTATTTCAAATGCTGAAGATGCGAGTGAGAAAGTAGAAACAAGACCGTCATATGCCATGTTGAAACTGTTACCATCAATATCCTGAATGATAAATTTATGGGCAACTAAGCCTCGTTGTGGATTATCTTCCCAAAGTATTTCAGCAACACCACCTTCTCCAATTATACCTGTTTTAGGACCTAATAACCAAGAGTCTCCAAGCCCGACACCTTCTCCTAATACTGCACTAAAATACTCTTTTAAAATATCATAATTACTATCACTAAATTTAGCCATTTAGTTTCTTACTCCTCTTCATAGATTCTAACTGTGTCGTCAGATAATACAGGAAATTGATTTGTTCCAAGTTGAATAACTCTTAACATATTATCCATTGTTGAAACGGTAGATGCGCTTTGTGTCCAATATGGGTAGTTGCCAATAGTATTGGGTTCATAAATAAATTTGTTTGAGTTAATATCTCTTAAATTTAAGTTTCTAATTTCACTAATGTTTTCGAAATCATCTGTACCTGATACCTGAGTTGGGTCTAGTATATACTCTACTACATCATTAAAGTCCATTTCACTAAAGAACTCTTGATTTGTTCCACGGAAGTAGTAGATAAGCTTATTCAATACGTCTGTTTTGACGTCAATAAATGAGGCTAACCTCTTTATTCGTAGACCTATCTCAAAGGTAAAGTACACTAAATCAGGAACTATAAAAATCTCATAAGCAGAAATCATTTTTCTTGGTCTTAGATATAATAATAACTCATTTTCCCAATTACTGCTGTATGCAAGCGGTACTAATATACTACCGCTTGTTGCCCAATCAGTCCAAAGTATATCTGCTGAAGTTGATATTGTTGCGGTGCCCCATATTTCTGGTATTACTGATAGGTTAACAACATTATATAGTTCTATACTACCAGATGGGGCAACATCTTGTTCACCCCAAGCAGTTGCTCTAACAATATCTGATCTTGCTGATAGGTTGGAATTGTAGTCATTCTCTGTGACATTTCTGAATTGTGCTCTAAGAGCTTGTTGTGAGTTAAGCTTTATTTCTGTGATTGTTTCAGGATCATCACCACCAATGGAAGCAGCTGACATGGATAAGGTTATTAAGTCATTATCAACATATAAGCTTGTGGTTTGATTTTCAATAAATTCTGAATCTTCAATTGTCCATACATCGGATGCTATGTCAGCGGCTATATTACCATCTGGTCCAAAACTATTAAGTAATGTAACATCCATAATATCTGCTGGCACTGGAACATTTCTTGTTGAACTAAACTGTATTTTATTTCTTTGGTATCTGTCATATATGAACATATAGACATTGTCATTAACTGGTGGAATTAAATCTGTGTAGAAATTACCAACTCTTTCCCATGGATAACTTTCATCATTAAGTACTAGTTGAATGGTTGGTAATTCATCATCCAGATCATCGTCATAGGCGTAGTCTGTTGGTAGCAATAACTCATTTTCAATTAAATCCTCACCAGTGTAGTCAGTTATAACCGTAACAATACCTTGTCTTACAGGTATTTCTATTTCTACACTTGGTCCATTGCAAGTAACTGTTACGCTTGTAGTTGTAGCAAATTTAATTGAGTCACCATCTTCCGTTGACCTGCCTGAGTTAACCTGTTTCCATGGTTCTACTTTTAGCACATCACCTGAAGTACACCCTGTTACAACTGCTGTTAGAGTAGCTCGTGATCCTCTCACACCCTTTGGTTCATATCCAACTTGCCTAGCTAACCTGTTCACACACTCATATATATCAGCTGTTTCCATATATACGTTCTTAGCTATTTTGTTGATAAAGTAGGTGTTAACATCACCGTAATAAGCCATCATTTCAAGGATTAACGATATGTTTGATCCTTCAAAATCGAAGTCCCTATAAATATCACTCTGAGCTAATAGCTCCTTAAACTTAGCTACATACGTATTATAATCTATGTTTAGATAATCTGGGGTAAATTCTTGTGTCATTCTAATTCCCTCTTCTTTTATTATTTATCTTGTAAGAACGAAGTCTATACTCTCAACTTCATCCGAACCAAGTACCACAAAACTCATCCTACATCTATACATTCCTTGATCTTCCCTTGGTTCTATGTCAAATCCAGTCACGTCAATTCTATCTTCCCAAATTTCAATAGCCTCTAATATTCCTTCGGCTATTTTTCTGGCAGTGGTTTCATCAATCGGTTCAAACAGTAGCCAAAATGTTGGAGAAGCAAACGTTGGCAACATCCTTCTTGATCCCGGCACGGTTCTTATAATGTTGTTTAAGCTATTTATTATTGCAGTAACGTCCGTGTCTATGACTACATCACCATCATTTTGTGGCTGTATTGCGTTATCTACATCACTCCAAACATAGTCTTTTATTGCTACTGTTGGCATTCCGTCTTCTCCTTATCGTGTGACTGGCTGAGGATTTAAGGTGATTTTTCCTCTCTTTTTCTTTTCTACACTTGGCTTTAGGAATGGTTTACGCTCTGGACTCATAATTTTTTCCGCCCTTGAATCACTAGAAATAACCACTACACTCTCCGTCCTCTTCTTAGCCAGTATGAACTCACGGTTCCGGTCATAGTACTTTTTGTTGTACTCCTTGAGTTTCCCTTGTTCCTTGTACTCTTTTTTTCGTTTTTTCGCTAGCTGCTTCGCATGGTCTGTTTTGTTATACTCACGTCGCTTTTCTCTATAGCAGTCAAGGCAATAGCACTGTTTTCCATCCTTGGAATTTTTATTTTTTCCGAACTGAACTCTTGGTTCGCACTCTTCACATAATACGCATTCTTTGCTCATTAGCTTGCACTCGTGTTTGATGTTGCATGACTAGCACTTAATAATTGATTTGGTACGAAAGTAACTCTTGGACCACCGCCTGGTGGATCATATATGTGGGTATGACTATTATAAAGTGCTATTGTAAGTTCATTCATTAATGTTCTCAGTGCCCCTTGATCTGCTGCTAGGTTTACTGTTCCTCCATTGACTGTTGTTGTGCCTGCTGTGACTGTTACGGTGGGTGCCGTAATAGTAGTAGGTCCACTAGAATTAATTGTTATGTTACCACCAACGGTAACGGTTAGATTACCTGTAATGTTTTCAGTTACATTACCATCAACTTGACCATTAACGTTACCACCTATATCCTGGTCTAAGTCACCATCTATCTCCTGGTCTACATCACCATCTACCTTTAAATTATCATCACCATTTATTGTTTCACTATTGTCACCCTGTATATTTATGTTCTTATCGTCTACTACAATTTCATATTTTTTATCAGTATTCTTTACTACCATGACTCCATTTGCATCTATCTCTATATAACTTTTAGATGGATGGTATAAATGGATTCTTTCTTCACCACTGGTTGAATCTAACTCAATTAAGGTACCGCCATGTGTTTGAAGTATTGTATTATCTGGATACTCTGCTGCATAAGGTGATACTGGTTCATCCCACGTACCACCACCAGCCTTGGAAACACCGGTTGTCCTATTACTATTCTTAAACTCAACGGGTGTATCAGTTGTTACTCCTCTTGCAAGTCTATCAACGTCCGGTTCACCAAGTCTATCTTTTAATGGATATACTAAACTTGGGTCTCTGAATCCTTTCGATAAGTCACCAGAACCCTGAGTAGAACCAAGGTTAATTGATGCTAATTGTTCTCTATTATCGGTATCAGCTTCTAAGCTAAACTGAGATTCTGGTATACCAGGCATTGATGCGAAGTATCTTGGTTGAGATATGTTATTGGCTTCAAAGAATATCATTACATGAGAACCTTGAAGAGGTACTCCCCATATACCAAATCCACTTATACTTCCTTCAACTATAGGTAAACACGGCTCTGCCCAAGGCAACTCACTTGATGGTATACCTTGCTCAACGGTTTTCCTTAGCTGTGAAGTATGTACTCCAAAAATTCTAACTCTTACACGACCAGCCTTTTCAGGATCATTGTTATCCTCAACAACGCCTCTATAAAAGCCAAACAACTTTTCACTTTCTGGTCTTGAGTCACCAAGGGGACTTTTAATCATTATATCCTCACTATAGTTTTTTGCTTACCCTTTGTTATATTCTTATTTATCGCTTCCATTAGGTAACTACTATCCATTTTATGATAAGCGTTCTTTATAAGTACTAATTTTTGTATATATTGATAGTTCTGTCCAGGCCCGAAATGGTGCGTGACTGACTTTATCATATACTTACCTTGAAGTGCTTTATTAAATTTCTCTTGTTTTAAATAGCTTGGCCAAGCTATTTGTATATGTTGACCGGCAAATCTCTTTTCATTTCCTTCAACTGTAATGGTCACTATATACTGCATGTTGTATCTCTTAGCCCATTCAGAATAAGAGAAATTTTTCAAAAGGTCCTGATTTGGCTCACCAGTTATAGAAATATTAGATGCTATATCATCTATCTTACCATATAAAGAAGTACCACCCAATAGTATTGTTCTATCTATACCTTCTGAGTATGTTAAATCTTGTTCTATTAGTTTCTTCCTGAAAAAGTTATATCCTTTCCAACTGCCACCCCTGATTTTAGTATTTGAGTTTCTATCTAAACCAGTCATTGTGTACTCGAGTATTTTATTTTTTATAGTCAAGTCTTGTGAACTCATTATATATGCGTCTGGGTCTAAAGTCCCATCCACATCACCAAGCAAATAGTTAAGTGATTTTACATTCAGCTTCATACTTCTTTGCTCGTCTGCTGTATTATGATAATACAAATACCCACCTTCACCGGTTGTTGTGCTTCTACTTCTTTTCATTAAATAGTTTATAGCTACTCGTGGTGTCCAGTATGGCATAACAAAATCAAATCTTGTATTGCTATCATCAACATCCACTTGCAAACTTGTATTCTCTACAAGCATCATTTTGTTTATCAACCACTTGATAATATCTGTTGTGGTTTTTTGTACAAAGCTTCTACTATACTTTCTCAGATTTAAATTTGGAAAGAATGTATCAATAAAGGTTATCTCAATCAATGCAGATTCTTGTGTTCTACCACTTGCTGTTTGTTGAGCTATTTTACCAACTTTCCATATATCAAACATTAACTCTCTGGTTTTATCACCCACACCATATATAATAATTACCTTTTCATTACCACTAAAACCACCGAGTTCTTGCATACCATATCTATCTTGGAACGTTAACTTACCACTCATACAGTTCTTAAATATATCCTCAACAAAATAGCAAGATACAATAGCAGATGAATCTATTATTATCGGTCCTCTTTCCATCAGTACCATAATAGAGTATACGCCTTGCTTTACAGTAGTCTGTTTATAATTCCATCTTTTGTCTTCAACCATTTATAGCTCCGATAAATTCTCCAAATCCTTGGTGAGATTATAAACATACTGTTCTTTAAGTACTGTTATAAGATCGCCTGGTTCCAGCTCTTCAAATGGGTTAACTGTATTATTCATAAGACCTAAAATCCACCATAATTGAGGCGTATTATATATCCTATATGCTATGTTATCCCAGAAGTCAGCATCTGGCACTTCAAATGAGTCAAAGAATAAAGTATCCTTTGTTACATCAGTATTTACCCTTGCTACCCTGAAGATGTTCATAAACTTGGTTTGTCTATCTTCATCAAGAAGTATATTAAACAATTTGAGTTGACTGATGTTAGCAATCTCGTGACCAGTCAACTCAAAGAATGTCTTCTCTGTGTATTTTGTTACAGGCATGTTATATTATCCTAACTTAGTTAGTCTTACCGCTATCTCTCTTCGTAAATCACCTGATAATAGACCTTCTGCATCCAATACGTCAGAGACAAATCCCAAATTCCATGATCTTTGTCTTCTCGACATACTTGGAGAGCTTCTACCAACTCTCATTGGCTCGGTACCTTTATTACCAACTCCAACGTCTCCATATTGATCGCTATAATTATTATATGCCATGGTACCTACGGTATCCTCTGACTCATCCATTCCTTTCGCATTTTCGGCTTGGTCTTTATCTGAGTTCTTCATTGCATTATCAAGAACCTCGTCGAAATCCGGTGCTGGTTTCTTGTAAGATTTTCCTAAGTATTTTTCCATCTTGTCGCTCATTTTTTATCTCCTCTTTTTTACTTTGTAAAGTCTTTTGTATTTAGTATAAGAATAGTACTTTTTAATTTGATATTTTCTTATCA
>Ga0255046_10000435_pt1 | contig 11241 bp, 14 predicted proteins | sample BC1_12_27_MG_FD_183632 | JGI IMG/M metagenome (GOLD analysis project Ga0255046, IMG submission 183632) | Seawater microbial communities from Strait of Georgia, British Columbia, Canada - BC1_12_27 | ecosystem: Environmental > Aquatic > Marine > Strait | place: Canada: British Columbia...
AATACTGGAAACTATTCCAGTATTACTACGTCTGTGTCCTTGACATTAAAGGATGTAGACATAACTCAACTTGAAAGAGCTTATGAAGATTTAAATGTGATTTCAGCCGTATTTTTCCTATCAGAGTATAGAGTTATGGCTGAACTACAGGACGATTCGAAAAAACTTGGTATAACAAAATTTTTCGAAACTCTTGACGAAGAACATACAGTGATGAAAGAGGACTTCGAAGAAGCAGTTAAAGATTTAGCTGAAAACTTGTAGAAAGGAAATGAAAAATGCCGTGGTGGTTCTGGGTAATAAGTCATATATGGGTAATGTGTAGTGCTGGTCTATTTGTAGGCATGATGAGCGATGGTGATTTTGAAGATCAAGAAATCATTTGGAAAGTTTTTTTATTTATAATATCTCTATTTGGTCCACTTACTATAATATTTGCAGTAAGTGGTGCCTTGTTACAAGAAAAAGAAGTATGGGATAAAATAAAGGACAGATGGTTCTTTAGAAAAATAAGGCAAACATTCAAATGGTTTAAGAATTATAGGAAAAGACAAAAAGACTTTAAAGAAATAGAGGATAACGAGGACGAATGGACAGCGGAGAGAGTAGGAATAAAATTGAAATAAAAAGAGCAACAAAGTTTCCAGAAGTACTTGTTGTCACGCCTTTGTCGCCACTTGATTATGTAAGCAAGATAACCAAAAAAACAATACAGAGAAATATTGTAAAATATTTCTGGATCACTAGTCAAGGTTATAATAATATACCAACAAATTATCAACTTGGTTTAGATTGGGCAAAGGAAAACATACCAAACCCACCGAAGTACTGTATAATGATAGACAATGATATTGAGTTGGGTAGGCATATGATTGATAGGTTATATGATGCGTTGAAAAAATCCGATGAAAATACCGGATTTGCTTATGCAGGGTTTGAGTTCACAGGTGCTTTAGTCCACACGTTTCCAGCCGATCCATGGGATTTAAGTCGTTTAATACAAGGCAATTACATAAGTTCAAACTCAATGTTCAAAATGAGTGTAATTGATAATGTGGGTTTAGTTACTGATGATAAGTATAAACGACTTCTTGACTGGGCTTTCATGTTAAAGTGTGCATCACATGGTTATCGTGGATTACCGGTTCCAACCGCTAAGTTCATAGCTGAATCAAAACCCGGTGATATTTCCACTGGTAGTCAAGAAGACTACCAGTTAAAACATAAAAGAGTATATGAGGATTTCGTTAAACCTTTCGTTAGTTAAAGAAATCATCCATCGTAGGTGATGAGTTACCTTTACAACTATCACAATCAGCAGCCGGATCACAATCATCATCACAATCATCTGATGCAGTTGTCCACGGTTCATCCGTATTCCAAACATCTGGTTTTCGACCAGTATCCCATGTAGCACCCGGACCGGCACCAGCACCCCAATCATCCGGTTCATCTGTAGCATCATCAATTTCTTCTTCTGGTGCTATCTCGAAATCCGTGTCGTCAAATATATCATCAAATAAACCACCCATCGTTTTTATTCCTTTCCTTCCTCTTTTGAATCCCATATTTTAGAATCACATTCATACGGGCCACCCAATGCATCAAAAACATTTTTGATAGGATCGCCACCACCAAATATACTATCATCCTTTTCCATCTTATCCATCAACATATCTGTAAAACTTTCATGCACGAACTTTTGCATTCTGATATGGAATCTAACTTTCTTCTCTGCTAAAGGAGTCATTTCAAAATCCAACATTTTAATGATCTCTTCCGTTGAAAATTCATCAGCATACATTTGAGCTATGGTATCCAAATTTTCATTCGTATACTCATCCCACACTGCTAGAAACTCTTTGTCGTCTTCCATATCCATCTCATTGATTCCCAGTTCAAAACCTTTCATAAGCATAGATTTCATTTCTGAGATAATATCTCTACTACCAATATCAACACCTTTAAACTTTGCACCTACAATGTCTTCAAACATAACATATCCTCCATTTTTTCTACTATTATAACTCATTTATCTAAGAAAGTAAATCAGGTCTTGTATCAATATACTCCTTCATTTTATCTCGTGCTTGATAGTTAAATAGTTCTTTTGCCTTGGTTATATCAGCCACACTGCTTTGTGTGCCAACATTTCTGGAATCTGTAAACGCATAACTATGAGCAAATTTCTTCGCTAAGTCAATCATACTAGTTCCTATGCCAGTACCAATATCAACAGGATCGGGTATTTTCTCCTCATGGTTCAAAGCCAACCAAATGAACTCACAAACATCATCAACATGTATAAAATCACGTTCTTGTGTTCCATCACCATGAATTGCTATTACATTACCCCTTATCTTTTTGTTTAGGAACTGTTTAATGACTGTATTTTTCTTCCTCATATACTCAAACCCACCATACACATTAGTCATTCTAAGTACTCTAACGTCACCACCTCTAAAAATTATATCAGAAGCCATTAACTCAACTGATCTTTTCATTGTGGCATATACACTATCACCTGGCGTTTTTGCTGCTTGACTTGAAGTAAATACCACAGGTATCTTACTTTCAAGTGCTCTTTCAAAAATCTTGAATGATATTATCATGTTATCAAATATTGCTGAGTCAATATCCTTTTCACACGCCGGTATCCCAGATAATGCAGCAAGATGAACTACTCCATCATATTTCTCAAATGAATCTATATCTGCTCTATCCCATTCTCTCATTTTCCTATCATAAGGAAACGTTCTACAACCTCTCTTTTCAAAGTGCTTTGTTAAATTTTGCCCAATATAACCAGTTGCTCCTGTCACCAAAACATTTTTCATATTTCAAACTCCTCGTCTTTAAATAATTGTTCCTTATCAGGTCTTTCATCCACATACGTCTTAATTGCCTTTTCAGTAGGTGCCTCTTCTTGCATCAATATAGCATAAATCATTCCTGCTATAGTATTTGTATCAATCGTATCAAGATTATCTTTTTGTAGCCTATCAGCAAACATTTCAGCATAATCACGCGCAATTTGACTATCTGATATACTCGAAGGACTGTACGATGGTTCAGAATCCCATCCATAACTATAATCAACTTCTTGGGTATAAATACCCGATTTTATCCATGTTGCCATTCTATCACCTCACATTTTATTTAATATCCATATCTCATGTCTTTTCATTGGAGACTTTTTGTCTTTTACAACAATATAGTAACCAAGTTTCAAACCATTTTCTTCAAGGCATTTCATTACTCTGTCCTCAGAATAAATATTCCTATAATATCCTTGTTCATGTAGAGTTATCTTTTCTTCCTTGCCTGGTATCAAAAACCATATTAAAACAACATCGCGTTTTGATACTCTAGATATTTCACCTATAGCTTTATATGGTTTATCAAGATGTTCTAACACGCCTCTACATGTAACAAGATCAAATGACTCATCCTCAAATGGTAATTCCTGTGCTCTCGCAACTCTAAAATCAGCCTCTGGATGATTCTTTCTATTTTCTTTTATGAATCCAACACAAGCATCAATACCACAGTACTTAATATTAGAGTTATTACTTTTATACATTTCATAATCAAGTCCCAGACCACATCCAACATCTAACACACTTTTTGGATTTATTTCTTCTATTATTTTTAAGTATTCATATCTTGATTTATTTCTATCTAATACTTTTTTGAATTTATCCATAGAAGTATATTTTGCAGTTACTACGTTATCATCCCACCATTTTTCATATCCTGTCATTTTAATACTCTCCTCAAAGCCTTTCTTTCATATCTATTGAGTGTTTCTCTCCAACACCACTCATCTTCTATCTTCTTTCTAGCCATTTGACCCATCCTCTCACACTTCGGACGATTGCTTTTCATCCATCTTAACTTCTCTGCATAGTCCTCTATATGTCTTCTAACTAAAAATCCATTTACTCCCTGCTCTATAAACTCTGGCATGTTACCGATTCTATTAGATAAAATTGGTAGACCACATGAGGCGGCTTCAAGTGCCGGGTTCGGAGTACCATCTACAGTACTTGCTACCATTAGAACATGTGATCTATCATATATCCGTAATTTAACTTGTTCTTGTGAGTCAGCATTTCTATAGTTTTTAATGTTAGAAATCATTTGAGTATTAGTTCTAACACAAGCAGGCACTATATGACTACCATACCCCTTTTCTGGCATCCTACCTTTACCAACAAAGCAGGCAGCAAATCTATTACTAGGATAAGGACTATATGAGAATAACTTTTCATCTACTCCTCTTGGTACATATATACTTGTACCATTATAATAAGTTCTAAGTTCTCTAAGTGCTAGATAATTATTTGCAAATATTGCACGACATTGATTAGCAAACTTTAGAAAACCAACTTTTCTATTGCCTCCTCCAAAATCAGCAAACTTTGCCTTCAATGCTGTTCTACCTGTAACAACAGTCACCACCCTATCCATTCTATCATGTAGTTTACCTAATCTTAATTGTACATGAAATAATGGATAGTATAAGTCATAGTCATCTAAATTATATCTGTGCTCTGCTTTATTAAGCATAGCTTGGGTAATTAATTCTAGCTCAAATTCATCAGATAACCATTTAACCATTTGTTCTCCACGGTGGTGTCCACCCCATCCCCATACATCAGTTATCAATAATATTTTTGGTTTTGCCATTTTCCTCTCTCAATTTTCTAAACAAAAACCTATTATGAGGTCTCTGCTTCGAATTAACTTTTATTTTCTTAAATCCGCTATCAACAAGCATTTTGATAACTTCCTTAGGTGTACTAAAACAATAGTAATGTGCCCAAACTGTAGGTACCGGCTCTTTCTTTTGGAGCGGAACAACTACAAGTATTCTACCATTTGGTTTAAGTACTCTTTTTATCTCAGCTAATACTTTTAATGGTTCAGGACAATGTTCTAAAGTATGAATTATACTGACAAAATTAAACTCTTCGTCTGGAAATGGCAAGTTCTGCGCATCACCTCTTGTCACATTATGACCCTTTTTACTAGCCATTTCAAGCGCTTTCTTTGAAATATCTATACCTCTTAAATTCTTAAACTTAGCATTTTTTAACATATTCAACCACATGCCATCCCGGCATCCAATGTCAAGTATTTGCCACTTTCTGCTTATAAGTCCTTTTATGAATTTAAAAGTGTTTCTTTTGTTGGCTCTCTTCTGCCCTATATAAACTCTGTCCTTTTTAAGTTTAGGTAAAAGCTTTTCCGTTTGTTGTTCATTTACTTCTAAGTAGTTTTTATCGTTCAAAGTTCTGCCTCTATATAATTAATAAATTGTTCAGCCCTTTTCTTAGCTGTATGTTTTTCATGCACCAATTCATATCCATTTTCAGATAAGTTACTTAATTCTTTCGGTGATTCTAGCCAATTTTTTACCAACTCTGATATATTATCTACACTATTTAAACTAACCATACTTTGATTTGGCTTAAATCCTAAATCTCTTAACTCACTATTGTAATCAGCAAACAATGCTGAATTACATGCAGGTATTTCAAAGTACTTCATCACAGGATATTTAAATATACTCATACAAGCAAATGTTATTTTAGAACAATTTATCATCTGTGCATACTCTTTGTGGATAGGCCATCTAAGTTGTTTTGATACGTTCTCTTCCGGTCTTTCAACTCTATTATAAGTAATATTAGAGCTACTCATTTGCTGATGTACTTTCCATCTTATCGGGTATATTTTTGGTTGTATTCTTCCAACCATTAAACAATCCCACTTCTTATTACTCTTATAATCTTTAAAAACATCCGGATCAAATCCATGTGGCAGCCATTTTATATTTTGGCCCCTCAACCATGGATGTTGTTTTAAGATGTTGTTATATCTGGTAAAAAACACATCAAATCCATGATCCATATATCTCTTAGTATAGTCGAGTACATCACCATGCTGATCTTCAATAAGCACACCCTTTTTTGTCTTTATCTTATCCCACTTTTCATCAAGAAAGGCAAATGGCGCATCAACCATAATAAAGTCAAACTTATTTGCAAATTTAGGATTTACCAATATTGGTGGTTTTTCATTTCCTTTAGTGAACTTCTGTTGCCAAGCTTTTGGTAACATACCTGATGGCAGTTGTCTAAAAACAAAATGAACGTCAGCCATTCTAAATACTTCTGTCTGCAAAGGACCAAATATATTAGCCACTCTTTTACTTCTATCTGTTGCTAACCATAATATCCTCATATCTGTAAATGCCATTTTTGTTGAAATCTTACAGAGCTATTGCCGGCATGCTGTGCATCATGTCTGAATTGTCTGTATTTTTTATAATCATCCGTTCCCTTATTTTTAAAATTTAACGCTTTGTAATCAGGTATCGCAAGAATACCTAATTTCCATTTACTCTTTCTCATTTGCATACAAAAGTCAATATCTGCCCATCCTACATAGTACAGATGGTCATAATCACAAGTATCAAATACTTCTCTCCTTATAATCATACTTGCAGACCCCATACCATCAACAAGACCGAACGGAGATTTTGGTTGTTTATACACCATCTTCTCTATTCCCTTGAACCATGCGTTTAAATTAGGATGGACCCAAATATCAACAGCACCAATTTCTGGATTATCTTCTAATATAGAAATAAGTGCTTCTACTGATCCTGGTGGGAAAAACATATCATCATCCGTCGTCATAATATAAGGTGTATTAAATTTAAGTGCTTCATGTACGATGTTATGTCTTGGAACACCAGTTCCTCTATTTGAATAGGTGAAGTTTAAAAAGCTTTTATCAAAATAATTTTCAACTTTCTCTTCAATTTTATCTTTATTTAAATCACTCAACCATTCTCTACCTTGAACGTTGAAAGCTAAATTAGTATCAATGAATCTATTTTCATGCCAATGGTCCAACATTCTCAACATAGTATCAGATCTTAAAAGTGATAACATTGCAACGCTTAGAATTGTTTCTTTTGAATTGAAAACTCTTTCAAGAGTTCCTTTATTAAAACCAGACCACATTTTAGTTAAGTCTGAAATTACTTCATCTTTACTAAAAGGTTCGGGTTCATCATTTTTAACAATTACGTTTCTTAGATTCTCTATTCTCATATAGTCCGGTAGAACATACTTCATTTTTGTATTGGATTTGAAAACAGATTTTCTTTTATTACCCCAGCTATTACCAATTACGTTTAATTCATTACTCCACTGATTTCTAGTCCACCGCATCATTTCTCTTGCTTTCAGAGCTATTTTATTTTTTCTTGGAGTATTCTTTGAATGATAAAGATGTATACTGTCTAAATTCAGCGTCTTAAATGGGTGTCCAAATGCCTTAAGTTTTGCTGCAAAGGCATTGTCTGGTCCACCCCATGTACCTTCAAAGTTTTCAGGTACTCCTTTTATTTGAAAAAATATATCTCTTGGAACCACAGTTATACCACCTGCGGGGCCATCAAATCTTGGAGTTTTTACCGATTCACATTTTTCATCTAAAGCATATTCATTAAATATTCCTCGTTCACCATTTTGTAGTAAACTTTTCAGATAATCTTTAGTACTATCTTCATTTAAGTAATACATTTTATTCCAAGCAACTGCGGGATAGTCACAATGTTTTATCATTGTAAAGAAGTTATCTGGTATTATTACATCAGCATCTAATAATACCAGCTTCTTACCAGTTGATAAATGTCTGGCTCCAAGGTTTAGTGCCCATCCTCTATGCATTACATTAGAATAATACACGAACATGTACTCAAAATCTTCCGGAGGTAGGAAAACATGTTGTTTCTTACCAATTTCAACTACACATATCTCAACATCAGAACTCAAAGAAGATATACAGGACATTAATAATGGAAATCTTTCAGGTGTATGCATATAAGGAATAATTACAGAAATCTCTGGGCCAAATGAAATTCTCTTTCTGGCTTTTAATTTTCTTTGCCTCATCTCTGCATGTGATGGACCCGGTGAGTTAGCATCCACTATCATATTTTTCTTTCTTTTCCTCAACTCTGCATGTGATGGAAAAGTACTAAGTTTTATCTTATGAATCTCAGCTTTCAAAGCCTCCAACTGTTTACTATTCATACTTGATATTTTATTAGCTCTTCCCTCACCAAAGAGATTTAGAGTGTCCTTCCTAAGTTCTTGGACTTCAATGTTGTTCATCTTATCTCCATTTAATTTTTGGTATAACTACATCCTTTAAATCATAATAGTCATTTGACTCAGCCAACACGTCAAATACGTAATCTACTTCTTCAAGTATTGTTCTTGTTGGTTTATAACCAAAGCTTGCAAGCTTTTCTGTTGAGTACTTGTAGTAATGATTACCAGTGTACTCTGTTCTTGGTGATGGAATATGCTGAGAACTTATTGCCATTCCTCTTGACTCAGCAACTTCAACTACCATTCCAGCTATTTCATTCATTGAGTGCCACTCAGATAACTGATTCCATACCTGAACATGGCCTTGTTCCGGTTCATTTTTCACTGCAATCATAAGTGCTTGTACACTATCATTAAGTGAAATGAAACCCCTTTGGTGTTTACCTTCACCATAAATAGTCAATGGAATACCAAGAAGAGTTTGAACTATAAATCTATTGATAACTGTACCACCAGCTTCATCACTGTCCAATCTACTGTAAATTTTACTTTTATCTATATCATCAGTATAGACACCAAATACTACTGATTGTTGGACGTCAGTGCATTTGAGTTGCCATGTTCTACATAGAAAATCAATTAGATATGTTGATCCAGTCTTTGAAGTATGATAGATTGATCCAGGTCTACGTGGATAAATCATTTCAACTGACTCTCTTCCTTTATGATTGATCTTGATATAACCCTCTTCAATGTCTATATTACTATAGTGATCGTACTCACCTGTCGTACCAATTGTAATATAATGACAATCCGGTACAATTTTGTTCATTAACCACAACATATTATTCGTACCCAATATGTTATTTTCAAGTGTTTTTGTTGCGTGATCACGCGAGATTTGACTATATGGTCCTGATGGTATGTGGGCTAAATTGACTATAATATCAGGTTTGTGCATCTCAAGGATATTTGTAAGACTAATAACCATTGATTCTTTTGAAATATCTATGTTATAGAAATGAAACTTATTAATCTTATTAAACTTCTTGATCTTCTCTTCCATATCTAAAATAGGTGTGGCTGATTTTGACTTCATGTCATGTTCGATCCAAAATCTTCTTAGAAAATTATCCACACCAACTACTACGTATCCCTCTTTTAAAAGTCTTTGGGTAAGGGCGTTCCCAATGTATCCATCGCAGCCTGCGACTAAAACAGTTTTCATATTGCTCCCCCTATAAGGTGTAATTTGTCACAAGTACTTCTGTTGCTTTAGGCTTTCTTACACCTTTTTTATTCATCGTCGAACTCTTTTGAAAATCCTTATAGAAGTAGTTAAACTTATCTTCTGGATAGAGTTCCTTTAATTCTGGATAGTCATAGTAACTTAACATCCATCTGGCATCTGTTTTATTTAACAGTTTAGATAGTTTATAATGGTCCTCTTTTGTAAAATTATGAAAACCATAAAGACTTTCTGTACCCCAGTATGGTGGATCAAGGTATAAAAATACCGAATCACCTATCCACATTTTTATAGCAGCATAGTATGGCATATTCCATACCTGCATGTACTCTAACTTTTTTCTATATTTATCATTTTTTAGTCTATTAACCAAAGGAATAAATCCATTAGTATTTAACTTCATACCACCGCTTATATCACCAGAAAAACAATGAGTCAAGACATACATATACTCTACCGCTACATTAAAATCTGGTTCTAAAAATGATAACGGTTCTAATTTTTCATAATAATGTTTTATTCTGGATTTTAAACTGTGGTAGGTTTCTTTATCATTAAGCTTGAAATTTTTATGCTCAATTACTTCTAAAAATTTATCATACTCTCGCATACAAACCCAAAGATTAACTAAGAATGGGTTTATATCATTATAGTGAACTATATCTGGAATATACGGTAGGTTAATATAATTCCACATAGCTCCACCGAATACTTCTACATAACAACCGTAATCAATCGGCATTAAGCTATGTATCCATTTTGATTGTCTTGATTTTCCTCCAATATAAGCAAACATTAATTACTCCTCACATCTTCTCCTTTCTATTTTTATGCACAGTTGCTTGGGTCCTTACAATTTTCTTCTTTTACGTTTTCTATCATAAAATTCTTTGAATAATGCTCACCACCATATTCAACTATAACCATCACAGCAATCGGTCTTCCTGTACCCGGCTCGCCCATTATGGCTATAAAAAAATCATCCTCTTTAAAAATACCATACTTACTAAAAATATTCTCAACTATATATTCTACATGATGATCGTTAGTATACCAATAAGTAAATTCATGTGTATCGACATACTTTTGTATGTCTTTCCATAACTTAACAACTGCATTCACTTGTGGTGCTTGATTCGGTTCTTCACTGGTTGCTGAAAACGCTATCGAAAACGACGCTAGCATAAAAAGCAAAAATATTATTATCCTATTCATTTCTTTTTATTAACAAAGGTAGCAACACTTTGATCCAATGGAATTGGATCACTTCTTTTAATTCCCTCAAGAATAAATGAAAAACGACTCGCAGTGTTTGTTCCAGTCCTAAGTAAAACATAAGTTTTACCTTCTTCATCCATATGTTCTAACATCGCTACCATTATTACATAATAATCTTTATTTTTAAATGGGGAAATTCTTATCCCAAGTATTTCCACATCGGACTTTACTTTACCACCGGTTACAAATGTTTGTATCGTACCAAGATACATATATTCATTTCCATCACCAGCATCACCAAATATTTTCCATACTGGTAAGTTTGTATTTCCAAAAAGCATTTCAGCAACTAGTCTATTTACTGTAGCACCAGTAGTTTTCTGGTCCGATACCATGTCAATTAGTGCTCTTACTGCACAATAATTACTTACTAATGTAAAAACACCCTTTTTTGTCTCACCTTTAAATTTATCTGTTGGTGTCATAGTAGTGGCGTTTATATATATAGTCTTATCACCATGTACATTATTTTTAAGCCTTTTAATTTCGTTGTTTATTAGAGATATAGCTTTCTTTTTACTCCCAGAAAGTTCTTCTACCTGTTTAGCAGTTATTGCAGTCATTGCTTCTTGTAAT
>Ga0255046_10000436_pt1 | contig 11226 bp, 28 predicted proteins | sample BC1_12_27_MG_FD_183632 | JGI IMG/M metagenome (GOLD analysis project Ga0255046, IMG submission 183632) | Seawater microbial communities from Strait of Georgia, British Columbia, Canada - BC1_12_27 | ecosystem: Environmental > Aquatic > Marine > Strait | place: Canada: British Columbia...
CCGACAACATCTGAAGTGTCAGCAATTTGAGAAGTCAATTTACCATCGTCAAACATTATCCGACGTTTCCACCGTTTGGTCGTCGCATCCATATGATCGACAACTTTCGCGACTTTAAGATCGCTGATTGCTCCGGCGAAAAGGTTAGAAATCGTTTCGTTGTGAACAACATCATACCCAGGTGAAACGAAACCAACGATTGTACTTAAGTCCTCGTTGACTAAGGCAACCTTATTCGGTATTTCCAAACCGGATTCGGTTGTAACCTTTTCTTTTCGTACACCAAAAAAGGGATTTCGTTCTTCTAAATAATCCATTTAATTCTCCTTTTCGTTTTTGTTTAATTTTTTCGATTCAATAAGAAGATTATAACATAAAAAAAAATTTATGTAAGCTTAAAAAATTATTTTCCTAATTTATGACCGGTACAGCATCCATCGCATCCATGTACTCCTTCCCATTCACCGTAACCGTTCCGGGCCTTGAAAGCTAAGTCATCCGGATCGGGGTGACCAACACCATGCTCACAAATCCTTTCCATTAGCATGCGATCATCTCGCCAATGAGTAGGAAAGTCCTTCATTTCATGGTCAGATGGGTTATGTATGCAACAGTAATTGCCTTCACATTTATCTTTGGTGTGAACCCAGACAATTTGTCCGGTTCCAGTTTCATATTTTTCCATGTTTTTCATTTTGTAATTCCTTTACTTTATTGTTTAGATGCATAAGGGCATATAATACCAGCTCGTTAATGCTGTCGTCACCCCGGTAAAAATTACGATCCGGGTCGGCGAGAGGACTATCCAGTTTGTAAGTACCATTTCCTTGATCTATTAAGGAAATTCGTCCTTCAAAACCTTCACCTTCATATATATTAACATGTATGTCCGGCATTGTAAACCTCCTAAGCGACTATTTTTATTTGTCTTACAGACGATATTGGAATCCGTCTTGGTTTATGACCATTTGGGATATATACGGACTTTGGAGTAGTTCTAATTAGCTCATGCCATCTATAATATCCATCCTTATATTCAATTAGCACTCGCAATCCAGAACCCATATAGTTCTTATTTTTCTTTAATCCGAACTTGGAAAAGAAGTCGTCTGCTCTATCCTGGCGCATTTTCTTGATTGCTTTGTTGCCAGCATTGATTCTGTCGACTTTATCTTTACCAGTCTTTAAAGTCATACCATCAGCAGTCCCAACGACTTTATCGAAAGGTTGCTTTTCATAGGACTTTAATGTCCATATCGTTCCATCAGCAAAGTCATATATTTTATACTCAAAGGCACCTCTGCGGTAACCTTTTGTGACTGTACGAATATTGACTACCACACCGTGGAGAGCCTTACCGGCTCTGCTGTAGGTGAAATTATGCTTGATTATAGAACCAACCACTGCTTCAAATACATTTTGAGCGAAGTCACTGGAGTTTCTATCAAAAGTGTCTGTATTAAAGGAACCGTCAAGTTGTAAACCCCATTTCCGAGCCAATACCAATAAGACTTCAGGCTCGTTTCGGTGTTTCAAGACTTCCCGCATTTTGGCACCACTCGCATGAGGCGAAATGGTGGACTTGTCAGGGTGAACCTGACTCGCCATTTGTCGAAATAAGTCCTTGGCCATGTAAACGGTCTCCTTTCAATTTATTTGTTTATACTTCAACTTCCGTGCCGAAGCAACCAAATAGAGCAACAGTTTCGGGTTTTTTTGGTGCAACTTTTTTCTTCGGAACCTTTACTGCCGTCAATTTTTCTTGGATGCCGAGTTTTTTATGGAGCATTTTGTACATTGCCATTAGCTCCATATTTGTCATAACAACATGAATGTTATCCGGCTTGAGTGTTCCATCTTTACCGATTATCCGTTTGAATTTCAAACAGTTAAGGATTATACCTTGTACTTTTACTGGTTTAATTAACATTGTTATTCCCCCTTTTTATTTTAAATACTCAGTTGCTACCACGCAAATAATAGGCAACAAGAAAAATACTGTCATTACTCCAAAAGCCCATAACATTGATTTAGGACTTAATTTTCTCATTAGTTACCTTCCATAAAAGCGATTTTTTCGATTGCCAACTCATACAGATCATTATAACCGAACATTTCAGCAAAGTCAACGAAGGCATTGAGTTTTTCGGCATTTGTCAACTTGTAAAGACGAGTTGTTAATTGTTTGTGAGTCATACTGGCGAACCTTTTTGCCTCGTGTTTCATAACTTTTGCTGTCATATCGGTCTCCTTTTTGATTTTTATGTTACCTAATTCGTATATTGTAACAAAAAAATCCCGAATTGTAAATTAACTCGGGATTTTTTTGTTACCCCATACGGGGTAAGGCGGAAGGTGAGGGGTTATCTGTTGCGACCTAAGATGGACTTGGAAGTAGCGGACCTTTTAGCTCGCTTTCGTTCTCTTTTCGCACACCAGCCAAAGCCGGTACCATAGTTATATTTGCCTAAAGTGTTGTGAACTTTTGCTTCCCTATCTTTCAAAACATTGATTTTTCTTGCCATTTGAATATTCCCCTTTCGATTTATTAAAAGAATTATAACACACGAAATTATTTATGTAAACTAAAAAAATTGTGGTAGGTGGTTATGAGATATTCAGGCGTCCGACCTAGCACACAATCACTAGCCACCCTTTACTGTCGGCTCAACCACATTGATTGTTAAAACCGCGACTTTGCCGTCCCGCTGTCACACGGGCTTGACTCACCATAAGCCGAGTCCACTTAAAATTTCTGGGGCAATTACCAGAAGGTGTTCTAACAATCAAAAGCAGTGGGTTTTTTATCTGGAAACCCTGAAAACCAGTGAGTTTAGATGGTAATGAACTCGAAATCCTTGAATTTCAATTTGTTGGACATCCGAATCATGTTACGGACGAAGTTTTCAGCCTTAAAGCGAGTGGTGAAAACCCGGGCTTTCGTGCCCGCACCGTTGGCCATCAGAGTACGGCCTTCCTTCAAAACGATAGTCGATTTGGCATTCCCGTGAACTTTTGTCATTTTATTTTTCCTTTCAAGAGTTTAATTGGTTTTTGTTGACTTGATGAAATCATTATATCAAAATAATTTTCGAAGGTAAATCAGAATTTTTTTAAAAATTCTAGTGACATCGCGGGCAGAATCGTGCTTTAAGCTTATAGAAATCCGATCGCAATGTCAATACAACTTTTAAAACATTTTGAAAAATTTGAAATTTAAAAAATTTTGACCGGTCAAAAAGGTTAAGGTTAAAAGATTATGGAATACGGTTTACAATCTGGCGCGCCCAAGATCGTTAGACCGTTCCGGAATACGATTCCGGAGTTTCCGCTATTTGTTAAAAGGTTATTTTAAAAAGTTAATTATTTCCGATTGATGAAAAGATTATAACAGAAATCTTTTCGAAGGTAAATCAAAATCTCAATTACATTTTCGTTATTCGAACTACCATTTTGAAACTCGGTCGGATTTGATTTTCCCCAACCGATGAAAAGATTATATCGCCCCAGATTCATATGGTAAATAAGAAATTATCCCCAATGATTTCAGGACCCTATATTTTTTGTAATGATTTCCGACCCTTAACATATTCTCAAAATATCCGTTCAGAGCCCACCAGATCGTCCAGGTTGAATCCAAATGGATTTTTGATACCAGAGGTCGACTGGTCGGATTTGATCCGGTCTGGCTCGGATTGTCAATATGTGTAATAATTACAGGGGGTTAAGGTGCCTCCCTTAAAGTGCCCGCTGAGGGTGCAGGGAAATCCTGCGCCTCCGTTTGGATGCGCCTCATAATATGAGGCACTATTGGGTGCAGGGAAATCCTGCGCTTACTTTCGATGCGCCTCCGTTTGGATGCGCATCCGTTTGGATGCGCCTCCGTTTGGATGCGCCTCCGTTTGAGGGCGCAGGGAAATCCTGCGCCTCATATTAACATGAGGCACATGTGCCTGCCTCATAATATAATGAGGCACCCTAACGCATTGAAATCATTGAGGATATCGACCAGAGATCAAACGGGCATTGAGTCCGGGCTGTCCATACCCTACTATGGAAAATCGCCAAAAACCCGACCACGATCATCTGGCTTGTCCTGAGATGGTATTTTGACCATGGAATCAAGGGGTTAGGAGCCTGGAAAATCAAGGCCACCACCTAACGCCTTGAAATCATTGAGGATATTTTGTTTATTTACCTAATGATTTCAGGGTGTTATGATGGAATCTCAATCGTGGTTGGTGGCTGTCACCGATTACGACACTGTAATTCAGATTACGAAAATGTAATTCAAATTAAAATTTACATCTCGCATTGATTACGATATAATCTTTTCATCAATCGGAAATAACCCTGTTAAAAATAATTTTTCAATCAACCTTTTAAATGTTTACATCAGATTTTGTTTTTGATATAATGTTCTCAAGTTCGAAAAACAGATTGCTCGATAATTCATTTGAGAGCGGGCACTAGGAAATTAGATTCCAGTAGGGAAATTAGCCACGAATAGCCCACAAAGATTTTTCAACATTAACATTAACAATTCAAGTCGTAATGAACTAGCCGTGCTAGTTCCCCCAATTAAAAATGCTTTAAGGCGCCAGGCACTAGTAGATTGGGTTACCAGATTGACTTTTGATAAACCTTTTAATCGAATCCGGATTCAATTTTCAGTATTTTAAATAATTTTAAAAATTGTATTGACAACAATTCTTCAAACCTGCAGACGAATTTCGATCTCAGCGCTAGGTATTGTTGTCACTAGAGTTTTTAAATTACGATTTAGGCGATGAATGATTTCGTATAAAAGCCCTTGTATTGGGTTCACAGCTTACCTTACGACTCGTCGCCTGCTCCATTTCATCAGTTTACAATCGTTTTTACATGTGTTATAATTCTTAAAAATCACGAAAGGGGAATATTAAAATGGCTTTCAACAAAGCATTAGACAAAGAAGTTCGCGGTTGGGTTATTGGTAACCCTGAGGATCGTCATTTACGGATTTCGGTCATGCAGTATAACGGTGGGGAAATGAAATTGCAGATTGGTCCCCGGGTTTACTTTCGGGCAAACGGTGCCGAAGGTTTCGCAAAGGCTGGTCGTTTGACCATCGACGAAGTCAAGGCTTTGGTCGATATTACACCTGAAATTGAAGGAACCATGGCTGGTCATACGATAGTGATGCCCGCCATTCGATAAAAAAATGATTCTGGGCGGTTTACATTCCGCCCAGAATCGGTTATAATAAGAAATAACTCGGTTTTATAGTTTATCTTTTTGAATACTTTTTTTTATATCTTTTCTCCGAGTCAAAATCCAAAAAAATAAAAGAAAATTGGCCAGAGTTTTTATGGGTTTACTCTCAAACGAAAACCCTTACGATTATATGGGATATAATGGCAATTATATCACATGGGCTCTAAAACATGATATATTTAATGCGTCGAGTCGCCTGAATCGAGTCGCTTAGCCGTCTTGGTCACGCAAAAGCCATCACTTATACATAAAGTGTAGAGCCAATAGCCTTAAATCCTGGTTAGCAGTTGGTCCGGTGAACAACTCCGTTTGAGCTTATAGGGAAAGCAATAGTGGCGGTGGAAGACCGGTGACTGTGTTGAAATTGGTCGCTAATATGCTAAAAAGTAATTATCCCAAATTACTTGACCATGATTTGTAAACGGGTAATTTTTTTAATTCTTTATTTACATTATCATGCAATTTTGTTATGATAATATAAATAAGTGATTAAATCTTAGAAAGGATGGTGATTTTTGAATGATTACTCGCTAGTGGATTTGTGCTTTTATTTGTTTCTTGTAGGTATTGTTGCTTTTAAGTTTTGGCATTTTGGTCGATCTAATGCCTATGAGGAAGTTGCTCTTGCGTCGGAAGTTAATGCTGAAGAACTAATGAGTGAAGTCGCAAGAATCCTGGAAAAAAATTAAAAATTTCGAATTTACATCAAATCAGTTTTAAGATATAATGATCTCATAAATCAAATTGAGAAAAGTTTTATTAACCAACTGTGAAAACTAGATACCTTTGGATTTGGTTTTGAAAACACAGTAAAAATCAAAAAAGGAGAATGCTAAATGAACAAGAAAGCACTAACAAACAAAGTCGCCGAAGCCGCTGGAATCACCAAAAAGGATGCCAACCTGGTTATTGGTCATGTAATGACCGGTATTAAGGAAGGTCTTTTCGAGGACGGGAAAGTCACCCTGGTTGGTTTCGGTACCTTCAAAGTGGTTCTAAGAGCCGCTCGGAAAGCCCGCAACCCGCAGACCGGTGAACCGATCAATGTTCCGGCCAAAATGGTTCCCAAATTCAAGGCTTCCAAAGCCATGAGGGAACTGGTTCTGGAATATGTAGCACCGGAGCCTGAGGAAGCACCGGAGGCACCGGAGGCCGACGCCACCGAGTAGTCCTTAACCTTAACTGGTAATTTAAAAGGGGAATGATATGAGTCATTCCCCTTTTTTTGTTTACATCTCCGATTTTTTATGATACAATAAGATTATAAAGTATCGGAAATATGAATAAAAAAGGAAAGGAGTCAAAATTGGAAGATAAAGGAATTTAAGATGATAAATGAAAAATGCGAATATAAGGATAAAGAAGGAAACTGTAAATTATCAGTACTTTATCCACAATTTGTCTATCCATGTAACATCGAATTTTGTCTAAACAAGTCTTTAGATCAAATCAAAAAAGAACAGGAGTCAAAAAATGAAAATTCTTGCAAAAGTAAGTAGCATGGTTATAGCAGTTGGTATGATTTTCTTGTCTTTGTCTTATATGGGCGAACATGGTTTGACTTTAAAAGAAGCCCAAGTCGAAGCCGGTGAATCTATAAAACATGCGGCTCAAAAGCAAATTGAAAGGAACTCATAGTGAGAATAAAAACAGGTCATAATATCAGGGTGTTAAACGGTCAAGATAACTATACCGGTGTTGTTATGAAAATTAACAACCACATGGGCAATAAGTACTTACCCTATCTTGACATTCGAGTTTATGATCCTACCAATAAACAGGAAATTAAGGTTTGCACGAATAAAGAACATTATGTGGATGGTGACTTCAGCATCATTTTCTTGGCAGAAGTCGAAAAAGCTCACATGAGAAGGCTTCATAATGACTTCAAAAACAGTCATGGTGTGCCTAGCAAACTTTACCCCAATAAGTTTTATCCCGCCGGTCTGGAAGTCTATGTAAAAACAAAAAAGGACTGGTTTACATTAATCAAGACAACTGCTAAAATGGTTATGTTTGATGGTGGTCGATGTGCTTTTTCAAATGTAACTAACATAAGGAGGAAAAAATGAGCCATTATAATTTAAGTGAAGGTTATTATATGATAGATGGCCAACGAGGATATATCCAACGAATTTTAGGAAAATGGCATTACTTCATAATCCTTCGAGGTTGGAAACGACTGTTGGGTAACGAAAAAATAGAAAAAGTCAGATGGGAGTAAAAATGTTTGAGAAAACAATAATTATAAAACAATGTATTGCTGGTAATTGGGTTGAACTTATTGAAATGCCCATGGATGGAAACCCAACTAACGAGGAAATTGAAAAGGGGTTAGCGGATTTGAAGGAAATGATATTTGACTCTGATAAAGTTAGTTTGGTTTTGAAAGACGAATTTGTCATTTTTAGTAGAAAAGATGGCCCTATAAGGGTAAAAGTAAATAAATTATAGGAGATAAAAATGTCAGAAACATTAACAAACAACGAAATATTGGAAATGGATAAGGACTACAAAGCGGAAGATACACGGGAAAGTGATCGAAGAACAGCAATTAGCTCTTACTGTGATCCAGCAATGGACCGAAGGTCTTATGACCGAAGGTCTGAAAACGGGAGGTCATAATGGAAAATATGGTATTCACATTTAAAGTAAAATTCACGAATCCAGCAGAACGGTATCAAAGGACCGAGCGGTTCGTCAAATCATGTGACTTTTATCAAGAAGTCAATGTTTTGAACAAAATGTTGGCTAAAGGTGAAATTGAGTCATATACAGTTTCACATGATGAGTCAAGAGTTGATACCAGATGGGATTTTTATGAAGATGGATTATTCGGTAGGAGAAAAAGACTGGAAATACCAAAGGGGACCGGAAGTAAAGGTCTTTATATAGGAGCTTAATATGTATAAATTAGGAACAATCAAAATTTTTGTTCACTGTGATTACGGTAAAGTTGAGAAAATAATCGAAAAGGAGTATGGTTTTGATGAGTACTCTATACCGGCTTCAGAAGAGACCGGAAACGATATTACCTTGGAATTTACAGTAGATGGTGAACTTGACCAATGGGAACAAGAAAATGTTGATAATAGAAAAGAACTTTATTCAACTCGCTGTTATTTGAATGATTTAGCAAGACAGGGGAAAATTCAAAAAGGTGAATATTTAGTGAGAATATCATGGTAAAAATACTAAAAACAATAGCAGATTATATTATGTACTTTCTTAGTACGGGACCAAGCCCAACTTCGTTAGGTGGTATTTTAGATAGTTATGAATTATGTGGTCGGTCTAAGTGCCCTGTACCAGAGAAAAAACAAATAATCGAGGAGGATTACTCAATATGAAAAAAGATAATCATTATCACAGAAAAGCAGTTTGTGAAAGAATTTTAAGAGTTTGGGAAAAAATGCCCGAATTGACTCTTGCTGAGATTATCTGTAAATCGAATGACCTGAATAGATTAGAAATATTGAGCGATGAAACATTCGTTGATAATTGTGCAAAATATATAAAAGTCTATAAAGAAGAGAACAGTCTTAAAAATAAATTCAAGAAAGGATTTAAATCATGTGTCACGAAACTGACCCTTTGGTAGAGGCTTTGGTAAGGGACTGTGAAGAAGAGCATTTAAGAGAAATAGCGGAAAAAGCGGGTTTGGGACCATGTACTTCCAAACTCGAACTGGCAATGCGAGTTGCTGAACATCATTACGACGACTTTAAATGGGATGGTAAAAAATATGACTGATAAAATAACTGTAAGAGTGAGGATTCAAACACCGTTGGGTGTTTATTGTGTTCCATCAAATGAAATTGAGGATTCAAAAACTGCATATCAGGATTATGTTGAGGAAGCAACTGAAATGATTACCAATTCAGATAATGGTATTGCTTCTTATACAGATTCTAGTGGAGATGTGGTTTTTCTGATGCCCGGTACAATTAAAAACTCAGTTATAACTGTGGAAAGGTTGGGATAATGAAAAAATCAGAATTGACAAGGTCATATAATAGTCATTGGAAAAAGTATCAATTCCAAAGGAAAATCCAAGTTTACTGCAGTCATTGTAAAATGTGGATAAACGAGGACACAACCGAATTTATTAATATCGAAGAGGGTGTGCAAGGTGAAGATAAGTTAACCTTTAAGTGCCCTGATTGTGGTCAAACTTCAACTTCAAGGAGGTACAGTTAATGGGGGCAACTGATTTTTCAAAATTTTATATAGGTAAAAAAACACCACAAGAAGCATTCGAAGAGTTATCCGATCAAGCAAGAAGTGAATATGGCTATGATCCATATAACGGTACAATTTCAACAACTGATTTGACTTCGATTACGGAATTACCATCCGGTATGAGTCCTCAAAAATATTTGAAGGCATATGCGGAAGATGTTGAAAAAAGAGAATGCTGGTGTGTCGAGTTAAAAAGAAGTTATCTTAAAACAGCAAAAAAACGGCATCCAGAGGTGAAAGGCAAAAAAGGAATCAGAGCCTATATATTCTTTGGATTGGCATCAATGTAAAGGAGATATAAAATGGGAATGGAAGGCGATTATAGAAAAGAGCACAGCAAGAAGAAAAAACCGTATTCGATGTTTTTAGTCAAAACGAAATATAACTGGGCGGATGAAATTGATGTTGAAGGTTTTTGTCTGATGCGTCCAGCAGAATATGCTTACCTACTCAGAGAAATAGAAGCTATTGAATATCCTATTGAGTGGATGATTGGTTCTAATCAGGGTGTTGAATTTGAAAGTGCTGAGGAAATTCTTAAAAAATTCGATGTTTCTGTTCTTTCACTTAAAGAAGTTAACTCTCTTAGGAACATACTTCATATTCACACTTTAGATGAATATGGACATACTCCATTTGGATCAATACAGGGTAATGCTCCAAGAGAATGGTATGATAAAAATCCACATGCAGAGGAGGAAGACGATGAATGAAGTAACTTTATCAAACAAGGAAAAATCTGATTTACTACAAAAACATCAATGTCCGAAATGTGGTAATTATGATGTAATTTTTTATAACCCGAATTTAACGGATAACGATATGATTCAGATAGAGTTTGAATGTCAGAGTTGTCCGTTATACACGATCATAATTGCCAAGCTCGAAAAATTCTTTGACAATAGGAGTGAATAAATGAAACGATATCCAGTAAACGAATTTAATATAGGTAAAAACGTTTATCCAAAACCATCTTACCATGAAAAACCCATGAAACCAATGCGCATACATCAACAAATAGAACATGAGTGTATTATAGCAATAACTAACTGGTTAACTGGTACGGCGGACAAAATATTAAGAATTTTTAGTAAAGGGAGTAAGAAATGAAAATCGAACGAGGTGGTTCAAAATATGAAGTAATTGATGAAAATGATTTAGAATATCAGGTTCAATCCCCGTTTAGAGTTGCTTGTGGTAATGGAAAGTCAGAAGTCAAAATGTTGAAAATGTGGTGGTATAAGAAATACTGTAAACCAGTGAAAGGAGAATAATATATGAACTATACAGGATTAGATAATGACCTTTATAAATTCACCATGCAACAGGCCGTTTTACATAATTACCCTGATGCTCATGTGAAGCTTCGATACAACTGTAGAAACCCCTTGGAGTTATCTAATGTTGATATTGGTGTGTTCAATGCGCGGGTGATAGACAAAATAGGTAAATTTTGTGAAACTCGTTTTCAGACTGATGAGCTTCATTACCTATCTGGCATTGAATTTATCAAACCTGACTATGTTGACTTCCTTGAGGATTTTACATTTAAGAGACGTTATCTTGACATTAAGAATAGTGCACAAGGACTTTCGATTTTCATTGAAGGACCATGGGTTCAAACGATTCTTTTTGAAGTACCAATTTTAGCAATCATTTCTGAAACATTTGCGGAAATGAGAACAGAGTCATTCAAAGGAATGATGCATGGTCTACATAAATTAGATG
>Ga0255046_10000437_pt1 | contig 11218 bp, 6 predicted proteins | sample BC1_12_27_MG_FD_183632 | JGI IMG/M metagenome (GOLD analysis project Ga0255046, IMG submission 183632) | Seawater microbial communities from Strait of Georgia, British Columbia, Canada - BC1_12_27 | ecosystem: Environmental > Aquatic > Marine > Strait | place: Canada: British Columbia...
TCTTCTTTCTTTTTCAGTCCTAGTTCCACATAATTCCTTTTACCTCTTTCAGTTTCAACTTTCCCTTGACAACTGGGATTCACCGAACAGTACCACATGGACCCCGCCAGGTCAAGGGAAAATCGTAAAAACATTTCTCAGGATTATTTTCATCCGAAGGTTGGTTTTCACAGATTTGCCCTCTAAAGTGGAGGGAGGCAGGGTGAGGAATAGATCTAGAGGTAAGAGGACTACGTAGTAGTCTATACTCCTTACACTCACTTATATCACGTAGTGATATATTCTAAAGGAGGGCTACGTAGTAGCCTATCCTTCATACTCTTCAAGTAGCGCAAGACGTGCGACGTAGTACCAATACTCTCCATTGTAAGGATCGATCATCTCGGCATGTGCTGATACTCTACCTATAACCTCTTTAGTGGTAGGGTTTTGTAAAGTGTACTCAAGATTCATCTCTTCCTTTGCCCGCCCGGTTTGCGTAACGGTTGGTTCTATAATCTCTCTCTCTGAGTCTTCCTTGATGGCGGAAAGATCCCCGCCTGCTCTAGTTTCTTCAAGAGATAGTCCTGTCCACCTTGTCCAAGTTTCATTGGCCCATATGGCACGCCAATTTTCTGGATCTACCTTATAGATTAAGACTGGAGCTTCGTCCAATTTATATAAACTCTTTACCATGCTAAGTGTATTCTCGACTTGCCTATGTGCTGATATGCTTTGAGTTTCCATTATAATGTCGATCTTTTCGAAGATCTTGGTATGGTCTTCTGTATTCGTATTAATATTTTCTTGGATAAGGTTGTATTCCTCTTCCCGTATTACTTTTTCCTCCTCCATGTGTTCTTTTAAGTCTTCGTTCGTTTTGGTAACTCCACCGACGAGTTTTTCCTGGCCTTTGATGATTGCTTGTAACTGTACGTCATCACGGTTGGCCGCTTCGATCTTCTTGACAATCCATCGGGAAAGGCCAAGAAGCACGCCGATAATGGCGGTGACCCCTAGAAAAATTTCTGTATAGTCGGTCACCATGTGTACGATGTGGTGCGTTGCAAATATTGAAAAGTACATATACACAATTGTACCAAAAACTTACTTAAATGTCGAAAAATCCCTTGAAATACAGACCGGTCGTGGTATACTTCATACATGGGTCAAAATGGTCAGACGAATAATCAAACTATCCAGAATCCGACGAGAGCAGTCAAGGTTGGCGGCTTCATTGCAATGCTAATTTTGCTGTTCGTTCCCGCCTTCTTTATTTGGCTGGGGTTCTATTGGTTAGACCTTCTAGATAGAGGAGACATTTGGGGCGTATATATGATAATCTTCGGTTATAGATGGTATGGAGTTATCGATCGTGCCGGAAGTTAACTCTGCCGATAAATACAATTTAGAAGATGCCAATTCGGTTGAAATATTTGTAGTATATGACCACATTGGTTCCAAGTGGGTTCCCGCTGTAAGTGTTGAAATTAACCACGATGAAGAGCTTCACTATAAAGAGTTTTCAGATTTAAGGGATGCCTGTGTTCACACAGTAGAATTATTCGATAAGATGTTGGACCAATATGAAGCTGAGTGAAGTATTCTCCAGTGAGATGCCTGGACATATCATCAAGGGGTTTCCCTACCCGACAAAACAATGCAGGCATTGTGATGGAATCATGGAAATATACAAGGTTATTCATATCCAAGACACTCCAGAAGAGTATAAAGCTGTATACATATGCACAAATGATAATTGTTCTGCATATAACTATCCTGCAAAGAAGGCACATGTTGTAATGTACTTCTCGTCAGACAATGCATTTGATAAATTACAAGGCTTAAAAATCTGGACCGATAAAAAGCACCGGCCCACAAAGAATGGATGATAAAGATGAAGAAAAGCTGCCCTGCTGGCATTGTGGAGGGCTTGGATACTTGACTCAGCAGTGTGTTAGATGCGATAATAGAGTTAGCGACTGTGAGTGTGCAGAGCCGATCCTTTGGGATCATATGGTCTGTCGAACTTGCGGAGCAACATGGTAAAAGGAGATTACTAAATGAGATACGTAACAAGACAACAATGGAACGCTATGCCTCCTACAGAAGTCGTTCGTATCAGCAAATCCGATGGAATGTATATTCATCACAGCGCTGGTTCTGAGAGACAAACATGTAGAGAGATTCAGAATTATCACATGCACATAAAAGGCTGGTACGATATTGCCTATAGCTGGCTTGTAGATAGAAATGGAGCCATCTACATGGGTAGAGGCTGGGGTGTGGCCGGTGGTCATACTGAAGGCTATAATTCAAGGTCACATGCAGTTTGCTACATTGGAAATACTAGTGCCAGCGCTGCGCCTGCTGCTGCAAAGGCTTCGATCAACGCAGTCATTGCTGAGCACAATAGACGTTATGGTAATGGATATGTGCGTCCACACAATGCTGTAAATGCAACAGCTTGCCCAGGGTCAGACTTAACACGTTGGGTTAATAGTGGAAGACCCGGTGGATCAAGCTCTGGATGTAGAGAAGAAGGTGTCCGTAGAGGCATGAGCGGATTTGTGGTCGTAGGATTACAAATGCTGCTAAACTCTGCTGGTCAAAACCTAGATGTTGATGGAGATTTTGGTCCCGCAACCGAAACTGCGGTCAGAAACTTCAACAACTACTTCAAGATCAATTCCTTGGCCTGTCGTTCAGTGGCTACCAAGAAAACTCTTGATTTCCTTCAGTACTTGAAGGATCAGAAAGATGGGAAGCCATCAACACCGCCTCCCACGACAACTCCTAAGCCAGCGGAGAAGCTTATCCAGTTTGGCGATAGAAATTATGTTGTTGCAGGGCTTCAAAAGATGCTCAATGAAATATCTAACGCCAAGTTAGATGTAGATGGTGATTTTGGTGAGAAGACCAAGCAAGCAGTTCAAAACTTCCAGGAATACTTCAAAATGAAGCGTCAAGACGGCGTGGTCGATGAAGAAACTTGGGCTTTCATCAATTATCTATATGATGCCAAGCTTAATAAGCCTGTGGATACTGCTCCACCGCCTGTTGAGACTGAGCCGCCGACTAAGCCAACGCCTGATCCTGATCCTGTCACTGTTCCGCCTGTTATTCCTAGCACCGAATCATTGATTAGCAGAATCATAGCGGTTCTTAACAAAATTCTTAAGAGGCAGAATAAAGAAGCTTCGGAGGATCTATCAGAGATTGAGAAAGATGAGTAATGAGTATACAGATTACATTCCGTGTGGTAATAGATGACGAGGATATCGTAGGTAGCTTTATTGACGACGAACTTTCGTTGGCAGAAAGATACGCTGCGGACTTTTCAGCATTCGTACTGGACGACAATCCAGATACGGAAATAGATATTGTGGAGGCTGGGCACTACCCTAAGGACTAAAAATTCTTAGACAGTGAGACATGGCAGACGAAACATTCCAAATTCTAGCTAGTCTAGACAAAAAGATTTCCGAATGGCGGTCCTACATTGATTTTCAGGGGACCGTCCTTTGGGATTCTAAACCATACGCAAGCGAGCTTGAGGCTCGGACTGTTGGTAATAAATATCTGAATGATAAGATCTTTGAACTTCTCAACAGATATCAAATCCCTCTGCCGTGGTATAAGTCAATTGAAAATCTTAATTCCGAAGAGTGGACACTTCGTGTAGGTGATTGGGACGATCAAATAGTTCATGGCATTGCCGGTGTTCATGGTTCCCGCACCGTAAGAGCGCAGGGTTATATTTGGATGATCTGGAATGAGTTTATTCCATTCGATCCAGATGCACTCTATGAAATGTCCATTCGTGTCAAGCACCAGACACAAGGGAACTTGCCCGATGCTCAGATCCTTCTTTGTGGTTGGGAATGCTATGGTGCTGATCAAAAGACTATTATCGGTACAGATGGAAGTACAGATCTTTTAAAGTCTCACTTCTTCGTATCCGATACAACTAGCGCCCCGCTTGTATATGACGGAGGAGATTTTGTAGTCAAGAGAGGCTATGTCAGGGGTCTTGATACTGCCGGAACTGCTGGAGAGTTTAGCAATCCAGATAATCCCGGCGTTGTTCATGAAGATGTTCGATATTTCAGACCAGTCTTTGCTGTCAACTCGGATGGAGCAACACTAAGTGTTGTCGAGGGTTCGACCTCTAAGGTCGATATTGATTCAGTCTCTATCGTCAGAGTTGATGATGATGATCGTCTTGATGGAAAACAGAATATCTCAGGTTGGCCCGTTATTCTGGATGTTCCTGGCGGGACCTATGATGTTTCACTATCGTATGATCCAGTAGTACGAAGAGCTACGGTTACTCCTACTGGAGATACTGCTGATGTATTTGTTCGTGGACAAAAGTTCGTAGTTGATGGGCCACTCGTAAGTGATGCTCATGCAGCTACAACTGGTGGACATTTCTATTACCATGATGGCACTGACTTTGTATGGACTACAGATCCTTGGCAGTTTGATGATGCTCCTACTTGTTTCGTATATTACTCAACAACTGTAGGAGAGGGAGTTGGATACTTTGAACTTCACTCATCTTCTAGGGACCCCGCCGAACATAGACGCTTCCATGAAATTGATGGAACACAAGTTGCATCGGGTGGAGAGATTTCAGATTACGTTCTGGATACCGGAACTGATGCTGCTGTCACATTCTCTGTAGAGCCTACAACGATTCTAGATGAAGATATCGAACATGCTCTTGTTGAACTTCCTGATAATGGACCTTATACTGTTTGGTGGCGTACTGGTGCTGGAGGAGAATGGATTTGGTCTACAGGAAACAGCCTTCCGTTTGAATATGGAACCTATCCACAGTATAATGACCCATCTTGGGGCCTGACAGACATTCCCAATGGAGAGTATGCCAATTACTACCTTATGGTTGTACCTGCATTAGATACAGACCAACAGTACATCTTAATTCCCGGCCAGCAAGCATATCCGACTGAAGACGCAGCTAAAGAAGAAACCTTAGCGAGTCTGTCACTCGGAACACTTCCTTTCCAAGAAATCGCTCCTCTTTATCAGCTAACATTTGAATCTGCTTCTGGATATGGTGGTACAGCCAAGACCGCCCTGGTAAATGCCTCTAGAATTATCGGAAGCAAAGCAATTGTCACACAGAGTGCTGTTCAAAACCACAATGCTCTATCGAGCATCCAAGGTGGTGTTTCTGGAGAGTATTATCACCTCACAATGGGTGAAGAAACCAACCTCACTGGTGGTGGAGATACAACGCTTCACTACCATGACACTGACCGTGCTCGGAGTGCCCACACAGGGACACAGGCAGTCAATACTCTAAGTAATCATACAGTAGAGAACATTTCAGATGTAACATTGACTACAATTGGCTCTAATGAAATTCTTAAGTGGACTGGCTCCGCTTGGATTAACAATACGTTGACTGAAGCTGGGATTGCCCCAACTACTCACAATCATACTGCTGCCCAAATAACGAGTGGTACGTTTGACAATGGTTTGATAGCTGAATCTAATGTTACCCAGCATGAAGCTGCCTTGACCATAACCGAAGGTCAGATTAGCGGTTTGAATCACTATGATTCCGCCGATTTCGGAACAGATCTAGCTGCGGCTGATCTTGATGATATTGGCGATGTAACACTGACCACGATTGCTCCAAACGAGCTTCTTAAATGGAGTGGCTCTGCGTGGGTGAATCAAACACTTGAAGAGGCTGAAATAGCCCCTCTGAATCACACTCATACTGAATCTGAAATTGACGACCTCAAGGATTACGTATTAGAATCTCTTGCTGACACTAAGGGTGACATTCTAGTCGCTAGCGGTGACAATACATTCACAATATTGGCCGCTGGCACCAATGACTACGTATTGACCGCAGATTCCTCAACTGGAACTGGGTTAAAGTGGGCTACTGGTGGCACTGCTGTTGGAGTCTTAAATGATCTAACAGATGTGGTGATTACAGGGACCCCGGCAGATAATGAGCTTTTAGCCTTTGATAGTAGTAGTGGCGATTGGATTAATCAAACTGCCAACGAGGCTGGTCTGGCAACAACCACCAACCTATCTGACCATGAAAGCGATACAACAAGCATTCATGGAATTGCCGATACATCTGCTCTTCTTACTGGTATTACGGGCGAGAATCTTAGCGATCTATTTGATGTTAATACTGGAACCCCTGATCCCGCCGATGTTTTAACATGGGATAATGGAACATCCAAATGGATAGCTTCTCCCGCAGGAACTCCCGGTGCTCATGATTTAACTGGTTCATCTCATACTGATTCTGGATTAACCACCGATGATTTACTTACTGCTACTGGAGCATCGACATTTGGTTGGGTGACCCCGACATTTATTGACAGTGGTGATACTGCTGGCGGGGATCTAAACGGAACCTATCCTAATCCTTCAGTAGATGACGGTGCAGATGCAACAGCTATCCACGATGATACCTCTGGAGAAATTGCAGCTATTGCTGCCAAGGGAACTCCGACTACCGCAGATTTTCTGATTATTGAGGATGCTGCTGTTACAAATACTAAGAAGAGCACCACAATCGGTGATCTACCGTTCTCTGCGAGTGGTCATACACATACACATAACAGCACTACAAGTATCCAGGGTGGAACAACGGCTCAGTATTATCACTTAACTTCCGCTCAACATGTCGATCTAACTGACGCTGGAGAGTCTGCACTTCATTATCATGACGTTGATCGTGACCGAGGCAATCATACAGGAACTCAGTCAGTTTCAACCCTGACCGATTATACATTAGCCAATCTTACAGATGTAACAATCACTGGCCCCGCAAGTGATGACATTCTGCAATGGTCGGGAGCAGCTTGGGTAGATAAAAGTTTGAATGAGGCTGGAATAGCTGCCGCAAGTCATAACCATGCTGCTAGTCACATTACAAGTGGCACCTTTGATAACGCATTGATCGCAGAATCAAACGTTACTCAGCATGAAGATGCCTTAACAATCCTTGAAACTCAAATAACTGCTGATTATGTAACCTATGCCGCCGCTGGTCACTCTCATGCTGAAGAATATGATCTAGCTGACCTTGGCGATGTAACGATAACTGGCCCCGCAACAAACGATGTTATTCAGTGGGGTGGATCAGCCTGGGTAGATCAAAGTCTAAGCGAGGCTGGAATTTCTGCTACTGGTCATACTCACACACATAATAGCACCACAAGTATTCAAGGTGGAACAGCAGCGGAATATTACCACCTTACCTCTGCCCAACACACCGATTTAACGAATGGTGGAGAATCTACCCTTCATTATCATGACACTGATCGTGACCGTGCAAATCATACAGGGAATCAACTCCACACCACAATTTCTGATTTCGATTCTGGCGTTCAAGCTAACACTCTAAATTCTCTAGCTGTACCAACGGCTACTGTAGATTTCAATCAACAATTTATAGATGATGTGAAAGATCCTACTTCGGACACTCACGTTGGCGACCGGGGTTACAATGACACAAGGTATGTTGAGGTTGGCGAGGCTCCTACTGCACACACACATGCCCATAACGATACAACCAGTAAACAAGGTGGAACAGCCGCACAGTATTATCATCTTACTTCTGCCCAACATGGTGATCTAACGGATGCTGGAGAGTCTGCTCTTCACTATCACGATGTTGATAGAGCTAGGGGTAACCATACGGGAACGCAAGCGTTAGGGACTATTACTGGGCATGATAAAACTGCTCACGATGCTCTAGATATTGATGCGGACACACTAGATAATCACGATACATCGTATTTCTTGGATAGAGGAAATCATACCAGTACACAAGCATTGGGAACAATCACTGGTCATAATAAGTCTGCTCATGACGCACTTGGAATTGACGCTGAAACGCTAGACGATCATGATTCTTCTTACTTTGCGACTGCTGACCATACCCATATAATCAATGACTTGACAGACGTAGTTATTACTGGGACCCCCGCAGAAAATGAGCTTCTTGCATATGATTCTGGAAGTGGAGATTGGATCAATCAGACTGCTGGTGAAGCAGGACTATCTGTAAGTGGTCACACTCACGCTCATAATGACACTACAAGTATTCAGGGCGGTACAACTGCACAGTATTATCACCTCACATCGACGCAACATACTGATCTAACTGATACGGGAGAGTCCGCTCTTCATTATCATGATGCAGATAGAGCAAGGGCCGATCATACTGGTACACAGAATGCCTCTACAATTTCAGGAGGAACATTTGATGATGGGCTAATTGCGGAAAGCAATGTTACACAGCATGAAGGAGCCATTGATCATGATGCTCTGACCAACTTCGATGGAGATAAGCATATTGACTGGACCGTCACTGGTGCTGAAGATGTTCATGTAGATAGAATCTCAGAAACCGCCGTAACGCAGCATGAGGCTGCATTGACCATTGCAGAGAGTCAAATAACCGGCCTGAATTACTATGATTCGTCAGACTTTGCAACTGATCTTGGAGCCTCCGATCTTGGCGATGTTGGTGATGTTACATTAACAGCAATTGGAGATGGAGAGCTACTTAGATGGAATGGTGGAGGCTGGGTTAACAATACTCTGGCTGAGGCTGACCTTGCTTCCCTAGATGAAGTTGACGCTAAGCAAAATGCGAGAGGGTTCCCAGTTACACTAGATGTGCCTGGTGGAACCTATGAAGTGTCTCTTGATTATGACGAAACCACAAGGAAGGTCACTGTAACTCCTACAGGAGCATCATTCGATATATATGTTAAGGGTGATAAAATTACAACCACTGGCGCTCATGTAAGTGCCGCTCACCCTGCTACTCTTGGTGGTCATTTCTACTTCCACAATGGTACCGACTGGGAGTGGAATACAAGTCCCTGGAACTTTGATGAAGCCCCCGTTTGTTATGTTTACTGGTCAACCAACCTATCTGATGGAGTTGGCTACTTTGAATTACACACAACAAGTATTGATCCCGCCGAGCATCGTAGACTACACGAAGTTGACGGGACACAAGTTGCCTCAGGTGGCGATATTACAGGCTATACGTTAGATACTGATAGTGATGCAGGAGTAACATTCGGAGTAAACTCTACCACCATATTGGACGAAGATATTGAGCGTGCTAATGCAGCACTTCCTGATGACGGTCCATACACAGTATGGTATCGTACTGGTGTTGGTGGCGAATGGGTCTGGTCTACAGGAAGCTCACTACCATTTGAATATGGAACATACCCTCAGTACAACGATACCTCTTGGGGTCTTACGGATCTAGCTCATACGAAATTCTGCAACTATTATCTAATGGCTGTCCCTGCAATTGATGCAAACCAGCAATATATCTTAATTCCCGGTCAAGTTGAATACGATTCCTTGGATGAAGCCAAGGACGAAGATATTTCACAGATGAGCTTTGGTAGCTTGCCATTCGCAGAGGTTGCTCCACTTTGGAAGTTTACCTGGGAAGCTAAAAGTTCATATGGTGGAACAGCCAAAACACAACTTCGAAATACCCAACGTCTTGTTGGTAGTAAGGCTATCGTTAATCAAGTGGGTGTGGTTAATCACAACGCTCTCGGTGGTATTCAGGGTGGCGTTGCTGGTGAATACTTTCACCTTACAGCTACAGAAAGGGCTTTCGCACTTGCTGCTGGAACAGATGTTTATACATCAGACGATACATCAGGTTCGAATGCTGCTGGTACTGGAAACTCTGGAACGTCGGTAACTGCACTAGGTTATACCGCCGCCAAGAATAATACTGGCAATAATGTTGTCGCAATTGGTAAGGGTGCTGCTGAAGGAAATACTTACGCTAATGCTATTGCTATTGGCAACAACGCTGATCCTATAGCTGCCAATAACATGACGATTGGTAGTGCTACTGAGGCGATCAATACATGGGGTCCCGGCCATGATACCAACACATACCTTGATTGGGGAACTGCCGATACACTCAAGATCCACACAAATAGTGCGGAACAGCTAACGATTAGCTCAACTACGATTGACGCTAAAGCAAATATTCTCACCAATATTGCTAATCCGACAAACGCTTCTCATGTGGGTGATAGACTTTACAACGATGGCCGTTATATTCTTGATGGGCAAACAGCCGGTGGGGATCTAAATGGCACTTATCCCAACCCATCAGTAGACGATGGTGCTGATAGTACAGCGATTCATGATAATGTCTCTGGAGAGATTGTTGTTGTTGCAGAGAAAACGACAATGGTTGCTAATGATGAGTTCTTAATTGAGGACTCCGCTGCTTCCAATGCAAAGAAGTCGGCTAAGGCTAGTGCGATTAGAATTGTTCATACCCAAGTTACTGATTTCGATACTGGTGTTCAAACCAATACTCTAAACTCTCTAGCTGTGCCAACTGGCACCGTAGATTTCAATAATCAATTTATAGATGACGTAAAAGACCCTACTGCGGATACTCATGTTGGAGATAGAGCATATAATGATACAAGATACATAAATGTTGGCGAAGCCCCTACTGCCCATACGCACACACATAACAGCGCTACGAGCATCCAAGGTGGAACAGCAGCAGAATATTATCACTTAACATCAACCCAGCATACTGACTTGACTGATTCTGGAGCCTCGACGCTTCACTATCACACCGCAGATAGAGCTAGGGCTGATCATACGGGAACACAACTTCATACAACGATTTCAGATTTTGATTCTGGAGTACAGGTCAACAGGCTAGACCAAATGGCAGCCCCCTCTGCTACTGTTTCTATGAATAGTCAGTATCTCTCTAATCCAAAAGCCCCGACGCTTGGTACCCATGTCGGGGACAGAGACTATAATGACGACAGATATGTTGAGGTTGGTGAAGCTCCTACTGCTCATACACATGCTCATAATGATACTACCAGCATCCAAGGAGGTACGACCGCTCAGTATTTCCACCTTACATCAGTGCAGCATTCTGATCTAACAGACGCCGGTAATTCGACCCTTCATTATCATGATGCCGATAGGGTTAGAGGGGACCATACAGGAACGCAAGCACTTAGCACGATAACCGGACATGACAAGACCGCTCACGACGCATTAGGTATTGATGCTGAGACTTTGGATGATCACGATACCTCTTACTTCTTAGATAGAGGGAATCATACATCAACACAACTACATACAACAATCTCTGACTTTGACTCTGGTGTCCAAGCTAAAACTCTAAACTCCC
>Ga0255046_10000438_pt1 | contig 11180 bp, 7 predicted proteins | sample BC1_12_27_MG_FD_183632 | JGI IMG/M metagenome (GOLD analysis project Ga0255046, IMG submission 183632) | Seawater microbial communities from Strait of Georgia, British Columbia, Canada - BC1_12_27 | ecosystem: Environmental > Aquatic > Marine > Strait | place: Canada: British Columbia...
CCGGAAAAACCATCTGGAGGTTGCTATCCGATAAAGGGAAGAAGGTTTTGGTTTTAAATGTCCCAACCACCTATCCACCGGAAGAAGTTAATGGGGCCATGATAAGCTGTTTTTTGACCCCACCGGGAAAAAGAGATTTTGTCTATCCCCCTTCCCTATTAAAAGACATTGAAGATAAATTCGGTGAATATCCTTTAGATATTAAAACTATAGTATTTTCTCCCACACTCAATCCCCGCTGTACCGACCACTTTCTTAAAGAAATAAACCAAACACTTGAGTACAAAATAAATGTTTTTCATTATCTCATGGAAAAATATGATAGTGATTTTAGTATACTACATATTAAAGGATCTGATCGTCTCCAACATGAATTGTGGAATTTTTTTGACAAAGAATCTCGTTTTTTTGACTCTAAAATGTCATCCCGTTTTCAGCAAAAGATAATTGCTTATTTTCAGAATTTTGATAACAAGCTTAAGGAGCTTCTTGAGAAATATCAAGAGAGTGCAGATATATTTATTATGTCTGATCATGGGTTTGGATCTGTTCATACCTGGATCGATTTAAATGCATGGCTCTTGCAAGAAGGATTTGTCAAGCTGAAAGACACCCCAGCCACCAAAGTAAAGCATGCCCTCTGGAAAGCCGGATTAAATAATGCACTCTTCTTTGAAATCTTGCTCCGTACTGTTTTTCGCTACGGCTGGCGGATTCTAGAAAAACTTAATCAAGTGAGCAATGCCGGAGCGGTACGGGTAGTGGGCATGAAAAATATTTTACTTTCTTTTGATGACATTGATTGGGAGAGAACTACTGCGTATTCCCGGTCTGGACCGGGAGCAATCAATATTAATTTAAAAGGGAGGGAAACCCATGGTCAGGTAAAACCTGGCAAAGAATTTGAAGAAATGAAGAAAAAGGTGATTGCAAGGCTAAAAGATATGAGAAACCCCAAAACCGGCGAGATGATTAATGGTAAGGTTTTTTTACCGGAGGATACTTATACTGGTCCATTTGTGAATAATTCGCCGGATATTATGTTTTACCCACTGGAAACAGGGTATCTTGCCGGTAATTTTTTTGGTTTTACTACTCCCAAAATCATGGTCGATAATCTTATTCTTCCAGGAAATCATAGAATGGATGGGCTGTTTATTGCTTACGGTAAAGATATTCTCCCGGGGAAAAGGTTGGATCGGGCAAGTATAATGGACCTAGCTCCTACCCTCCTCTATCTTTTGGGATGTCCCATATCAGAACAGATGGACGGAAAAATATTAGAGGAAATTATTTCTCCTGAGTTTTTATCTCACAATACCCCCCAGTATTTTCCTGAGGATTTGGCCGGTGGGAAAAAAGTTAAAGACCTCTCTCCAGAGATTGATCGTGAAGTCGAGGCCCGATTAAAGGGTTTGGGATATTTAAGTTAAGCTTATTCCCCTCTGCAGTAGGGTGTTTTATATTAAAAGGTTGTTAAGAGCTTATGAGTAAAAAAGAACTTTTTCTTCTTTGTATTGATGGTGGGGATTTAGACCTATTTAGTCCGCTTATGAAAATGGGAAAAATGCCTCATTTGAAAAAGATAAAAGAAGAAGGAGCACATGGTTATCTCACTTCTACCCTGCCTCCCATTACCGCTCCTGCCTGGTCTTCCTTTATAACAGGGAAAAATCCGGGAAAGCATGGAATCTACGGTTTTGCTTTGAAAAAAAAAGAAAGCTACGAACATACTATTTTAAATTCCGCTTCGCGAGGTGGAAAACCTTTTTGGGATATCCTGGGAGAGAAGGATAAGAAGGTGGTTGTTCTTAATCTTCCCACCACTTACCCTCCCACTCCGGTAAATGGCGCAATGATTAGTGGTTTTTTAACTCCATCGGGAAAGAGAGACTTTACTTACCCAAAAGCTTTAGTTGAGGAGTTGGAAGATAAGTTTGGTCCTTATCCTCTTTATTTTAAAACTCCAATTGCCATAACCAATGATAAAAATATCGATGATTTTTTAAAAGAGTGCCTCTATGCCTTAGAGTACAAATTTAAGGCTGCATTTTATCTGAAAGAAAAATATAAAAGTGATATAACCGTCCTTCATATCTGGGAGACTGATCAGATTTTTCACTGGCTATTACATATCCTTGATGAGAAACATCCTGCCTTCGACAAAAAAAAGAAGGATAAGTTTATAGATAAAGTCCATGATTATTTTTTCCAACTGGACCAAAAGATTGGAAGCATTCTTAACGGGCTGGGTGAAAATGGCGCACTCATCATCGCTTCCGACCATGGCTTGAATTCTTTCCACCTGAGCCTTGATTTGAACACCTGGCTATATCATCAGGGTTATCTTAGTTTAAAAAAATCAATGTCTACCAGGTTAAGACTGCTTTTATGGCGTTTAGGGATTACCCCTGAGTTTCTGATGGATAAAATTCTTATGAAAGCACTGAAAAGAGGGATTAAATTGCGTTTTCGCAGCCCTTTAGAATTGATCGAGCTTCTGAATAAAAGAAACTTTCTCTTTTTGTCCCTCTATGATATTGACTGGTCACGCACTCGGGCTTTTTCCCGATTTGGATTCGGACAGATATTTTTTAACGTGAGAGGTCGAGATCCAGAAGGTATTGTAAATCCAGGGGAAGAATATAACTTTCTTAAGAAAGAGATTATGAAAAAACTAAATGAGATTATTAATCCTGAGACTGGTCTTCCTTTTAAAGATGCTGTCTTTTGCAAAGAAGATGTTTATAAAGGACCATATTTTGATGATGCCCCTGATATAATCTTTTCTCCCTTAGGCGAACATTGTCTGCCCACGGATAATTTTATGACAAAATCATTATTTACTACTTCTTCACTGATTTCAGGAATTCATAGAAGAGAGGGAATTTTCCTTGCCATTGGAAGTCCTTTTACCCGGAGAATTAAACTGAAAAAGACAAGTATTATGGATATTGCTCCTACACTATTATATGCCCTGGGTTGCGAAATACCTGAAGATATGGACGGAAAAGTTCTAAAAGAGATTTTCCCCCCCCAGTTCCTGGCAGATAATTTGCTAAAATATTCTGCCCCCGAGAAGATAGACGAAGGGAAATCTCGTCACTCACTATCAGAAGAAGAGGAAAAAGACTTAAAAAGCAGACTAAAGGCACTGGGTTATTTATCTTAAAAGTTCCTTTTAAAAGATTGATTTTATTAGCAAAATTTAAGGCCCTATAATGGTTACCAAGTTACTGTGGCGTTGTCCCATTTGTAAAACCGAAGATGCTCTTTCTTATAAAAAAAAGAAGTTCACACCCGACAGCCTTATATGTAACGCGTGCTCTACCGTCTGGGAGTTTAGTAGAACCGATGAAGAAGATTATTATTGGCGAGTTTCAAAGGGAGAACAGAAGGATCTGGAACTGAGGCTGGCAGAATGGTACCGAAAGATGAAAGAGGGGTTTAAGCCGCAACCTTTAAGAGCAGCAAATTTAGGATTATTGTCTGATGAGGAATTATACCTCATAAGTAAATCAGATAAAATAAAATTGGTTACTCAAAAAACTAATCCCTTATTTTTTTCCTGGAACAAACCAGAATTTCCTCTCGAGGAATCAGGCAAAAAACCCAGTCCTTACATGAAATCTTTTGGAGCCGGACAACTTTTTCTTACTTCCCATCGTTTTCTTTGGAAAACAAAGGATACCATCCATTATTTTTGGGCAGATAAGATTATATCTATTTATGCGGAGGCAGGATTATATCTGGGCATTTTTTATGGTTCCACTAAATATAAATTTAGGATTCATAAAGAGAGTTTGGTTAAATGGATAACCTATTCAGGATCCATAGCTGAAGAAACCCGCATACGCAGTGATCATACTATACTAGTTTCCAATTATTAATTAAAAATGTTACTCAAGGGAAAGTATACTTCTAAAGTTTATCTGGCACTATTAATTTTCGCAATCTTTATTACTTATTCACCCCTTTTAGATGATTCTTTCTGGGCCGATGACTATTTGCATATTGAGCGAATCAACTCCTTAGGGTCATCTGCGTTTTTTAAGGATTTTTTCACCGCTTGGGTATTAAAGACAAGCGACACTTCTACCTGGTGGACATCTCCTACAGGGGAACTCCAATATTTTCGTCCGCTAATTTCCCTTTCTTTTTTTTTAGATCTTTTGTTATGGGGTATGAATCCTCTGGGTTTTCATCTCACCAATGTCATATTTCACATCTTTACCAGCATTCTGGTCTTTCTTTTAGCAAAACTCATTTTTAAAAAAGAATTAACCGCTTTTTTACTTGCCCTCATCTTTGGAATCCACCCTTGCCATATGGAAGCAGTGGTCTGGATTTCCTGTCGAACAGATGTTATTGCCGGATTCTTTTATTTCTTTTCCCTATTTTGTTTTTTGAAATTCCAGCAAAGGGAGAATAGAGGACGTTTTTTTCTGTTTGCCTTATCTACAGTCCTTTATACTTGCGCCCTTCTATCCAAAGAGATGGCAGTTACCCTGCCCATAGTTTTAATAGCTTTCGATTTATTTTATTCTTCTACCCCTAAAAACTCAACTTCCTGGAATAGTAGGCTTAAGAAATCTATTTTTGTCTACCTCCCATTTTTTATCATTACAATAATTTATCTTTGCATACGATTTAAGATTTTCGGGGGATTGGGCTCCGTTCCTTATCCTTTCTCCTACAGTCCCCTTAGACCTGACTTTTTTCTCTTTTTCTTTAGAAATCTAATTCTCTATTTTGCCAATATCCTCTATTTTGTCCCCATTGACTTAATGATAGCATACCCTTTTTTTGTGAAACATCCGATTCTTCTCTTCTTGCTGGCAGGTGTGGTGGTAGGAAGTATATATCTGCTAGCAAAATTTATGATTCAACGAAAAAAGGCTTTGCTACTTTTCCTCTTAGGTCTTTTCACCTTGATTCCTGTATCTTTTCTTTCCATTGGCCAGAGATTTCTTTATATTCCCTCGGTCTGCTTTTTTCTCTGTTTGGGTTATTTAACCTGGGAGAGCTGGCCTAGGAGAAAAGCGATTATTGTTGGCTATATAGTAGTGATTTTTTTCGTTTCCCAGATAGGTAATTTTATAAACGACACTATCTCTTGTTATTCTGACCAAATCAAAAATAACATAACACCATGGTTGCAAGGAACCACTTCGCCAAGGAAACTATATTTTATTGACCTGCCCATGCTGGCATTGATCGGTCTTCCCCATGCCCTACGATTGGAATGTCCTGATGCCAAGTTTTCCGCAGAGATTTTATCAGTCTCCCCCGATATATTCCCGACTGACCACCCTTTTCATTCCTACCTGAAGAGCCCTGACCCACATACTCTTATCATAGGACAGACGGATGATACCTATTTTAAAACTTATCTTGAACAAGCTTTTTTAGGGGGCGAAACGGATTTTAATTTAGAGAAGATATTTATCAGAAATGATTTTACCGTTAAGATTTCTAAACTCAAGGAAAAACTTCCTCAGGAATTTATTTTTAAGTTTAACTCCCCTGTAACCGCCATAAATAAGATCTTTTTTAGGGGAGAAAATTTACGGGTATATCCTATAAAGGTCAGAGAAGAGTAAGGGAAAAATGGATTTGGGCACTATCCTGTAAAAGGGCTATCCGGCTATTCTCTTCATCTCCGCGAGAAGTTTACTGCCTAAACTTTCGGCATCCTGTCTGGTTAACAAGGCATTATTGTAAAAGAAACTGATATAAAACTTGGATTTAAAAGAGAATACCGACAAAAGATATCCCGGCAAAAACATTCCCCTTGCACCGGGGTAAAAAAAAGCAACCCGGGCCGGGCCGAAATTCTGCAATTTGTCTATTCTTCCGAGATTTCCCAAATTGGCAACCGCAATTGAAGGAACAGGAAATTTGCCCTTGTTAAATCTACGCCTCATTCCCTTCTCCAAAAGAGAATAGGGGAGACAGTGAAAAGCCCGGATGATAAAACAGATAAAGTAATGGTAGTAATTGACAGTGATTTCTCTATACTTGCTTTGAAGGGTATGTATCAACTCCTCATCGTCGCCGATCTTTTTGGGAAAAAGCTTGATAATCCTGGGTATGCTGAAGTTCTTAAGGGTAGATTTATTGGTAAATTGCCGATAATCCATGCCGGATCCCAGATTCAGGCAGCCATAAGGGATCTTACGGGTTAAGCACCAATCTTCCACCATGCGGTAGGTAGCGGCTCAAACTAAATCATTGACGGTCATTCCCCTGGCTTTCGCCTTCTTTTTAAGAATGTCAAACTCATTTTCTCCTAATTCCCAGTCGCAAAAATGGTATTCTCCCACTCTCTGCTGGTCACCATATTTTGCCAAGTAAGCCACCTTTTTTAGGGATGAGGGATTGAATCGGTCAAAAGCAAGCGCTAAGAATTTCAGAAAATGGCGAAAATTGACCTCTTTTGCCTTCTGGGTGAGAAAATCATCATATGGATGCTCTTCGGCAAGAGAAAATACGGGCTCCTCACCCTGGATAAGGGAATTATAACATTGGCATAATTCTTCCAGAAAAGAGATTCCACCCCCCCAATCCATCAATACATGACTATAGCGAAAAACAATAAAGTCGGTTTTGTCCGAACCTTTTACCAGGTACAATTTTACTCCCGACTGGCGGGAAAGGTCAAAACGGGGATGGTTGATTATCTCTTGATATATTTGCTTAAACTCTTCCTCCCCTTCTTCTATCTTTATTAACTTAAAACAACCTTCGGGCACTTTTGAGTCAACAGACCAGTAAATTCTTTTTTTATTATCAAAAACTACTTTTCCTTTCAGATAGGGAAAAGCATCTAAGGTTTTTAGATAGCTTTCTTTCAGGAGTTTTTCGTTGATACCCCCCTCCAATCTTAAATAGGGATAGACCTCATTAGGCAGAGGAACTACTCTTTCAAAGGCGATCCATAGATTTTCTAACGGATCTACTGGGCGATCTAATGTGTGCAATCTATTTTCCATCTTTGTTGTGGTCTATTCACTTTCCTTTGACTTTAGATATTCGATTGTTCGGCTGATTTCCTCCTTAATTCTTTGGTTAGCTTCGGTAAGCAGGCTAGTATTAATTTTTTTTGGAGGAGAATCAAAAATGGAAACGGGTTTACCAATTGCTAATCTCAGCTTGCCTCTGAATTTAGGTAAGGTTTGCCAGCGCGGCCAGATAAGATAAGCACCTTTAAATGCAATTGGAACATAAGGAACTTGAGAACGCAGGATCAACCAGGCAGCTCCAGCTTTATAGGGCTGGGGTCTGCCATCCCAGCTCATCTCTCCTTCTGCAGCTAACAGTAATGGTTTTCCCTGTTTTAAAACATTAAGCGCTTTAGACAAAGCATCCTTGTTGAACTTTGAGGGCGATTTATGGATTGGGAGTGAGTTAAACTTCCGAGAGTACCATTCAGTAAGGGGGTGTTCTGTACCCGCGTCCAAAACCAGAATATGGAGATCAGGACGATGATACTGCACAAATGCTGGGGGAAATAAATCAAGAGGAGAAGTATGGTGACCCGAAATTATAAATGGTCCTTCTTTAGGTAAGTTTTCTTGTCCAAATACCTTAAAGTCATAAAGGAATTTTCCCATAGAAAGGTTAAATCTATTGATAATAGTTCTGAAGGTAAACATGGAGGCCTATACCGTTGTAATTTCCCCTTTCAGGTTAAAATTAATATGATAATAATTTTGCCTCTTTAAGATTTAGTTGTCAATTAAAAATAGTAGCGTGTGGTACTAAAAAGCAATAATTTACTCCCATCAAAGAGTATCTTTTGAAGCCCCTTCCCTTATTCCCTCTGGGGCACATTATTGCCTACAAGGTGAAAATACCATGTAAGACTATTCAGCTGCCGTCTAAATGATTGAAAAACAATAACTATAATATGCCCCCTCCAAGAGTTAGGGTGTGAAAAGTACTTGCAAAAATACGCTTACTATGATAGGGTGCATCCACTTTTCTAAGAAAGAGAGGAATGAAAATGGCTAAGGTGTGTGAGATTTGTGGCAAGGGCAGACAGGTAGGTTACAATGTGAGCCACGCCCACAATAAAACTAAAAAGGTATGGCACCCCAATATTCAAAAGGTCAGGGTATTCAAAGATGGGGGTGTAAAAAGGATTAATGTGTGTACAAGGTGTATCCGTTCAGGCCTGATTGTTAAGCCCCCCCAAACTAGGATACGACTAGAATCAAAGAGTGAATAGACCCACTGCAAAATCTGGGTTAAACATTCAAACGACTTACCTTAATTACTCCTTTAATCTTCTCTACGGATTTTATTACATTCCGCAAGTGTTCAAGGTCATTTACCCCCAACTCAAAGGTACTCACTGCCTTTTGATCACCCAGGGTACGGGCATAGGCATTAGAGATATTGGCCTCAGCTAGGGAAATGGAAGAGCTGATCGCTGCCAACAGCCCCCTTTTGTCCACAGAGGTAACCTCTATCTTAACCGGATAAACAAATTTTTCCCTCTGATCCCACTTTACATCAATCAACCTTGCTTGATCACAGCCCTGAATGTAAATGCAATTATAGCTATGAATGGTCACTCCCCTGCCTCTGGTAATATATCCCTTAATCTTCTCCCCAGGAAGAGGATTACAACACTTACCGAACCTCACCATGATGTTATCAATTTCTTTAACTATAACCCCACTTTCACTTTTACCAATGAGCCTTCGTGCAACCTTCTTTATTCTGGACTCCGCACGCGCTTTCTTCTCCAGTTCTTCTGGTGGGATAAATTTATGAACAAGCTGTTTAGCTGAAATTCTTCCATACCCAACTAAAACAAATAGTTCTTCTTCATTTTTGAGCTTCAGCTCGGTAAGGTATCTACCCATATCCTCCTTCTTCGACAGTTTAGAAAAATTGAGTCCATGCTTTCTAAACTCTTTTTCACAGATTTCCCTTCCAAGCTCAATACTCTTTGATCTTTCTTCTGATTTAATCCAATGATTAATCTTAGTCTTTGCCCGAGAAGTCTTGACAAACCGCATCCAGTCTTTACTGGGTTTGTGCTGTTGGGAGGTAATGATCTCGATAATATCACCATTTTTCAGCTGGTACTTCAGACTCACCAATTTCCCGTTGACCCGCGCCCCAACACAGTGATGCCCTATCTCTGTGTGAACACTATAGGCAAAATCAACGGGAGTCGCCCCCAGAGGAAACTGTTTTACCGCTCCTTTAGGGGTGAAGACATAGACCTCTTCAGGGAAGAGATCTATCTTTACAGTATCAAGGAATTCTCTAGGATCCTTTAAGTCCTGCTGCCACTCCAGTAACTGCCTCAGCCAGGCAAATTGCTCGTCATCCTTCTTCTCTATATTCTTCCCTTCTTTATACCTCCAGTGGGCGGCTATTCCCTGCTCTGCGATGTGGTGCATTTCCTGGGTGCGGATCTGCACCTCTATTCTTTTCCCGCCGGGCCCTATTACCGTTGTGTGGAGGGATTGATACATATTGGCCTTTGGCATGGCGATATAGTCTTTAAACCTTCCTGGAATCGGTTTCCAGAGCGAGTGAATGGTACCCAAGGTCTCATAGCAAACCCTCACACTCTCAACCATAATTCTAAATCCAACCAGGTCATAAATCTGATCAAAGTCTAAATTCTGGAGCTGCATTTTCCTATAAATACTAAAAAGATGCTTGGTTCGTCCCTGTGTTTCTGCCTTGACATCAAAATCCTTCAGTTTGCTTTTTATAATTTCAATTACTTCCTGCACATATTTTTCCGTCTCCTTTTCCCTGCTTGCTATATTCTCTTCAAGTGAATGATAGATTTCTGGATGGAGGTAAAGTAATGAGAGGTCTTCCAGTTCGCTTTTCATCCAGAAGATACCCAGGCGGTTTGCCAAAGGGGCATAGATATCCAAGGTTTCTTGAGCCAACTCAACAGTCTTTTCCGGGGGCAGGAAGTTCAATGTCCGCATATTATGTAACCTATCGGCTAATTTGATGAGGATCACCCGAATATCCTTAGCCATTGCCAAAATCATCTTCCGAAAGTTCTCAGCCTGTTTTTCTTCAGTGGCATGGAAGGAAATCCTGCTAATTTTAGTCAAACCATCTACCAGTGAGGCTATCTCCTCTCCAAAAAACTCTTCAATCGCTTCAAGGGTGGTATGGGTATCTTCTACTGTATCATGCAAAAGTCCGGTAGCCACACTCACCACATCCAGTTTAAGGTCAGTCAGAAGGGAGGCCACCTCCATAGGATGGGTAAGATAGGGTTCACCTGAAAGCCTGAGTTGACCCTTGTGAACTTGAGCAGAAAAAACATATGCCTTCTCAATTAAGTCAATACTAGGATCTGGATGATAAGAAATCACCTTGTCAGAAATGTCTTTCAGTCTAATCACGACAGACCATCTCCTTGACCTTTCTTATCCCCTCTTCTTCCTTGGTTGCCATCACCTCGCCGGTTTTTCTTAACTTGATATCAATTTGACCATCCGCTACCTTTTTACCCACCGTAATGCGCAGTGGAATACCGATGAGATCCGCATCCTTGAATTTTATCCCCGGTCTCTCATCACGGTCATCGATGAGCACATCGATTCCCGCATCAAGAAGAGTAGCGTAGATCCTTTCAGATACCTCCTTGATCGCGGAATCCTTGGGGTTTACCGAAACAACTATCACTTGAAACGGTGCTATACTTTTTGGAAAGATGATACCATCTTTATCATGATTTTGTTCAATCGCTGCGGCTACAGTCCTTCCCACCCCAATACCATAACATCCCATAACCATATAGTTTTCTCTCCTTTGAGCGTCCAAAAATCTCGCCCCCAGAGTTTTACTATATTTGGTGCCCAACTTAAAGATATGCCCCACCTCGATCCCTTTACTCATAACCAATTGACCTTGAGCACAGCGCGGGCAGGGGTCCCTCTCTATTGCAAAACGGATATCATAGAAGCTCTCTACCTGAAAATCTCTGTTAAAATTAACATTGGCGAGATGTACATCCCTCTCGTTTCCTCCGATAACAAAATTCTTTATCCCTTTCAACGAATTATCAGCAATTATCCTGATGTCCAGGCCCACAGGACCTGCAAACCCCCTGGGAGCCCTGGTAACCTTCTCTATGGTGTTATCATCTGCTAGACAGATAGCCTCACTTCCAAGCAGATTCT
>Ga0255046_10000440_pt1 | contig 11160 bp, 11 predicted proteins | sample BC1_12_27_MG_FD_183632 | JGI IMG/M metagenome (GOLD analysis project Ga0255046, IMG submission 183632) | Seawater microbial communities from Strait of Georgia, British Columbia, Canada - BC1_12_27 | ecosystem: Environmental > Aquatic > Marine > Strait | place: Canada: British Columbia...
TAGGCCGCCCCCCCACCCAGTTATCAGTAACCAGTAATCAGTAACCAGAGGGCCGCCCGCGAAAGCGGGCGGTCTTTTATATCAACTGATGATTCGATCCAGCGTTCGTTGCAGACCTGGAATTGAGATCGAACATCTCTGCCGTTAGTAATTGAGGCGAATGATGGCCGTTCCGGTGTCTGTTACATTCTGGTAACGCGAGCGGTTCCCAGGGGCCATTCGTCTCCCAAAACAAAGCTCCAACTGTTCTTTTCGCAACAACTTGTGAAAAGTTGAACGAAGCCATTCTATGGCACAGGGGTTGCACCGTTGACCTCGAGTTGGGTGCGTGCGGCGTGTGGAAGGGATTCGGGTGCACGAGGAACTCCAAAAACTCTGGAAGATCGAGGACTCCTGGGCGGTGTGGTGGTCAACGTCCCGCTCGGATATTTCCTGTCAACTGTGGTGTTCTCCAGATTCTGGTCGAACATCAGTTCGCTGATGTAGGGCAAATCATGAGGATGAAATTCGCCGGATTGAAATTCGAAAACACTTTGGAAAGGAGTGGCCATGACAGAAGAGAAGAAGTTGTCGACGCCGCTGCTTGACGAGCTCGAATCGGGGCCCTGGCCGAGCTTTGTCAAGGAGATGAAAAAGGAGGCCCACAAGCCAATCACCAGGGACGCTGTCAGCCAGCTCGAGCGCTCCTACGAGGAGCACATCTCGCACTGGAAACACGGCGGTCTGGTAGGTGTTATGGGCTATGGCGGAGGCGTGATCGGCCGCTACTCGGATCTCAGCGACGAGTTCCCGGGAGTGTCGGAGTTTCACACCTTCCGGGTGAACCAACCCTCGGGCTGGTTCTACACCACCGACGCCCTGCGCACCCTCTGCGATATCTGGGACAAGCACGGTTCGGGTCTCACCAACATGCACGGCTCGACCGGCGACATCGTGTTCCTCGGCGGCAGTACCGAAAGCATCGAACCCGTGTTCGCCGACCTCACCAAGGAAGGTTGGGACCTCGGTGGATCGGGCTCCAACATGCGGACGCCGAGCTGCTGCGTGGGTCCGGCGCGCTGCGAGTGGGCCTGTTTCGACACCCTTGACGCCTGCTACAACATCACTCAGCACTGGCAGGACGAGCTCCATAGGCCGTTCTTCCCCTACAAATACAAGTTCAAGTTCGCGGGCTGCCCGAATGACTGCGTGGCTTCGATCGCGCGCGCGGACTGTTCTGTGATCGGTGTTTGGAAGGACGACATCCAAATCGACCAGAGCAAGGTGGCCGAGTACGACAAAGACGGTACCGATGTCCAGGCCGAAGTCTGTGGTCTCTGCCCCACCAGGTGCATGGCGTGGGATGGCAAGACCCTCGACATCGACGACTCCAACTGCGTCAAGTGCATGCACTGCATCAACCTGATGCCGAAGGCGCTCAAGCCCGGCAAGGAGCGCGGCGCAACCATCCTGATCGGATCGAAGGCGCCGATCGTCGGTGGCGCGCTGCTGTCGTCGGTCTTTGTGCCCTTCCTCGAGATGGACCCCGAGTCCGATTACGAGGATCTCAAGGAGCTCACCGAGGCGATCTGGGATCTGTGGGGTGAGCACGGCAAGGCTCGCGAACGCACGGGCGAGTTCATCCAGCGCGTCGGTCTGTCCAATTTCCTCGAGGAAATCGGGCTCGACGCGGTGCCCGAGATGGTGATGCACCCGCGCACCAACCCATACATCTTCTTTGACGACGAGATCTTCGAAAACAGTGCGGAATAGGAAGGGAGGAACACATGGCTAACGAACGCATCACTGATATTGGACCCCCACATTACGAGCAGTTCCTGCCCGAGGTCATCAAGAAGAACTACGGCAAGTGGGACCACCACGAAATCATCAAACCCGGCGTGATGGTCCACGTCGCGGAGTCCGGCGACAAGCTCTTTACGGTCCGCGCCGCCTCACCGCGCCTGCTGGCGATCACCTCGATCCGCAAGTTCTGTGACATCGCCGACACGTACTGCGACGGCCACCTGCGGTGGACGAGCCGCAACAACGTCGAGTTCCTGCTCACCGACGAGTCGAAAATCGAACCCCTCATCAAGGACCTTGATGAGTACGGGTTCCCGGTCGGTGGTCTCGGCAGCAAGCTCTCCAACATCGTTCACACCCAGGGTTGGGTGCACTGCCACTCAGCGGCGTCGGATGCTTCCGGTGTCGTCAAGGCGGTCATGGACGAGCTCTTCCCGTATTTCACCGGCGAAAAAGACCTGCCGGCGAAGATGCGGGTCGCCTATGCCTGCTGTCTCAATATGTGCGGCGCGGTTCACTGCTCGGATATCGCCATCCTGGGTGTTCACACCCGCGTGCCGGTGATCGCGCACGACGACCTGCCAAAGATGTGCGAGATCCCGACTCTGGTCGCTTCGTGCCCCACCGGCGCGATCCGGCCGGCGACGGTCGACGGTCAGCAGTCAGTGGAAATCGTCGATGAGCAGTGCATGTACTGCGGCAACTGCTTCACCGTCTGCCCGGCGGTCAAGATCAACAACGCTGACACCGATGGCATCTCGATCTGGGTCGGCGGCAAGGTTTCCAACTCGCGGATCGCGCCGCAATTCTCCAAGCTGGCGATCCCCTTTCTTCCCAACACTCCGCCGCGGTGGCCGGAAACGGTCGCAGCCGTTAAGAAAATCGTCGAGACCTACGCCGAGAACGCTCGCAAGCACGAACGTATCGCCGAGTGGATCGATCGCATCGGTTGGCCGAAGTTCTTCGAGCTGATCGGACAGGAATTCACGAAGTACCACATCGACGACTTCAAGCACGCGGGCGAGACCTATACGAGAACGGCGCAATTGCGCCACTAGGAGGAATCATGGCTGAAGTCACGATCGAACAGATCGCAGACGCCATGTTCGAGCTCGTGCAATCGACGCATGGCAAGAAGAACATGAAACCGATGGACGTCACCAAAGCGGTAATCGAAGAGTTCGGTGAGGACAACGTCGACAAGCGGATGTGCAAAAAGGCGCTGCGTACTCTCATCGACTCCGGCCGCTGCACCTACAAGTATGCCGGCGGCAGCTACGTGACGCTTCCAGAAGACTGAGCGCTGTTTCGCCCCCCGGGCGCACGCCCGGGGGGTGTTTGAGCGTCGCTAGAAGACACGGAGGATGAAATGGCCAAGGAGAAGAGACTCTCGGGCCCGGAGCGGCAGAAGTTCACGATCGATGTGCTCCGGCAATGGCAGGGCATCGAACGTGACGCCATCGAGACCACGGCCCAGATCATGGAAAAGACCGACAATCTCCTGATCCGTCAAATCATGGAGATCATCCGTAACGACTCGGTGCAGCACCACCGCGTGCAGCAGTTCCTCATCGACAGCATTACCCGCACCCCTGTGACCATGACGCCTGAGGACCTCGCCGAGGTCTGGGGCCAGATCGAAGCCCACGACGAGCTCGAGCGTCAGACCATCGCGCTTGCGAAGGAGCTCAAAGAACAGACGACCGAGCCGATGCACGTAATCCTGCTCGACTATCTCCTGCGGGACGAAGAGAAGCACGACACGCTTCTCGGAGACCTCGAGAAGTTCAAAAAACACATGGCGAAGCTCTCGTGAGCGCGACGGTGCTGCCGGTGAGGAGGCGTGACACATGGGTCTGCTGAAGAAGAAGGACAAGGGCGCATCGGGCAAGACGAAGGCGCGGCTCAGCGGCGGCGGCGGAGGCGGTGGTTCACAGATTTCATCGCTGCGACCGCGGTATGTCGAGAGCCTGCCGCCGTGTACCGGCAATTGTCCGAGTGGTAATGACATTCGCGGTTGGCTGACGATCATCAGCTTGCGCGAAAAGCTCGGTCTCAGCGTTGATGATGCCTATGAGCAAGCGTGGCGCATGGAGATGGAGACCAATCCCTTCCCGTCGGTGATGGGGCGGGTCTGCCCCCATCCGTGCGAAACGGGTTGCAACCGCGGCCAGAAGGACGGCCCGGTCGGCATCAACTCGGTCGAGCGGTCCATTGGCGACTACGCCCTCGATAAGGGGCTCAAGATGGAGCCGATCGAAGGCGAGGGACCGAAGGATCAAATGATCGCAGTCGTAGGCGCCGGCCCCTCAGGTCTGTCGTGCGCATACCAGCTTGCCCGTCGCGGTTACAAAGTGACGGTCTTCGAGGGCCTGCCCAAAGCGGGCGGCATGCTCCGCTACGGTATTCCGGTCTACCGGCTGCCGCGCGAAGTTCTCGACGGCGAGATCCAGCGGATTCTTGACCTCGGGGTGGAGCTCAAGTGCGACACCAAGATCGGCAAAGACGTCTCTTTTGACGATATCCGCAAGGAATATGCCGCAATCTACGTCGCCATCGGCGCACACCAGGGCAAGAACATGGGGATCCCCGGTGAGGATGGCCCCGGCATCTGGACCGGCACTGAATTCCTCAACCACGCCAACTCCGGCAAAAAGGTCGATATCGGCACCAATGTGGTGGTCATCGGCGGCGGCGACACCGCCGTCGACGCTGCGCGAGTCTCGAAAAGGCTGATTGCGGACTCGGCGGCGATGGCCTCGAAGATGGGGGCCGAGGTCACGATCCTCTATCGGCGCACCCGAGCCGAGATGCCGGCCATCGAGCGCGAGATCGAGGAGGCGATCGAAGAAGATATCAAGATTGAGTACCTTGCGGCGCCGATCGAGATCCTTCGTGATGACGAAGGTGCTCTCAAGGCAATGGTGGTGCAGCGCATGGAGCTCGGTGAGCCCGACGACTCCGGTCGCCGGCGTCCGGTCCCGATCGAGGGCGACACCTACGAGCTGCCTCTGGAAACCATGATCACGGCCGTCAGTCAGAAGCCGGACCTCGCGGCCATGAACTCCTCGGAGCTCGGCGACGGTTGGCTCAACGGCGACGATTGGGGCTTCACCGGCATCGACGGCATCTGGACCGGCGGCGACAACATCAATCTCGGCATCGCCACGACCTCGATCGGTCAGGCACGGAAGGCGGCGGAAGCCATCCACGCCCACCTCCAGGGCACGGATCTGCCGAAGGAGACGAACGGCGAGATGATCCGTGCTGAGAAGCTCAAGGTCGATTGGTACGAACCGATTGATCGAACCCAGCGTCAGGTCAAAAGCCCGGAGGATCGCCTCGCAAATCCGTTTGACGAGGTCGATCTCGGTGTCTCCGATGACGATGCTCTGGTCGAGAGCTCACGTTGCTTCAGCTGCGGCAAGTGTTTTGGCTGCGAGAACTGCTGGATGTACTGCCAGAACAACGTCTTTGGCAAAGTGACGCCTGCGTCGCACGGTGATTTCTTCGCCATCAAGAAGATGGAGGTCTGTGACGGCTGCAAGAAGTGCTGGGAAGAGTGTCCCTGCGGTTACATCGTGGGTGAGTGAGGACGGAACCGGGCGGTTATAGGATGCGAGTTAAGGTCCCTCGATTGGTTGTCGCCGGGCTCTCCGGTGACAGTGGCAAGACCCTGGTCAGCCTGGGTATTGCCCGTGTGCTCGCTGACCGCGGCGTCAAAGTACGACCGTTCAAAAAGGGACCGGACTACATCGACACAGCGTGGCTCGGTGTAGCCGCTCGATCCACCTGCCGGAATCTCGACACCTTCCTCATGAAAGACGAGGCGATGGCGAGCTCGCTCGCCACCGCCGCACACGACGCGGATCTCATCCTCGTGGAGGGGAATCGTGGTCTCTTTGATGGCGTTGACGTCGAAGGGAGCCACTCGACCGCCATGCTGGCGCGTCGGTTGGCGGCGCCTGTCGTGCTGGTGCTCGATTGCACCAAGATGACGCGCACAGCGGCGGCAATGGTCCTGGGCTGTCGAGCCCTGGACCCGGAGGTCGACCTGGCGGGAGTGATACTCAACCGGGTTGGCTGCGGACGTCACGAAAACATCGTTCGCGAGGCGGTGGCCGGAATTGCCGGGACCCCGGTCCTCGGTGCTATTCGTCGCATCAAAGGCGATGGTCCTCTTCCCGGTAGGCACCTGGGGTTGGTGACGGCGGCGGAGCATCCGGCGCCCGACGAGTCCATACAGCGAGCCGCCGAAGCGGTGGTAGCGGGTGTCGATATTGATCGCTTGTTGGCGGTGGCGCAATGGGCCCCCGAGCTCGAGCTCATGCCGGCCGAAACTAAGGTCGATCAGGTTCCTGTAACCATCGCTTACCTCGAGGGAGAGGCCTTCAGCTTCTACTACGCCGAAAACCTCGAGCGACTGCGGTCAGCTGGCGTGCAGCTCGTACCGGTCGATCCCGCGAGCGCCAGCGAACTTCCGAAAGTTGACGGTCTGTATATCGGCGGAGGGTTCCCGGAGGTGCACGCAGCACGGCTCGGATCCAACGCCGAGTTCACCGCAAGTGTTCGGGCCGGCGTGGACGCCGGAATGCCGGTTTACGCAGAATGCGCCGGTCTCATGTACCTGGCTCGCGAACTCGTTGTGGACGGAGTTCCGCACGCGATGGCCGGAGTGCTTGACCTCGTAGTGGAGCAACGGCCGACACCGCAGGGCCATGGGTACGAGGTGGCAGTGGTCGACCGGGACAACCCGTTCTTTGCCGCCGGCACTCGGCTCGTCGGACACGAGTTCCACTATTCGCGACTGGTGAGTGGAACGGACCGTGAGAATGGCGTGCTACGGGTCGAGCGCGGCACCGGGATTGGTGACAATCGGGACGGTATCTCCAGTGGCAGGGTCTTTGCCTCCTATCTCCATCTCCACGCCGGGGCGAGCCCCGAGTGGGCGGACGGCTTCCTCTCTCTCGCCGCGCAGTTCGCGGCGGAGCGGGGCGGTTCGACGGCCGCATGCGGTTGAAGGAGGAAGTGATGGAGATGCTGCGCCAGGGCGATGCGGAGGGCCTCGAGCGGATTGTGGGGGACAACCCTGCCGCCATTCGATTCCTCCAGGGCCGGCTCTGGGACGCAGATCCAGAAATTCGCAGCCGGGCAGCGGTCGCGCTCGGTGCGGCGGCAAAATCTCACCCCGACCTCGGTCGAGAGCTTCTGCGGCGGGCGCTCTGGGCCCTCAACGACGAGTCGGCCACCAACGGCGCATACATGCTGCCTGCAATCGGTGAGATCGGACGGCGCGCACCCGATGTGGCGGCGCCCTTTGTTGGGCCCATGACCGCTTATCTGTGGGACGAGGGCCTGAGGCCAGGGATATTGAGCGCTCTTTGCCGAATCGCTGAGATGGCCCCCGAACTGATCGAAGAGATCCGCGGCCGCATTCTGGCGGTTGCGAAAACAGACGATACCGGGGAGCAAGAGTTTCTCGACATCCTGCTCGCCGTGAACAGGGAGGGTGTGGATGGAGAATGAAAGTCAACGCCACCGTCTGGAGCGTTGCCAGAAAGAGGTCGAGGATCATCCTGATCGTGCTTCGGCATACTACAACCTCGGCCTCGCCTACACGGTTTCCGGGAAGGTCAAGCTCGCCGAGGAAGCCTATCTCAAGGCCATCGAGCTCGATCCGACCGTGGTCCAGGCGTGGGTCAACCTCGGCGGTGTGCGCCTCATGCGGTGGGAGTTCAAGGGCTGTTTGGAGGCGAATCAGGAGGCCGCCAAGCTTCGCGACGACCTTCCAATCGTGCACTACAACATGGGCCAGGCCTATCTGTATTTGAACGATCCGGAGAACCTCGTGCGATGCAACGAACGGGTCCTCGATCTCGAACGAGATCACCCGGAGGCCCATTACTACACGGCGGTCGGTTATATGGCCATGGACAATCTCGGGGCCTCCGAAAGGCATTTTGCGCGCGCCCTCGAGCTCGGCTACCGGCCGACCCAGGATTTTATCAAGGCCATGGAAAAGGCCCACTTGAAAAAGCAAAAGGAACAGAACGTCACATTAATCGAGATCAGCGGGGCTGAGACCCCTGACAAAACAAAGGAGGACTGAAATGGCAAAATTTGAACAAGGGAACGTCTCCATCGAGGTGGACGAAGACGGTTTCATGCAGGCACCTGAGGAGTGGAACGAGGAGGTTGCGGCCGCCCTTGGATCCACCGAAGGTGTGGACGCCCTCACTGACGACCATTGGAAGGTCGTTAAATACCTGCGTGACTACTACCTGCAGTTCGGCGTTGCGCCGATGATCCGCAAGCTCTGCAAGCAGACAGGTTTCCAGCTCAAGGAGATCTACGAACTCTTCCCGTCCGGCCCGGCAAAGGGCGCCTGCAAAGTCGCCGGTCTGCCCAAACCAACGGGTTGCGTGTAATTCGAGTCTCGGCCGTCACCGCCCCCGTTCGCGACGGGGGCGGTCCGGCGAGCTCGGTACGCCGAGGGGGTCGGCATGATCGACCGTGAAATTGCAGAATATCGGGACGAAATTCTGGAGCGGTGGGTCGAATACGTCTTTGGAAGCTACCCGGAGGAGACCGGAAAGTTTCTTCGATCAAAGTCGGATCGATTCGCCAACCCGGTTGGTGCCGGTCTTCGTGAGGGTCTCGCGGAGCTGCTCGACGGAGTGTTGAGCGGCGCTGAGCCGAACGAGCTCACATCGGCCCTGGATCGCGTCATCCGGGTACGGGCGGTTCAGGAATTTACGCCGTCCGCCGCGGTCGGTTTTGTTTTCGAACTCAAAGACGTCGTTCGCGACGTCACGAGAGACTTGGGGGCCGAAGCCGTTACGGCGCTGGACGCCCTCGACCGCCGAATCGAGAGTCTGGGTTTGTGCGCGTTTGACGTCTACATGAGCTGTCGCGAGCAGATGTGGTCGATTCGCGCGCAGGAGATCCGCAACCAATCGGTAGGAATCATGGAGCGCGTCGCGGAGTGGCGTGAACTTCGTGAGGAGAATTCGGAGAAAAGCCGCTGATAGAAGCGGTAAATCTCCTGGCCCGATGGGGCTGAGAGGAAGGAGGGATCGGACGCATGGGAGCGTTGATATCTCTTGTCGCGGTTGCCGGCCTGGCTCTGCTTGCTGCGGTGGGCGCGAGCGCCGGCGACAGTCTGCGATTCGTGCTCGGGGTGATCATTCCGGGGGTCGCGTTTGCCGTGTTCCTCGGTGGGATCATTTTCCGGGTGGTGCATTGGGCGAGATCGCCGGTGCCCTTCCGAGTTCCCACCACGACGGGCCAGGCGAAATCTCTGCCATGGATCCGAAACAACGAACTCGAGGCACCCAGCGGGTTGGTCGGAGTGATCGGGCGCATGGCGCTCGAGGTGCTCGCCTTCCGCTCGTTGTTCCGAAATACCCGTGTGGAAATACTGCCCGATAAGCAGAAGCTGAACTACATCGCCGACAAGGCCCTGTGGGCGGCGGCGTTGGCCTTTCATTGGGCCATGTTCGCCATCATCCTTCGCCATTTCCGTTTCTTCATCGAGCCGGTGCCGGCATGGGTCGAAGCGCTGCAGAGCGTTGACGGCTTCTTTCAGGTCGGATTGCCGGTGTACTACGGCACCACCTTCCTGATGGTGGTCGGTCTAGCCTATCTGCTGGCGCGCAGGATTTTCGACACCAAGATCCGCTACATCTCGCTTCCGACCGACTACTTCGCCCTCTACCTCCTGCTCGGGATTGCCGTCACCGGCATCCTGATGCGTCATGTCGAAAAGGTTGATGTCGTGCAGGTCAAGGCGGCGATCGCCGGGTGGGCCTCCTTCCAGCCGGTGGCGCCGGTCGGGGTCGGTCTGTGGTACTTCGTGCACATTGCTCTGGTCAGCATGCTGCTCGTCTACTTCCCGTTCTCGAAGCTTCTGCACGCGCCGGGGGTGTTTCTGAGTCCGACCCGCAACCTCGCCAACAGCAACCGAACCCGTCGCCACATCAACCCGTGGAACCCGGACATCCAGGGTCACTCCTATGCGGAGTGGGAGGACGAGTTCCGCGACAAGTTGAAGGCGTCCGGTTACGCGCTGGAGAAGGAGTGAGCAATGGCGGAGAAAAGCCCCCAGGAACTGATTCAGATCGATCTCACTCCGCCGCCTAAGAGATGGATGAACCCGGCCGTCGACTTCGAAGCACGGCGCGGTACATGGTCCTATCCAACAGCGGTCAAGAACCTCAAATACCTCGGCATGCCAAACCCCCGCGAGTGGTCGCCAGCGGATGCCGACTGGAAGCTGCCGGAGAACTGGCAGCAGATCATCCACGACGGCTTCAAGGACCTCTTGAAGAAGTACCGCACGCTCGAGGTCTTTATGGACATCTGCGTGCGCTGCGGCGCGTGCGCCGACAAGTGCCATTTTTTCATCGGTTCTGGTGACCCCAAGAATATGCCGGTTTTGCGGGCGGAGCTCCTGCGGTCCATCTACCGCCAGGACTTCACCACTGCGGGCAGGATTCTCGGTTCGCTGGCGGGTGGGCGCGAGCTCACCGAAGAGGTGCTGAAGGAGTGGTACTACTACTTCTTCCAGTGCACCGAGTGTCGGCGTTGCAGCGTCTACTGTCCCTACGGCATCGACACGGCCGAGATCACGATGATGGCCCGCGAGCTCATGAATCTCGTCGGTCTCAACATCAACTGGATCCTGGAGCCGGTCGCCAATTGCCAACGCACCGGCAACCACCTCGGCATCCAGCCCCACACTTACAAGGACAACGTTGAGTTTCTGTGTGAGGAGCTCGAGGAGGTGACCGGGATCAATCTCGATCCGCCGATCAACCGCAAGGGTGCGGAGATCCTCTTTGTGATCCCGTCGGCCGACTACTTTGCCGACCCCGGTACCTACACCTTCGTCGGCTACTTGATGCTCTTCAAGTATCTCGGGCTCGACTACACCCTGAGCTCCTACGCCTCGGACGGCGGCAATTTCGGCCTCTTCAACTCCGCAGAAAACCTAAAGAAGCTCAACTGGAAGATCTATCACGAGGCGAAAAGGCTGGGTGTGAAGTGGATCCTCGGCGGCGAGTGCGGCCACATGTGGCGGGTCATGCACCAGTACATGGACACAATGAACGGCCCCGCCGACTTCCTCGAGATGCCGAAATCGCCGATCACCGGCACCGTCTTTGACAACGCCGCATCGACTAAGATGGTCCACATTTGCGAGTTCACGGCCGATCTAATCCGCAACAACAAGCTCAAGCTCGACAAGAGCCGCAACGACAATCTACGGGTCACCTTCCACGATTCGTGCAACCCGGCGCGGGCCATGGGGCTCTTCGAGGAGCCGCGGTACGTGCTCAAGAACGTCTGCAACAACTTCTTCGAAATGCCGGA
>Ga0255046_10000441_pt1 | contig 11158 bp, 10 predicted proteins | sample BC1_12_27_MG_FD_183632 | JGI IMG/M metagenome (GOLD analysis project Ga0255046, IMG submission 183632) | Seawater microbial communities from Strait of Georgia, British Columbia, Canada - BC1_12_27 | ecosystem: Environmental > Aquatic > Marine > Strait | place: Canada: British Columbia...
GCGATCCTGGGCCGCACCAACGAGGCCGTGGTGCACGCCGAGCGTTCGATTGAACTCGATCCGCACAACGCCTTGTTTCGGGCGCTGTACGGTATGGTGCTGGTCTTCGACCGCCGCTTCGACGAAGCGATCGCCGCTGCCCGCGCAGGCCTCGATCTCCAGCCCAACGCGCCGATTACCGGAGCCGTCCTGCAGCACGCCTATATCGCACAAGGGAGGCGAGAGGCGCAGCTCGAACATCAGAGGGAGCGGATCGCAAGGGACCCGGGACGCGTGGCAGCATTCGAGGGAGGTCTGGCTGATGGGGGCTATGAGGGCGCGCAGCTGGCCATTGCCGATCTTTTGGCTGAGCGGTATGAACTGGCCAAGGGCGTCCCCGATGCCGGTGGCCGCAGAGTCTACCTGCCAGTCGCGATCTCGTGGCGCTATATCGACGCTGGAGACTCCGAGCGCGCCATCGACTGGCTCGAGGAGGGCTACGAGGTGGGTGATCCCAATCTTCCCTACCTCGGAATGCCGTTGTTCGATCCCCTGCGCTCCGACCCGCGTTTCCAGGAGCTGGCGCGGCGCATGAACCTGCCGCACGTCGCTTCGGCGGCAACTTCATATCAGCACTGAGGCCCATTGGTGCCGCGCATGGGTGCCACGTACACACTTCCACACTTGTTCATCATGGGTGCCACGTTCACATTTACACAATTGTTGTGTTTCATCATGCATGGGTCCCACCCTTGGGGGACTGTTCAGCCTTCTGGTGACAACCCTACGACGCGTCCATCGAGATCCCACTCGTCGTCGATCGGTATACCCAGGTGCGCCATCGCAGTGGTTGCCACATCGACTAAATGAATGCCTCCGTGGGGCGCCGAGTCTGTCACCGAGGGCCCCGAGGCGAGGAAGAATATGCGTCGTTCCTCTTCGCTGTCGCCGCCGTGCCCGCCGTCGTCGCGCCGCCCGTGGTCGGTGGAAATGAGAATCAACCAGTCCTCGTCGGTGAAGCTCGTTCTCCCGCGAACGGCGTCGACAAGCACACCGACATGACGGTCGGCATTCTCGATTTCCAGCCGATACTCCTCCGACAGGGACCCGAGATCGTGCCCCACCATATCGGTGTTGCCGAGATAGACGAAAAGGACGTCGGGATCGGCGATCGTCAGCTGTTCTACCGCCAGGGCCACCGATCTCTCATCGGCGAGCGTGTACCCGGTCTCGTAGCCGTCGATCGCGATCATCGTGTCGATGGCGTCGCTGATGACGGGCCCGCCGGAATCCTCCCCGCCGAGCGGAAGCCAATCGACAACGGCAACGGTCTCGATCGAGGGCTCGACCCGCTCGATGAGCGTGAAGAAATCGGGGTAGGAGGTGTAGTCGTTGCCCGCGAAGTCATTCCCCTCGACCCGGTGCTTGTTGGGCCACACGCCGGTCAGCATGTTCGACCACCCCGGACCGCTGACCGTCGGTGGGCGGGTCCAGGCGTCGTCGGTGTAGATGCTGTCTTCGGCGAGAGCGTCGATGTTGGGTGTGTCTGCCACCGAGAGGATATCGGAACGAACTCCGTCGATGCCGATCAGGAGGACCTTTTTCGATCGTTCGGCCGGCGCGCAACCCGAGATCAGAACGAGCCCGACCACAATGAGCACCTTTGGCAAGCGCCTTGCCAGGGGATGGTTGAAAAACATGACTCTCTTCCTTCCGTGAAGATCTTCTCATGTCCGACCGCGCAGGCCACCCGGGGGTCAGTCGACATCACATGGGTGCCACGCATGGGTGCCACGTATCACTTTATGACTTTGCGTCACCTAATGTGACGATGTGATACGTGGCACAACTGCACCAGAAACCGCTACTGGATCGGCACCTCGAGCTTGGTCGCCAGGTTGTCCCTTATCCATTTGGCGTCGAACCACTCCATGGGATCAACCGACTGGCCATGGACGAAGACCTCGAGGTGGAGATGGTCGCCGCCCGCCAGCCCGGTGGCGCCGCTCGTGCCGATGCGGTCACCCTTTGTGACGCTGTCGCCAACCGCCACGTCGACCGTGGACATGTGGCCGCAAAGCGACAGCAGCCCGTAACCGTGGTCGATGATCACTGCGTGACCGTAGAGGCTCATCCAACCGGCGAAGACCACCCGGCCCGAGTTGGGCGTCGGAACCGGGGCGCGGGCGGTGGAGGCCAGGTCGAGGCCGAGGTGGGTCTGCTGGTCCACCTCGCGGCCCCCGTAATTGTAGGACCTGGTTTCGGCGAAGTTGGCCGCGCGGGCCGAGTTGGGCAGCTGGAGGAAGGCGCCCGACCACAGGAAGGCCGGCTCGCTGTCCCGGCTGAGCTCGGCCACCCGGTCCAGCTCCGCACGACGCAGATCGCCGTTGATCCGAAGGTACTGGTCGAGCAAGGAGCCGCTGGCGTCGAAACTCGGGGTTTGGCTGGCGATGGCCGGCACGACCCGTTTGAAGAACGCATCGCTCAGCTGGATGATGTCGGTTCGCGACGGCATGGCTTTGAAGATGTCGAGGAAGGGCTGCTCGGCGCGGTTGCCGGCGTCGTCCTCGGCAAAGAGACGGACCTCGGCGGAATCGGCCACGTTCCAGGGCAGCGAGTAGAAGGCGAATCGATCGTTGGAGCCACCGTCTGGACGGGAGGAGCCCGGCGCCTCCAGCTGCCCGGCTAGAACTCCGGATCGCACGACGTGTTCTCCGACGCGGTAGACCACAACCCCGCTTCCGCCTTGACGGCCGTAGTGTTGGGTGGACACCACCTCCAGCCTGGGCAGCCGCAACCGAACCGGCAAGGTGCGCTCCGCCGACACCGGCGCCACCGACCTGAGCGGTCCCGACGCCCGGTCGGCGGTAGCTTTGAGCACCACCTCACCCTCCGCGAGCCCGGCCATGGCGTCGGTGCCCACGGTCGCCTCGAGCACCGCCCGAGCGGTCCCGGCGCCACCGACGAAGGGAATACCGGAGCCCGGGACGAAGACTTCCTCGGCCAGGAGCTCGGTGCGGTCTCCCTGAATCAGTTCGAGCCGGACCGTGCCGAGACCGAGCTTGGGCTCGCTGAATACGGCGGTCACGACGTTTGACCGACCCACCGCCGGCCGTTCGGTCACCAGCTCGACCTCCGGTGCCGGCCCGACCCGGAATACATACCAGGCGCCGAACGCGACGGCGAACGCCAGCAAAAGCACGACGACTAATCGCGCCTTGCCCAAACCTCCAGATCGTGTCGAACCCAACTGCATGCTTTTTCTTCCTCGGACCATTGAATGACCTCGATTCTCGGTGGGAGAGGATATCGCACCTCGAGAGGTACCCAAGTGATGGGTGCCACGTACACACTTCCACACTTGTTGATTCTTTATGGGTGGCACCCTAGTCGCCCTATCCAGCCGTCCGCGGGGCGCACCCCAACAGAGCGAAGAGTTGGTTGCGTTATCAGAGAATTACCCGTTGTAGACGGCGCTGAGATTAGGATTCGAAGGGCACCGCGAAGTGATGATCAAGGTAGTTATTGGAATCTCTATCCGCTCAACCCCGATGCATCGCATGGGCGCCACCCTAGAGGCACCCTCGTTAACTCCAGGCAACGTAGGCCGGAAGTTCCTGTGCTTCGTCAACCGTAAAACCGCTCAGTGAAGGGAACCTCTCAATGTTTTTGAAACCCACCGAAACGAGGGTGTCCTCGATCTCGTGCTCGGTGTAGGCCTCGTTGCTGAGAGCATGGGTTCTCACCGTGCTTGCCTTTGCATCGATGATCGAGAAGCGGGTAGTGGAAGCCCTGGCATCCGCATCCCAGAAGTTCTCCTGGAGCACGAGATGAGGTTCCGCGGAGAACAGACCCGACTGAGCTGAGTACCAGCTCGGACCCTCCTCTCCACCTTTCTGAATCTGCTCCAGGGTTTGGATTTCCAGCAGCAAGGCCCCTCCGGGCTTCAACGCCTTGTGGGCCTTCTTCAAGATCCCCAGCCCCTGATCGCGCTGGAAAACGTTGAATTGACCGTAGATCATCATTACGAGATCGAAATCTTCGCCAAACAGACCCTCCCGCACATCGGCATGAAGGAAGGTACACGACAGGTGTTCGGCAGCAGCGATTTCCTTTGCATGGCGTATCGATGCCGGGGAGAAGTCAATCCCGACATATTCACAATTTTGGCTGGCGAGGCGATATGAGTAAAGCCCGGGTCCACATGCGAGATCGAGCACCCTGGCAGGACGAGAGCCCAGCACACTCGAGAGGATCCACTCGACCTGCTGATCGATGGTTTCACTCCTGCGACTGGCCAGATCGTGCTCCTGGCTCAGGTGCTCGGCAAGCATTCGTTCGCTAAACTCCGGGTCATCCCAGGGGATGTTGTCGCCCTCGGACCAGGGCACCGGCTCGGGGTTTCGGTCAAAAATGTCTTGAAGGGTCTTCATAGTCCCAGTGCTCCATTTTTTCTGGCGCCGATTCGTTCATGCATTCGAGATGCATTTTTAGGGTGCCACGTATCACTTTGTGACTCTACATCACACGCATGGGTGCCATGGGTGGCACCCTTCCTGTTGGCACCCTTGGGCATCCTTGAATGCGAAACGTGGCACCCTGGCGTGGCCCCAATTTACGGGTCGGCAGGTGTGGTACGTTCGCGGGAGACGAAAGGGAATTCCTATCCTTCACAACGACCTCGTGCGAAGAGTTCTGGCTTCCTTCGCCTGCATGGGTGCGAGCCCGGACGACGACGAGGCGATCCGGCTCCAGAAGACGATCCTTCTGGTAACCGCGCTGGGCGTCACCGTCTCGGCCGTCGGGTGGGGCCTCATGTACCTCGCCTTCGACGAGAGACTCGCGGCGTCGATCCCCCTGTCGTACTTCGTCGTTTCGATGGCGAGCATCCTCGTGTTCGCCAAGACGTGCCGGTTCGGCCCCTTCCGTCTCGTCCAGATCCTGCTCATCCTCCTCCTGCCCTTCCTGCTGATGCTGTCGCTCGGCGGCTACGTCCACGGGAGCGCGGTCATCGTGTGGGCCTTCCTCGCCCCGCTCGGCGCCCTCCTGTGCTGGAACACCCGCCAGGCTCGTCTGATGTTCGCGCTTTTCGTGGCCCAGCTGATCCTCGCGGGACTCCTGACGCCCTATCTCCGGACGGACAACAACCTGCCCGACGTGGCGGTCTTCGGATTTTTCATCCTCAACATCGGCGTCGTTTCCAGCGTGGCCTTCGCAGCGTTCCTCTACTTCGTCAAGCAGAAGGAGCTGGCCATGCGACTCGTCGAGGAGAGGCGCGACCTGGAGCGTACAAACCTGGAGCAGGAGCTGCTCCTCAAGCAGAGCGAGAAGCTCGCCACGTTGGGCCGCCTCAGCGCGGGCGTCGCCCACGAGCTCAACAACCCCGCCTCTGCGGCCAAACGGGGCGCAGCCCAGCTGAAGGAGGCGTTCTCCCGCCTGTCCGGTGCCCAGTTGCGACTGGGCCGAATGAGTCTCTGCGACGAGCACCTGCAGACGCTGACCGAGCTGGGCGAACGAGCGCAGGAAGGCAGGAAGATGGCGACCGAGCTGGATGCTCTGGCACGCAGCGATTGGGAAGACCGGATCGTGAGCACCCTCGAGAATGCAGGGATCGACCACACCTGGGAAGTCGCGCCGACACTCGTCGAGATGGGCTTCGAGCCCGCTGCCGTCGAGTCGCTGGCGGAGACGTTCACGCCGGAGCAGTTCGCCACGGCTCTCGACGTGCTGAGCGCGACCTACACCGCGCACACCCTGGTGGACGAGATCGGCGAAGGCACCGGCCGGATCTCGAAAATTGTCTCGGCCCTGAAGGCCTACACCTACATGGATCAGGGCTCGGTCCAGTTCCTCGACGTTCACGAGGGCTTGGACAACACCCTGCTGATTCTCGGCAGCAAGCTCACGGGCGGCATCGTGGTCCGCCGCGAGTACGCGGAAGACTTGCCCGACGTCCAGGCCTACGGCAGCGAGCTGAACCAGGTCTGGACCTACCTCATCGACAATGCGATCGACGCCCTGGGCGGCCAGGGTGAGATCCGACTACGGACCCGTAGCGAAGGGGAGCACGTCGTCGTCGAGATCGCGGACAACGGCCCCGGGATTCCAGAAGAGATCCAGCCGCACATCTTCGACCCGTTCTACACGACGAAGCCCGTGGGCCAGGGGGCGGGTCTCGGGCTCACCATCAGCAACAACATCGTTGTGAAGCTGCATTGTGGAGAGATCACCGTGCAGTCGCGGCCCGGGGAGACGCGGTTCATCGTGAGGCTGCCTCTCAGACTGGAAGGCGTGGAGGGGTAGCTCGTGGTGTCTTTGGGTGGCTAGGCGCTCGCCGGCTCCATAGGTGCCACTACTGGACGCAACATGGGTGCCACATGGGTGCCACGTACACACTTCCACACTTGTTCATTTTGGGTGCCACGAATCACTTGATGACCTTGCGCGCCCCCTAATGTGACAATGTGATACGTGGCACCCTAGCGGTTTCTTCGCCACGCGCCCCCCTCAGACCCGCGTCGTTCAGGCCCAGCCAAGCTCCCTGAGCGTCTGGACGTCGTTCCAGATCTTCGTCATATGACGGATCCGGTCGCCGTCGAACTCCATCGCGTAGACATATTCGGCGGCGACGGACTTCCCGGTCGGCGGGTCCGCTGGGCCGGGGCCGGTCTGCGTGCCCTTGAATACGGCGAAGGCGGTAACGACAGCGCGCCCTTCATCCGCCGAGAATGATTTCAGCTCGTATTGGCCGTCCGGGATCGGGATCAGCAGATCCCGCATCCAGTCGGTGTATCCCTCCAGCGTTCCGACCTCGGCCAGCGCGTCGGCCTGGCAGGAGAAGGTTGCACCGTCATGGCAATACTGGGCGCATGCGTCCCAGCCGCGGCCGTTATCACAGGCTTCGAAGAATTCGCGGGCGGTCTCGGTGATGCTCATCGTGGATCTCCCTTAAGTTGGTTTGGTTCTCTAAACACATTGGGCCACGTTTACATTTCCGCACATGGGTGCCACGTTCACATTTCCAAATTTGTTCATGGGTGCCACATCATGGGTGCCACGTACACATTTACACATTTGTTCGTGGCCTCAGCCCTCGATGACAATTCAACAAATGTGAACGCGGCACCCTTCGGATTCAAGGCCCGGCTCGACCACCTCGACGCCGCGATCTCAGAGCTTACAGAAGAACAAGTGTGGAAGTGTGTACGTGGCACCCTCCCTCCCTTCGGGTGGCACCCTTCTGCAGTATGATGTGACCTTCTCATGGCTGACTCCAGGCCCCCGGCGACCGACGAAACCGCCCCGGCGATGCCGCGCCTTCCGATACTCCTGATAGTTTCCTGCTCGGCTGCGTGGGTGATTGCCCAGCAGAGCTACTACGCTCTGCCTCAGCTTCTGGATCCCATCAAGGCGGCTTTCGATCGCAGCGACGAAGTCGTCACCCGAATGTACGGCTACGAGCTTTTCGTCTTCGCGATCGTGGCCTTGGCGGCTGCCGGCCCGCTGTCCCGGTATTCGCGAGTGCTCGTCGCGTTGTTTGGCGGATCGGTCGCGGTGATAGCCGGCATTGTCTCGGCGTTGACGGACAGTTACACGGTGCTCGTGGTCTGCCGCATTCTGTTGGGGGCGGGCGGAGCGCTCGCCGGCGCCGCGGGAACTGCGGCTGCAGCTTCATCCCGGGATCCCGAACGCGTCTACGCCGTCGTCATCATCGTTTCGCAGGTGGCCTTGGCCCTCGAGCCTGCGTGGTTGGAGAGGTTCGCGCTCGGCCCTTACGGGTTGGATGGCGCCTTTTACGGACTCGCCATTGCGACCGCGCTCTTGATGCCGCTCTTGATTTGGTTGCTGCCACCGCGTCCGAGCGAAGGCGCCGAGACAACAGGCGCCTGGGCGGCACTTTTTCAGGCACCCAATCGTGCCATCGCCGTGGCCGCGATGCTCGCCCTGTTCATATACGAGACCGGTCAGGGCGGTATCTGGACGTACATGATGGAGTTTGGCCGCAACTCAGGTCTGGACGACCGATCCTACGGTGATTCCGTGGCCCTCATCCAGCTCGTGGCACTGAGCGGTTCGTTTCTGGCGTACCGAATGGGTGATCGTTTCGGGAGCAAGTGGCCAATCGTGCTCGGGATCGGGTTCAACGTCGCGGCAGCGGTCGGGCTCAGCTACAGCACACGTCCGATCCATTTCGTGATCTTGAACTTCATTTGGTTTGGGGCCTATTTCTTCGTTGTTCCCTATTTGCTGGGCCTGATGGCCAGGCTTGATGATCTCGGACGTTGGGCGGTGGCCGTCGATGCCATGTGGTGGCTGGGTGACGCGGCCGGCGCCCCGGTAGCGGGCATGATTGTCGAGCGCAGCGGCTTCGAGTTGTTGGCCGCATTTCCGCTGTCCACCGGAGTCGTCGCCATCACGATCTTCATGAGAGTGCTGCGTCGTTTCGGTGGCAAGATGCGAACACATGATGAAGAAAGTTGAGAAAGTTTCTCCTGGCACCGATTGAAACTGCACCTTGGTTCAGTGGGTGCAGTAAAGAGGCGGCAGTCGTGGCCGACGCCCAGGTCTCACAGAATTCAAATCTCCTACTCGACGTCTTCTGAGAAATCACGGATGCAGAGCCAGCTTCCGTCTTTTTGTTGCTCATACATCGCAAGCCAAGTCAATCGTTCGGTGGTTGCCGGGCCCCCATCGGCAGGGGTTACCGTACAGGTATCGCGGCCCCATCCTACGGCGACGGGTCCCACCATCTGGAAGCCGTCAAAATCACCGGCGCACACCGCATTTGATTCGGCCCAATTCGCCTGATACCGGGCGATGATCGCCTGCCGGCCATGTGCGCCTTGGATTCGAGCGTCGGGCGAATAGGTGTCTGCGAGCCGTTCCGCGTCCCGGGCGTTAAACGCGTCGTACCACTTTGCGAGAGACTCGTTTGCCCACGCCGGTGCCCCTCCGTGTGGTGCTGTTCTGACCGACATGTCCGACGTGATATTCCAGGAGTCCCCAATCTTGCGATATACGGTGGTATACCGGCCGCTTTCCGCCGGGTTTTTCCAGGTCCCGTGCTCGACCGCAAGATCGCCCGAAGCCGCGATGTCCATGCGATCGGGACCGAATGAACCCGTGTCTCCAGGGGTAAACGCATAGTAGTCGACCAGGAAACCCTCGATCGCGTCTCGGCCGAACGCCGGTGGCCGACCTTGCCAAGCAACCGTGCCGTCGGCTGCGAAGAGGCCGGCGACCCCGGCCGCGTCTTTCTCGGCTTCGTACGCCAGCCAGCTCGGCGTGATCGCACCCACGGCCTCCTCTTCGGCCGCGAGATCCACGGCGGGGCCGGCCCCCTGTGGTGAGCATCCTGAGCACACTAAGACTGTCACAGCGACAAGGACTGAGAATTGGATCCGCATAATATCCTCCGTTATCCACATAACACTGCCAATATCCGCACATCATGATCGACTCCGACCTCGCAGAACAGCTTCACATACTCCCCTCTGCACCCTCAGAGGGTGCTTCCCCGGTTCGGTTTTGCGTAATCGTCTTGGAGAGATGATGTCGGAGGAAGGGTTGATAGTCAATACGTGGCGTGCATCGATCGAATCGACCGCCTCCGAATTTTCCGGGTCTACGTCTTACGTAAAATGGGTGCCGCGCACACATTATATATATATGTGTCTGTGGTGTCGGGTTCGGGGGTTATGATGTTGCGGCCAAAAACCTCGTCTCCAGCCCGCAACTGTCCTGGCGAAACATCATGAAGTCATACCCACCGTAGCTGGCACCTCGATAGCCCTTTTTTGCCCCGGCAGCCAAAAGGGCCTCTGACGAGGCCCTTTCTATTCAATGACGCGGCGACAGTTCGGCCAGGCCGGATTCGGTGCTGACCTTTGTCAACAGGAGGGTGCCAAGTCCAATGATGAACAGCGGCAGGAAGGGCTCGAATGGCCAGAACGGCAGCCACAATTCCAGGTTTGCGGACCATCCTGGCGCCAGCAGAAAACCCGACACCGGCTCCTGCCACTGAAGCCCCGTCGCTGCGGCCACCAGCCCGAATGCGATCAGTGCACCGCCCGGCGCCCTGAACGCTGCCGGCACCCTGGCGTCCGGCGTATTCCGGGCTGCCGCCTTGAGCCGCTTACTGCCCCAGGCCGCGATCCTGAGTGTGAAGGCCACGAAGCCTATCCAATAGAACACGTAGTCGATGGGCGTCGGATTTTCGTAGTAGTACAGGTTCCACCAGTACACGCTGAAGGGATAGGCGAACAGGAAGTAGAGCCCGCTCAGGTGCAGCAGCCGCCACTGTTTCGGGGCCAGGAGCCTGCGACCGAGTTTGAAAGAAGTCACCACCATAGCTGCCAGGAACAGGTACCCGGTGCTGCCCTCCAGTTCATCGCGCAGGAAGAAGATCTCCTCGTTGTAGTAACCACGGTGGATGTTCGTCATCATGAAAATGAACAGCCCCTGCCAGCCCATGGCCACGGCGAAGCACAGCCCGGTGTACTTGCGGTTGCGCAGCAACCACATCGGCACCGGCCCGGGAAACAGCGCCTGCAGCGAGGAGGTGGCCACCACCAGGAAAATGAAAGGCACGGCCCAGCGCACGGAGAACCCGATCATGAGCGACACATCTTCAGGGTTTGTCATGTCACGCCCCATCATGGCCATCACCATGATGAGCGACATGGGCGCCGAGATCAGCCAGAACAGTGACCAGCCATTCAACGCTTTGTTTTTGAGGAGTTCCTTCAGTTCAATATGCCCCTCCCAATTCCTTCATAGTCTCTCATGCTCGATCCGGACTCTTCGCACAGCCCGATAGGGCAGGAAGAACCCGCACCTGCTCATGCTAGGATTCGGGCATGCAAAGCGCGCTCGGACAAGGACTTGTAAAGGGCTTGAAGCTGCTGATCGCCTTCACGCCCTGGGTACTCGCCTGTTATTCCTTCTACTGGCTGCACGCCGGCGGCACCTGGACCGGCGAGACGCCACACCGCGGGAAACTGTCGGTCATTCTGCTGGGCACCGGCATGGTGCTGTCATTCCTCATCCAGTCCGGCTTCATCAGGAACAAGCGCAAATAGGCAATCGGATTGGTACCGGATTGGTGCCACGTATCACTTCATGACTGTGCGGTGCCTCATGTGACGATGTGAAACGCGGCACTCTTCCGTGGCCCTCT
>Ga0255046_10000443_pt1 | contig 11150 bp, 12 predicted proteins | sample BC1_12_27_MG_FD_183632 | JGI IMG/M metagenome (GOLD analysis project Ga0255046, IMG submission 183632) | Seawater microbial communities from Strait of Georgia, British Columbia, Canada - BC1_12_27 | ecosystem: Environmental > Aquatic > Marine > Strait | place: Canada: British Columbia...
AGTCTATAAAAGAGGTGCAAGCTAAAATAGAAAAGGTAGAGCAGGCAGTGTTTAAATCTTTTGGTAGAGAACCAAATAAGGTTATTATGTCTAAGTATAAGCAGATGTCTTACCTTATTCAGCAAGAGTTTTTAAGTAACCCAGATAGTAAGCAGGTAAATAGTGTTGAAGACTTTTTGAAAGCCACTATCAAAAGAATAAAGACAGAGACAACAAGTTACACCGAGAATGATGCTAAAATGCTTCAGGAGATACTTGATATGTATACTGAGAAGGGAACTAAGCCTTTTGATATTGACCAATTATATGAATCCTTTAATGTTGCAGAAAAAAATTCAATAAGAACATTAGAAGAAATAAATAAGTCTATGACTGAAAGGGCAGTTTACACTGCTAATATAATTAGAGGCACTAAAATTACACCACTAAAAAATTATACTCACCTGAGTGTTATACCTGAAGTTTCTAAGGCAGACATTATTGAAACAGAGACATCTCAAATATCTGATATGTTTAATAAATACTTAAATCCATCCACAAAAGCTAAAAGTTTAATTGAAAGAACAGGTAAAGTATCGCCTTTAAACTTTGATGTGTATGCGTCTGTTCAAAGGGGTGCTAAGTATACGTTAATGGACTTTAATTTAACAGAACCAATTAGAACTGCTCGAAGAACTCTTAATCAGATAGAAAAAAATCTATCCGATGAAGATGGAAACATGCCTGCAAACGCAAGAAAAATTTTTAATGCCATTCGTGATGCATCTGTGGAATCAATAGAGATGCTATTGAGTAATGCATTAACTCAAAACACTATTGCAGATAAAGCGGTAGATTTTATACAAAAGCAAGGATACAGAGCAATACTTGCAGGACCTTTTAGAGCTACATATGAATTTCTAGCTAATGCAATTGGAGCAGTATTTTTTGACCCTTTAGCTATAACAACAGGAATAAAAAACAGAAAACTTTTAGCAAGTCCTGAAGGTAAAGAGGTTATGAATAACCTTAATAGTACAGAAACAAACAGAGTATTTTCAACAGGATTGTCTGGTAAGTTTGTGGACACAGGAATTTTAAATCAAGCAGCAGGTGTTACTGCTAGTAGAGCTAAAGGTAAAGTTGAAAATACAATACTAAAATTTTGGAACAAAAGTGGTCAGAGATGGATGAAAGGCGTGGAGTTTACTGCCGATACATTGATATCTTCACCTGATAAATTAGTAATGCAGCCGATGTGGTTTGGTGCGTTTGAAAATAGATTTAAACAACTTACAGGTAAGTCTCCAGACTTTGATAAGATTGCTTCCAATGATGAGACTTATATGGACAAGTATGCTACTGAATTAAATGATGCTAAGACATTAGCCGACACTAAATCAGTTTATGTAGGAGCTACAGACAATGCTTTTATGGGTATATTAAAGGGAACTGTAAAACCAAATCAAGGCACTCTTTTAAGAGGGTTTAACGCATTTAATGGCTTCATGACTAGGTTCTTAATATTTGAATACATAACTGCTAGGACAGGAATAATGGCTGCCGTAGGTAACGGACAAATAAATAAGAGACAGGGTGCTGCTTTACTTGCAGGTGTAACAACTCGTATGATGACATATACATTTCTGGGTACACTTGTAGCAGAAGCTATTAAAGACTTAACTGAAGATGAGGAAGAAGACTATGATATGTCAAACCTTCAATTTGAAGATGATGACGAACAAGGTATGAAGTCTATTGAAAAAATATTAGGTCAATCAATGGTGTCAGCTTTTACATCTTTAGCATTAGGAAGGGACTTTGGTAATGCCACCAAGAGTATTATAAACCTCGGTATAGAAGACCTTAACGAAAGGCATGGTCAATTACTGAGAGATGGTGAGTACGACAAGTATAGGGATGCTATACAGTACACTATTATTCCAGAAGGGAAAAACGGAAGACTTCCTTTGGTTGGAGATGTTGTTCCAAACTTATTTGCTGCATATAGTCCTATGATAAAAACAACTGTGTTTGGAATAAATAAAATATTTGAATCAGATAGAATAGAACCAGACGCCATTGAAAGACAACAAGATGAAAGGTTCATAAGGCTTCCTTTGGAAATTTTAGGTGTATTAGGTTTTATTCCTCTTTATAAAGATGTTAGAAAAATAGTATTATCAGATATGTACAAAGGCTTGAGAAAGGCTAAGAAAGATTCTGCTAATAAAAAGAAAAGAAAGGAAGAAATGCTTCAGGGTTATAATAGTGAGACTGAGATGAAGAGGTATGACTTTCCTTTATGGGAGAGAACATTTGGACCTGACTCTCCAGGATATGACAAGAGGCAGGTAGAAAAAGAGTTGAAACGAAAGGAACGTAAACTAAGACAACAGGAGAAAGATAAGATGTATGACTACATTCCTCCTGCTAAGAAAAGAAAAAGTTCATCATCTCCATTTGGACCATCAAGTAACAAAGGTAAATCATCATCTCCATTTGGATAAATTATTTTAAAAGATGAAAATAGAAAGGAGTCCCTTTAAAGAGACTCCTATCAGAGCTATTAATCAGTAACTGTAACCAATTAGAAGAATTACAGAAATCAAGACTGTCTAACAAATAAATACGCCAATGAGAATTTGTTTTGACATGGCAAATATAATAAAATTTTTCTAAATCTCGTCTTTAAGGCTGAGTTTTATATTATTTAAATCTGAAATTAACTTGTTTATATCTACTTCTGCTTTTAAAAACTCTTTATCTATTAGTCCTTCGTAGATTTCTCCGCATTGACTATTTATAATATCCATCAGATGGTTTACATATTTTACTCTTTGCTCATCTAGTGGACTCATTGTTATTATTTTTTAATAATATTTTTTAAATATTTTATTTCTTCTTCTTGCTCCATAAACATTGCAGTAGATATTTCATACTTCTCTCCCTTAATAAAAAATTGGTCTTTAAGTGCCTTTCTTATTATCTTAATGCATACATAATACTTATTATAAATAAGCTCTAGCTCTTTCATATCTTTTTTAGGAAGTTTTTTATTTTTTAAAGACAACTTTACTTCCTTTATTTCTTTTAATCTTTCTTGTAATAACTCAATTGGTTCTGTCATGATTTCTTAATGTTTTTTTTGATTTAACATAATCTAAATAATCGTCAAGCTCTATTTGTCTCATATCTATGTAAATAGGAATTTTATTTTCTTGGCATATTAAAACAATAGAAAAGAAAAAAGGAGTATCTATCTTAACAACACCTCCGAATTCAAGATACTCGTCGTCATTTGGTGTAAATGACCTATAATCTATTTTGTCAAACAATCTTATCATTCCTAACTGTATCTCTGAAGGAAGATAATTCATGTAATCCATTACATCGAAGCTAAGATTATATGCATCAATTCCAAGATTAACTATCTCCTCTGTAAACTTCTGTTCTAAATCCATGTTTTTCTAATTCTTTTAATCTATATTTCTGTAACTCTGATAACTTACCACCTTCTTTTTTTATTTCACTAAAGATAACCTTTCCATCTGGATGAACTGCGATGAGGTCAGGGATACCATTCTTATTAGTTTTGATTAGCTTAATAACATAGTAACCCTCTGATTCTAATTGTTTAATTCTCTTCCCTTGTATACGTTGTTCTGTCATCGTAAACTGTTTATTTTTTTCTTGGCTTCCATATAAATATTATACCTAAGCTTATAATTACAAACCAAATTGCTTCTATCATAGTTATATTTTGTTTAAAGTTAATAAATCTCTTTTAAAGTGTTTCAAGGTGTAGTCTTTTTTCTTGACTACTGCTTTATATATTTCTTTTTCAATACCATCCTTAGCAAATATCCAGAAAACTTTACTTAGTTTACTTTCTTTTGTAGTCATCCTATCACGACTCTGCCAATAGCTTGTGGCACTAAAGTCTATGTTGTAATACACTAGATACTCTGCGTTTCTTAGGCTTATTCCTTCCCTACCACTAACAATCTGTAGTGCTATGGTTTTGTCTGTAGAGTTGAACTCATCTAAATCGGTGCATAGTTGGTCTCCATAAACTTTTTTTAATGCGTTTAACTCTTCTTTAAATTTGTAGAATATTCCAATCTTTGAAACACAAAAGTTGTTGTAAATAAAATTAGCCTTGCTCAAGTCTAATATCATAGAGTTTCCACTCTCAAACTTTACAGTACCACTATACATCTGATGCAACTTCATCATTAGTTTTACTGGTGTATCGGCAAGTATCACATCTTCATTACCCTCAACCACTAAACCTTTTTTTAGCTTAGAAATCAACCTATAGGTTAACTTTTCCATTTCAACCTCTAATACTTCCTCAACTATATCGTTCTCAAATCCTGCTTCCTTCTGTGTAAATCTAATCGTGTATGGATTCATTTTATCTACAATGGTCTCTAATCCTCTAGAGTAATCGTTAATCATCATAGAGTTTATTTTCCTCTGCCTAACATCTACATAGTCTTTTGCAAACTTATAGAAACTAACATATTCTTTGAATGGATTGTTTGGTATGCCATACACCTGATGGTACATTTGACCATACGACTCAGGTGTTGGTGTACCTGACATTAAAATAACTTTACTTTTATTCTTTTTAATTAGCACCTTCACATCCTTTGCACGTTTATTTGGCTTAGGTATAGCACCTAAACTGTGTGCTTCATCAATAACAACTATGTCCCACTTTATATTCTGTGGTAGCTTATGCATACTCTCGTAGTTTATGGTAAACAATATAAAAGATGCAGGACACATAAGTTCGTAGTCACCAACGATTGATGATATTGCTTTCTTTTTAGTAAGAAACAAAACGTGTTCCACACCCATCTTATCTGCAATTCCCAGACTCGTTAACGTTTTTCCTGTTCTAACTTCCATTGCTAAATAAAGGAATCCATTTTTCTGTAAAACCTCAGTACCTTGACTGATAATGTTTTTTTGATAATCTCTAAATTCAATCATATTACCAACTAAAAGAAAATACTAATCCTCCATTTTCTTGAAGCAAAGAATTATTTGTTATAATACCTCGCTTATATAATTCTGAATTTCCATAGAATTTATTTTTCTGATCTTCTCTATAGTCAATCCATAATCTGTAACCAACATACACCTTATTTATAGCGTTAAATCTAGACAACCTTATATTAAATCCTATTACACTCCCAAACATTGGGTATGTTGCTTTGGTGTTTTTATGCTTCCTACTGATATATCCTGCTCTAAAACCACCATAATATCTTATAACATCGTTATTAAACATATTAAAATTTAATCCTAAAGTAGCAACCACATCACTATATCTAACTTCTAATCCATCATAAATTGAAAATGCTGCTGAAGCATATCCCCAATGCATAACTTTTTCGATTTCATATCCCGTTTGGAATCCTTGGTCTGTAAGTGTTGGGTCAACCCATACATTTAATTGTGTCCAATCTTTATCAATAAACGTTACAACCTGAGCACTACAAAACGTAGTTAATAACAAGAATACTATTACTGCTTTGTTTTTCATTTCTTCAAAATGTTCTTTTAACAAAAACCTTATGTAATTTCCTGCTACTCTTTCATCTATACCTAGCCTATTACCAATAGCTGAATCGCTATTATCTACAAGACCATCTTTATCTCTCCACTCTTCAAGGTATGGACCAAAAAACATTTTTCTTATCTCATCTTTTAAGTGATTTGTTAAATAATATCTTGGACCTCTATGTATTTTTTCTCTCATAACTACATTAATTTACCTTGTATTTCTAATTCTTCTTTACCTCTAAATCGTATATACCAACCATCTCTATCTCTATCTACTTCAGGAATACATCCAAACTTATAAACGCTATATGCTTCAAGCCACTTATTAAATTTATTCTTTGTTACAGATATTTCTGTTTTTCCATCAAACTTTGTATTGGCTAAATTAAATTCAGTATACAAAAAGTACCTATAGCTTTTTCTATTTTTACGAAGTAATGGATTCTCAATTTGTCCCTCTATAAGTCCACACCAATCTATAAACTCAGCACTCGTTTCAGCACTTAGGTCTCTTATTCTTTGGTTAACAGAGTTTGACCTCATTAATCCATTGTTAAGATATAGTTGTAGGCTTTGAATCATGTAGTTGTCGAACTGACACCATTCAACATCATCCCATTCTCCAAACATTAGTTTACCAAACTCTAGTAATGGTGTATGATTCTTATTGTAATGCTGACTCAACTCTACCTCCCATTTTCTTCTAGCAAACGAGTTACCTGTACCCTTGATTGGATAGTTTGTAGTTATAGCAATCTTCGGAGACTTACTAAATGGTATCTTTATAGCATCCTTGTTCTTCTTCTCCAGAGTCATACCCTCTGTTACCACACTAAACAATCTCTCAAAATCAAAATTCTTCTTAACATCATCAAAAACAAGTATCTGTGTATCTGCTGACACTAACTGATAAGCAAAAGACTTTTCAAAAGCAAAAGACTTACCATCAATAGTAACAACCTTTTTCATTTGTGCTATGGCATTCATAAATATTCCTTTACCCGTACCACCTTCAGGATTATCTGTTATAACCTCATCATTTAATATAACCGCAGGACAATACGATAAGTTCTTATGAGCGTGAAGTAAAAATCCAATCGTGCTTTCCATTGTTTTAATTCTCTTCTCCTCTTTTTCTCCACCACATATGTTTTTAATAAATGTTTTATAGGTGCATTTTTCAACATCACATATATCAAACACTCTATCTATGATATGGTCTTTCCAAACATACCCACCTAAGTCTACATAGTCTATTATTTCAACAGATGACTTTGTAATCTTAACTGCTCCATTTGAATAATATATGTATGCGTTGTTTTTAGAGTCCTCAATGAAGTATATGTCAATAGTTGATAGTAGAGTTAGAAACTCCTCTCTAAATAGCCTTACAGTATCTGCAAAGTAGTTGTATATACTTAAGTCATCTAGATTGATAAGGTGATTAAGCACAAAGTCTTTTATTTCCTTGTCAGTAGTGTGGTCTATTTTGTAGTTTTCTTGTCTAACAAAAACATAATTTTTACTCCCCTCTGGGCAGTATTTATAGAACCCTTTATCTTCTAAGAATCTTTTAAACTCTACGTGAACCACTTTCACTACTCCCTTCTCACTCTTAGTCCAAAATAAAAACTTATTATCATCTTCTTCTACTCTGTTTATTACGGCATTAACAGTCTCGCCACCAATTGCCGTTCCTTCAAACTGCTGACGAATTTCTTTTTTTGAAACACCTCTTCTTAAGCTTTGCTTTATACCGCTTATAACCACATCGTCTTCGTAATACTTAGTTCCAAACTTTTGACGATTAGAATAAGCTGAATCAATTGTTCTCTTTATTTCTTTCTGAGTAAAATCTTTACTTGCATACTGATTAAGAATGTATCCTGCAAGAGATGGCTGAACACCATAGTCATTAAATGCCATCGCTAAGATGTATACATTTTGATTACGCTGACCTTCAGTCATTGGATACTTCTTTGTCCACCACTTCACTAGAATCTCTACAATTTTATTCTCATCTGTGATTGGTATAGTTGGTGCATCTGTTGAAGAAAATTCTTTGTACTCCAATTCAGCAACCTTATCCCATAAAGATGAGTTTTCATTTATGTATATCAATGGGTCATAAGACTCATAACATACTCTGCTTACATTCTTGCAGGTTTTGTCAAAGTATTTAGAGTCATAGTGGTTTTCTAGGGCAGTAAAATAGTTTACATGGTTTTCTATGTCGGAAGGAATTTTTACTATAACCTTCAGACCATTTCCGCTAGGAGAAACAAATACAGAAAAGGTAAACTTATCCTTAGTTAGTTTTTCCTTCTGCTCTAGCATTAACTTCTTCTTTTCGTATCCATCAAAGTCTAGGCATATAAATCCACTATGTTCTAAAATAGATGAATCCTTTCTGTTGGTGAATGTTCCTGAGAAACATATAGCAGGTAAATTTTTCTTTTGTTCGTTTCTGTTTTTCTTGTCAGTCTCTAATCTAATGCTTCTTACAAGTTCTTTAGACTTTCCTTCCTTGATTCTATTTAGTATTTTATGTATAGATGCATGGAAAGGAGTATCTGTTTCCTTGATGTTTTTGAAAATTGTGATGTTTTTTGTCATTCTGTGTCAATTTTGTGACAGTTTTGTGTCAATTTATAATTGTTAATTATCTGATTTATAGCTCGGTGTCTGTTTGTGACAATTTTTTAACCTTGTATAGGGAAAAGAAAAAATAAATATATAGAAAATATATATATAGATATGGCTCTTTTTTTTGTCACACTTGTCACACTTATTGGTAAAAAAAGGGAGATATTAATCTCCCATTTAAGTTATTGTTTCCAATTGTTATCATCTTGATGATATCCCAAAGGATTTGTTCAAAATGGAACATCATCTTCATATTCATCTTCATCATCTATATCATCTCCAACAACTTGATTTACGATAGGCATATCTGATTTTTCAACCTTCCATGCTTTTAAGTTGGTATAAAACTTTCCATTGTATTCGCTAGTGTCTACATTAAAATCAACAACAACAAAGTCACCAATATTATAATGTTCGTTGAATGCTCTAACTTTTTCATCCTTCCAAATTTCAAAAGCAAACGTGCTATTGTATTGATCGCCATTGTCTATAACGAATGTCATTTTAGTCCAATGTGTTCCAGACTTTGTAGTTCCATTTTGTGGTGGTAATATTTTGGTAATCTTACCTGATACTTTTAATTCCATTTTATTTAATTTTAAGTTACTATTTATTAAAGAAGTTCAATTTTACGATAGTATTGGTTTACATCATCTGTGGCATCTTTACCAAAAAACTGATTGTAGACCTTGATAGCCTTCTGAACCTTCTCTGCACCTCTCTCAATGAAGTCTGTAGTGGTTTCAAAAAGTCCTAACTGACCTGTAGTTTTGCAAATTACCAAAAATTTCAATGGCTTACCAAACAATGTATGGTATACATATGCTTGAGAATCGTAGTTATAAGTTCTTGCACTATATATAAATTTATCAATATCTCCCGTAGTCTTGATATCAATAAGACAGTCATCACAAACGATATCTGCTTTACCTTTCCACATTACTCCACCAATCTCTCCAATGTTTGGTACTTCAAACTCATTACCATCAGCATAAATCATGTCATAGAAGTCTAGGTTTGAAGTCATAACCTTTGCAAGTTTAGTAATCTCATCATACTCCTTTTGAAGTAAAAGGAATGGCTCACTTGATTCCTCTAGTATTTCCTTGTACTTTTTAGTATTTCTACTAGATACATCGACTGCGTTCCAATCCTGAACTTTTTCAGGCTCTAAAATCAAGTGATGAAATAGTCTTCCTTTAGCAAAGTTTACGTTGTCCTCTCTCTGTACCCCATATTCTTTTGGGTTTGAAAGTAATGCTCCAATATCACTATTGGATAGATATTTTTTACCTACCCCTCCGTAATACTCTTTGTCGTCTTTAAGTTGTTTGATTATTTTGTCTGACATTATTTTATAGCTTTAGCGATTTCTTTTTTTACATTGGCAGTCATCTGGTACTTAGTGACTAAATTTTCACCTATCTTCTTAAGTCCTAATTCTTTGTTAGCTACTACATATCTCAAGACCTTATCCCAATTGTCATCTCCAATATCTAATTTTATAGAAGTAATTTTCTTTGGCTCAACCTTTTTTGGGGTTACTTCAGCCTTTTTTGAGGTTGTTTTTGAGGTTGTTTTTGAGGTTTTTGGAGTAGCTAACTTCTCTGCTACACTCTTGTCATCTTGAGGAATGTCTTCTCCTGCATAGATGTAGTGACCTAATCCAAACATAGCTAAGTTCTTTACAAGGCATCTCATGATTGTCTTGTTTATATCGAACATCGTAGCACCTTGCACATACTTCTTTCCATACCTTGTGGTGTACTCATATGCTTCCAACTTCATAGATTTGTTTGCTCCATCCATAACGGGTAACCACATCTCTAAAGTTTCACCTTGAATTGTGACTTCTGTGCTACACATATAACCCATGTGTGAGTCCCATACGAATGGCATATTAGATGCTTCATCTTTTACTACCTTGTACGTGGCACTAGGGTAGTTCCTCTTTACCTCTGCCCATGCCCATGCCCAAGAGAGGTAAGTCAATCCATTTTTCTGTTCGACCTTGTCATTGACATTGATAGCCGAAAGAGTTTCAAAAACTGATTTTTTTGTTTCCTTCATTTGATTTAATTTAATTTAATTTTTACTTTATTGAAATTACTTAAAATGTGTTCTCTACTAGCTTTAAGCTTCCGAATAAGTTTGATACTCTCGTTATTGACTATTGCAATATTTATTCGTGATTCTAGCTTTTCTAATTTTGAACGACAATTAGACAAATATAAGACATAAATTGCTATTTTCCATCCTAATTTTTTAAAATCGTTATATTCGTCTTTATTTATTTCTCTATAAAAGTCACCAGAAGTGGTCATATCTAAGATTAAAATTTTTTCTGACTTTTCTTCTTTGACAATTTTAAATCCATAACAAATATATGATACAACTCCTTTTTGAACTAAGCACTTTGAGTAAGAATCAATTGTAGCTTGTTCAAACAACTCATCTAAAGTGTGCATAAGTCGTTTATTTTATCCACAACTATCTGATAATCAGCGTCTTTACTTAGTTCTTTTGTAAATTTTTCTTTGCCATAATGAATCGTTGAGTGTGGAACATCATACCCTCGCTCTTTCATGTACTTTTGTATGTACGTCATTTTTATCTTTCTAGCAAAACATAAATAGTATAGCATATATCTAGCGTCTACAAATTGACTTAATTTACTTTTCGTGAACAAATCTTCTTCTGAAATATCAAAGACCTTGCACACTTCTAACACGTATTTTTTGAATAATTCTTCTTTCATTATTTTACATTTTAAATTTTATATAATTAGACTTAATTTAAACAAATTTAAGAAAAAAAATAGACACTTACGAGTAAATAGTTTGATTAAAATCAAACCACATCAAACAGATCAAACTTTGCGTTTAGTCCCCACTTTTTATAACTCATATCCCCTAGTTGTAGTGCATTTACGAAACCACAAACAT
>Ga0255046_10000444_pt1 | contig 11146 bp, 9 predicted proteins | sample BC1_12_27_MG_FD_183632 | JGI IMG/M metagenome (GOLD analysis project Ga0255046, IMG submission 183632) | Seawater microbial communities from Strait of Georgia, British Columbia, Canada - BC1_12_27 | ecosystem: Environmental > Aquatic > Marine > Strait | place: Canada: British Columbia...
AGACGGTCGATCACCACGTCGATCGACGCCCCCCTGGGCAGCGTCCCGAGGTCCTCGAGGTCGACTGCCGCATCGTCGACGCGCAGTCGAACGAAACCTTTGCCGCGCAAGTCGGCGACGAGCTGCTTGGGAACGTCTGCACCCGCACGCACGATCGGCGCAAGGACCGAAAACCGGGTGCCTTCCGCGAGACGCAATGCCTCGTCCACCACCTGTGCGACAGAGTGCGCCATCAGCCGCTCGCCGCACACCGGGCAGTGCACTTCGCCAACGGTCGAAAAGAGCACTCGAAGGTAGGCGTTGACCTCGGTCAGCGTGCCCACGGTCGAACGCGGACTGCGCGAGGGGGCGTGCTCTCGCACCGCGATTGCCGGGCAAAGCCCCTCGATGACATCGACGTCGGGACGCCGCAGCTTCGTGAGGATGCGGCGCGCGTGGCCGCTCAGCGATTCGACGTATCGCCGCTGGCCTTCGGCGTACAACGTGTCGAAGACCAGGCTCGACTTCCCACTGCCGCTCGGCCCGGTGACGACCGTAAGCCGCCCCCTCGGGAGGCTCACGGTCACGTTCTTCAGGTTGTGCTCGCGCGCTCCTCGAATGACGATGTCTGCCGTCATTCCTGCGTCCGGCCGGTCAGGCGTTGGGCAGCCCGGATTGCGGCAACCATGCCGCTTTCGGACGCCGTGCCGGCAGCGGCCGCGTCGTACGCGACGCCGTGGTCGACGCTAGTCCGAACAAACGGCAGGCCCCAGGTCACGTTCACGGCCTCACCCCAGTCGAGAATCTTGGACGGGATGGTGGCCTGATCGTGAAACATCGCGACGACCCCGTGCGCGCGACCATCGGCGGCATAGCGAAACGCAGCCTCCGCCGGCGTCGGACCGAGGAGCTCCACGTCACCACTCGAATACGGCGCCTCTTCCCGAAGCACATCGAGCGTGGGACCGATGATGGTTTCCTCTTCGGTTCCAAGCAGGCCACCCTCGCCGGCGTGGGGGTTGAGCCCGGTCACCTCGATACGCAGCGGTTTCACCTCGGGCAGCCATCTGCCGAGCGCATCGGTCAGGTGCCGAACCGTTCGGTCGATGTGTTCGCGAGTAACGGTCGAAGGCACTCGTTTGATCGCCCAGTGTGTGGCCACGAGCGCGACCTTGAGGCGCGGCCCGAGGAACATCATCGTCACGCTCTCGACATGGACGCCAGCGCGCCTGGCGAGATGCTCCGTCTGACCGCGAAACGAAACCCCCGACAAGGCGACCGCCTCTTTGCTGACCGGCCCAGTCACGATGGCGCGCGCCGTACCCGCGATCGCTGCGTCGCAGGCCGCCTCGAGCGCCTCACGCTGCACACCGCCCCCGTCGATGGTAGGCGCCCTCGCCTGCACCATCGCGAGCGGCCAATCGGCCACGTGCACCAGCCCAACCTCGCCCGCATGCAAGCTCTTCGCGGCGGCGGTATCGATTCGCTTGAAGGCCTCGAAGCCATACCGGCGAAGCGCGCGCTCCATCCACGCCGCGTCGCCATAGACCAAGGCGCGGTCGGTACCCAAACACTGACTCAGCGCCGCCGCCGTCACCGCAGGGCCGACGCCCGCCGGATCACCTGCTGAAATCGCGAGCGGCGGAAGCATCACGGTTCCTTCATCTTGTAGCCGACACCACGAACCGTCTCGAGGTTGTTCACGCAATGGCCAAGCTTCATTCGAAGACGCCGGACGTGAATGTCTACGGTGCGGCTACTTCCGTAATAGTCGACGCCCCACACTCGCTCGAGGAGCTGCCGTCGCGAAAACACTCGGCCGCGGTTCTGGCAAAGGAAGCTGAGAAGCGCGAACTCCTGGTGGGTGAGCTGCCGAGGCCGGCCATCGATGGTGACTTCGTGGGCGGCGAGGTCGATGCAGAGCGGCCCCATCTTGATTCGCTCCTGCTGGGCAAACTCACTCCGGCTCCATTCGATCCGGCGGATGCGCATGTAGAGCTCTGCCGGCACGTAGGGCATCAGGGCGAAATCATCGAACCCGTCGCCCGCGTCGAGGCGCGACAGCGCATTTAGGGTGACCCCGATCAGGACGGGCACCTCTTGAAGGGGCTCCGCGGCGCGCACTCGCACCAATGCGGCTCGCCCCGCGTCGGCCTCCTCTCCGGCCTCGATCAGCACCGCGGCCGGGGGATTGCTGACCAGCTCTTCGGTGTCCAACCGATCCCAAAGGTTGGCGGTCTGGACGTCGCAACCGAGGTCGTGAAGGCACGCCACGGCGCTCCCGTCGCGCTCTTCCAGGCCCTCACGTCCGATGACCAGAATCCACACGGCCGATTCCTACACCGGGGCCCACAGCGGTGCCAGCCGGAGACGCGACTTCGCCCGAGATCCCGGTTATCATGCCCGGGCGTACTAGCGGGACCACGTGGCTACGAAGTATTGGAAAGTCGAAATCAGTCGACTCGGCGCGTCGGACCCGCTGTTCCTGGGGACCGTCCAGGCCGCGACGTGGCCGGCTGCCCTTCAGGCCGCGCGCGCCAAGATCGGCGAGCCAGGTGGCGTCCCCGCCGGTGCGAGCTGCAACGTCAACCCAAACGGGACTGTCACGATTCAGGACGCGCGGGAGCGCCGACGCTATCAAATCCTCCCCACCGAGGAGCCCGCCGCGCCACCGGGCACCAAGAAGCCAGTACCCAGCCGCCCGGAGATGCCTGCCCGAATAGCGGCAGGACCCGCCCCGACCCCACCGTCGGCAACCAACGGCAAGCCGTCGCAGAGCACACCTCCCCCTGCGCCCGAACCTGCCCGGGAACGCCGATCGAGCGCACCGCGGCCGACTAGCCCGCCGCCCGCGACCGTCGAGAATAAGCTGATCCTGTTGGCTTCGCGAGACGAGAAACCGACGAGCTCGAGCCCGATCCATTTCCGCGAGCGCATGTACGCGGTGCCCGTTCCTCTGCAGGCCGGGACCGGCGAGAAGCTCGCCACCAAGCTGCTGCGGCGCGTGCAGGAAGAGATCCGCAAAGAGCGCGGCGCGAAGTTCATCCGGATCGAGTTGTTCGATCACATCTGGAAGCGCACTCCGGACCACGCGCCGGTCGTACGCATCGAGTGGAAAGACTGGAACAAGAGCATCGAAATCGAGTTCCCGTTGGAAGACAAAACTCGGCACTCCGAGGCACCGCGAATCAGCAGCGTGCCACCGCCTCCGACGGAGGACCGTTTGGCCGTCGCGTTTGAAGCCTGCCACGACTTGTTGTTCCTGAAGAACCGCGCCGAGGCGCTCGAGTTCGCGGTTCACCTCCTCGAAGAGCTCGTTCCATCGGAAGCGACGGCAGCATTTCTACTCGACATCAACACCGATGAGTTCCGAGTCGTGGCAGCGCGCGGCACCGGCGCGAGAGCCCGGCGCGGGCAAGCCTTCCCTTCGTCCTCCGGCCTCCTCGCCGCGGCCAGCGGGCTCGCCGAGCATGCGGTACTGGTCCTCGCCGACGCGGCAGCCGACCCCCGCTACGACGAAACCATCGATGGCGTCCCCGGCCTCGACGTCCGCGCGCTCTTATTTCGTCCGCTGGTCCACCGAGGCCGCATGTTCGGTGTTTTGCAACTCGCCAACGGCATAACCCGTGACATGTTCAGCGAAGCCGACTGCGAAGTGGTTGACTATGTCACCCAGCAGGTGAGCGCATTCGTCGCCCGGGGAGCGTCACTACCCAAAGCGGCAGCCGTCCAGCGCTGATCCCAAACCGCTAAACCGCTAGCCCGCGGATCGCGGTTCTACGGTCTGCGGTTTAGCGGTTTGGCCGCTCGACTTAGTCGCTGCTCTCGGCGAGCAGAGCTTTGATCCGCTCTTCGAGCTCGGCGGCGTCCTTCTTTCGGAAGCCTTCGTGCACGTATCGAATCTTCCCGTCCCTACCGATGAAATACGAGGAAGGCATGGTTTCCGGTTCGTACTTGGCGGCGACGGTGAGTTTGCGGTCGTGGACGATGCGGAAGGTCGCGGGGCTGCCCCTCAAGAAGTTGTTCATCTTCTTCGCGTTGTTGTCGATATTGACGCCAATGATCACGAGCCCCTGCTTGGCGTACTTCTTGTGCAGCGCTTCGAGGACCGGCATCTCCTGCTTGCACGGGCCGCACCACGACGCCCAGAAATCCACGAGCACGACCTTCCCTTTGAGTTCGTTCAAGTCGACCTTGTTCCCAGCTTGATCGGGCATGTCGATGGCAGGCGGGGCGTCGCCAGGAGCGAGCGCGCTGGCGCTCGACGTGACGAGGAGGACGAGCGCAAGCCCGAAGAGTAGTGGCTTCACCCCGCTTCGACGCAAGCGCCGCGACAGCGATTCACTGATCGAGCTCTTCACGAACATACGCACCCAGCTGATCCGGCGGGAAGATGTAGCGGCGATCGTTCACGTAAATCGAGGGGGTCGAGTCGACGCCCACCGCATGCCCCTGGGCAAGGTCGGCTTCGATCTTCTTTTCCGTCTCTTTGGACTGCATGTCGGCCTTGAAGCGCTTCATGTCGAGGCCGATCTTCTTGGCGTAGTCGTCCAGGTTAGCCGTTTGCAACTCGCTTTGCTTCTCGAAGAGCAGGTCGTGCATCTCCCAGAACTTCCCTTGCTTGTCCGCCGCGATGGTGGCCTTGGAAGCCTCACGCGCCTTCGGATGCATGGGCAGTGGGTACTGCTTGAATACCAGCTTCACCTTGCCGTTGGACTCCTCGACGAGCTTCTTGAGCACCGGAGCGGTCGTCTTGCAGTGCGGGCACTGAAAGTCGCTGAACTCGTAGATCGTGACCGGCGCCATCGGGGAGCCCCGGAGCGGGGAGTCGTGGGCCGTGAGTTTTTCGACCTTGGTGTCCTCGCCGTAACGGACTCGGTAGATGTCACGGATTTCGTCGCGCGAGTACCCGTCGTCCACCAACCGGGCGACGTACCGGGCCGCGGGCACACACCGCTTGCACTTCCTGGCCTCGGCGATGCAGCGGGCCACGCTCACCGGCTCGCCGCAAGGCGACAGGAGCTCGTTGACCATGTCGATCCAGATGCCCTCGGCGAAGGAATCGAGCGCGCTCGTGTCCACTTGCGGCAAGCTCCGGATCGGCTCCTTGGAAGCCCCCGGAGCGGGCTTGATCGTCGACGAGCCCGGCTTGGAGCCGCTATCGGCTTCGGTCGAGCGCTCACAGCCGAGCAACGCGAAAGCGAAGAAAACGCACAGTGCCATCCAGCGCATGAGGAAGCCGATCCTAGCAGAGATTCTTGAGCGATGCCGTGGAGCTACGAGTCGCTGTAGCTGGTGAGCTGAGCCCGAACGATGTCCTCATTGATTCCCGTTCGGATGTATTCCTTCAGACAGTCGGCAATGGTTACCATCAGGTCATCCATTCCATTGTCCTCGATCAGCCTGGACAGGAGGGCCCTAGACTCGCGGCTGTCTTCGTCGCGCAAGAACTTCCGGACTTCCTCAATTGTGATTCCGCCCTGGAAGTCGATGTAAGCGTTTTCCATGAGGTAACGCGCAAGCTCGTTCACATGACCCTCCGTCTCACCGTAGTTCGGTCATCTATTAGACACCCGAATGCCCAGACGGCAAGCGATAAAGGCCGCCATGAGGCCGGAGCCCGCTTTTCTCCGCCCCCGGGTCGTGTAATCGTGCCCGGCCATGGAGCCCATGACCCACCTCCGAGCAGATCCCCGCTTCTGCGGGACGTTGGTCGAGCTGGGCGAGGGGTCGGCGCGGGTGGCCCTCGACGCCATCGACTCCATGGTCGTGGACGCCCAGGGGCTGGTTCACGGCGGGTTCATCTTCGGCCTAGCGGACTATGCGGCGATGCTGGCGGTCAACGACCCGAACGTGGTCTTGGGAGCGGCGGAGGCCCGTTTCCTCCGCCCGGTCCGCCGGGGCGACCATTTGATCGCGAGCGCGCAAAGGTTCGATGCTCAGGGAAGGAAACACGAGGTGCGCGTCGAGGCGACCGTGAATTCCGAGACGGTGTTTGAAGGGACGTTTACCTGTTTCGTGCTCGAGCGACACGTGCTCGAGGAAGTTGGGAGCAAGTGATGGCAGACGACGGCGGCGCGATCATCGGACGGGTGCTCGCATCTCGCGGCGTGAAGCAACTGTTCACGCTGTGTGGTGGACACATTTCTCCCATTCTCGTGGGCGCAGAGGCCAACGACATCAAGGTCGTCGATGTGCGTGACGAGGTGAGCGCCGTCTTTGCCGCGGACGCGGTGGCGCGCATGACCGGCATTCCCGGTGTGGCTGCGGTGACGGCGGGTCCGGGCGTGACGAACACGGTGACGGCCGTAAAGAACGCGCAGCTGGCTCAATCCCCGCTGGTGATCTTCGGCGGCGCAGCGGCAACGTTGCTCAAGGGCCGGGGCGCCCTGCAGGACATCGACCAAGTCTCCGTGATGGAATCGATCACCAAATGGGCCGTCTCGATCAAGAAGGTCAGCAGTATCCAGCCGACGCTCGAAAAGGCCTTGGACCTCGCGCAAGACGGGGTCCCCGGGCCCGTCTTCATCGAGGTGCCGATCGACGTGCTCTACCCCGAAGAGATGGTGCGTGAGATGTTCATGAAGGAGAGCGGGGTCAAGGACGCCAAGAACCTCGGCTCCAAAGCGCTCGAGCTGTACATGCGCGGCCACTTGTACCGGCAGTTTCACCAGCCTCACGTGAGCATCGCCCCACCGCTTCGCGAATCCCTGCCGCCCAGGCCGAGCAGCAAGAGCCCCCACGTCGACAAGGTCGCGTCCCTGCTCCGCGCCGCCGAGCGTCCAGCCCTGGTCATCGGAAGTCAGGCGCTGGCCAACTGCCAGGACGCCGCTCCAATCGCAGACGCCGTTCAAGCCTTGGGGGTCCCGACTTGGCTCGGGGGCATGGCGCGAGGTTTGCTCGGCAGGTACAGCGACATCCAGTTTCGGCACAAGCGAACCGCCGCCCTCAAGGAAGCCGACTTGGTCATCGTCGCGGGCTTCCCGTTCGATTTCCGCATGGGCTACGGGCGAAGCATTTCGAGCCGGGCCACCTTGGTCGCGGCCAACCTGAGCTCGAGCGAGATGCGTAAGAACCGGCGCCCCGAGGTTCCGGTCCACATGCACGCGGGCGAGTTCCTTCGAGAGCTCGCCCTGGCGGCGGGCGGGGGACTCGGCCCTTGGAGCGATTGGTTCGATACGCTTCGGGCCCGTGAGCTCGCACGCGACGAGGAGATCAACGAGCAAGCGCACGCGCCGGCGGATCTCGTCAATCCGCTACAGCTGTTTCAGCGCATCGAAGAAAAGATGGCCGAGGACGCCGTGCTCGTGGTCGACGGCGGAGACTTCGTCGCGACGGCGTCGTACATCCTACGGCCGCGCCAGCCTCTATCGTGGCTCGACCCGGGCGTGTACGGCACGTTGGGCGTCGGCGGCGGCTTCGCGGTCGGGGCGTCGTTGGTGCGACCGGGCAAGGAGGTCTGGCTGATCTATGGCGACGGCTCCTGCGCCTACAGCCTCGCTGAAATGGACACCTGCGTTCGGCACGGGCTTGCCCCGATCGCGGTGATCGGGACCGACGGCTCCTGGTCACAGATCGCCCGTGAGCAGATCCCCATGCTCGGCACGGACGTTGGGACGGTGCTGAACCGGACCGCCTATCACGAGGTGGGGCAAGGCTATGGCGCGGTCGGGCTTCTCTTGGACGACCCGTCCAAGGTCGAAGCCACCTTGGACGAAGCCAAGGCGCTGGCGGCCGCAGGCAAGCCGGTGGTGATCAACGTGCACATCGCGGGCACGGACTTCCGTAAGGGCTCCATCTCGGTGTAGGCGCGATGGCCACTTGGCGACAACGACGCAAGGCGCATCGCCGACTGAGAGACGATGTCGGCCTTTGGTACCACCCGCAGTACAAGGCAGAGGCGCTCGCCGAAACCGCGCGCGTTCCTGGGATTGAGGTCGCTCGCGGCGAAAAGATCCTCGGCTGTCTGGGCGCAGAGGGGCTCCTTCGTCCCAACCAGGTGCGGCCCGCGCCGTTGATCGCGCTCGCCGACCTCGCGAGGACGCATGCGGACACATACCTCGACAAGACCGCTCGACCGGAATACCTCGGCCGCATCTTCGGACTCGAAGCGCACGACATCGACGTCGACCCGTTGTTGATCGCGCAGCGAAGGCAGGTGGGGGGCACGGTCGAAGCCGCAGGCTGGGTGCTCGGAGATCACCGCCGCGTCGGCTTCAACATCGGAGGAGGATTTCACCACGCCGAGCCCGAGGCTGGCGCTGGCTTCTGCGTCTACAATGACGTCGCCGTCGCGATCGCGGCCCTGCGCGCCGACGGGTTTGACGCTCCCATCGCGATCGTCGACCTCGACTACCATCAAGGCAACGGCAACATCGTCACGTTCGAGGACGACGCGACCGTCTTCACCTATTCGATTCACGGCTCGGTCTGGAGCCACGTCGAGGCGGCTGCAGACAAGCAGTTTCTTCTTCCATCGGACACCGATGATGAGGCGTACTTGAACGAGCTTCGCGACACGCTGCCCGCATCGCTGGATGCGATCGACCCTGGTTTGATTTTCTACATTGCGGGCAACGACGTTCTGAAGGGAGACCGCCTCGGCGAGTTCATGCTCTCCCGTGAAGGCGTGCTCGAGCGCGATTGCTTCGTGATCGAGGAGGCACGCAAACACGCTTGCCCAGCAGTCGTCACGCTCGGCGGCGGCTATAGCGACGACGCCTGGCGCTCGTCGACCGACTTCATCCGTTGGCTGCTGACCGACGAAGCCCAAATCTCGGGAGAACCCAGGAAGAGCGTGTACGAGCAGTACGCGCAGATCGCGCAAGAGCTCGATCCTCAGGAGCTTCAGCGCCCAAGCGGGGAGTGGTTGCTGACTGAGGCCGACCTCATGGGAGACTTGGCCGGCCCGCGATACAAGTCGACCCGCATGCTCGACTACTATTCCCGGCACGGCCTCGAGTTCGCCCTGGAAAAGTACGGGGTAGCGGACGAGGTTCGGAGCCTCGGGTTCACGGATTTGGAATTGGCGGTCGACCCATCCGATCCGGAGCGACAACACCTGACGGTGCGCGCGAAGAAGGACGGTGAGGAGCACTTGCTGGTCGACCAAGTGATTCGACGGGTGACGCGCCCCGCTCCCGAGGGCCTCGAACCGCCCGACGACGTCCGCTTGCTCTACATCGAGTGGATGATGCTGCAGAACCCAACCGAAGCATTCTCGCTACGTCACCCGCAGTGGCCTGGGCAGGACCACCCCGGTCTCGGCATCGGTGAGAAGGCCATGCACATGCTCTTTCAAGCCGCACAGCGCCTCGCGCTCGACGGTTTGGCTCACCACCCATCGCGCTACCACATCGCATTCATCGGCGGCGGCCAGTCGTTCTTCCTCGACCCCGAGATTCAAGGGCGATTCGAAGCGATCCGAGAAGCGCTGGCACCACTCGATCTCTCCGTAGCCGCATGGAAAATGGAACGCGGAGAGGTGTGCTGGTCCGACGGGGAAGCGATCGAGTGGATTCCCGAAGACATCGTCATTCCCGCCAGCGAACGGCTCTTCGCCTACATCGGCTCGGTCCACTATCAGCAGCCCCGCGCCGAAGCCCTCGAACGCGCCAGAGAACGTGGCATCGTCCTAGAACCCACCCGCAAAACCTAAAAAGGGGTCAGACCCCTTTTTGCTTAAAACAGCACGGCGCCCCGCAAAGCGAGGCGCCGTGGTTAGAGGGTTCGTAAGCCGAGTTTTGTGGCCCGCACTCGTCGCCGAAATGCGGGTCGTGATCATTCTTCTGGGACCGATGTCACCATCGGCCTCGAGCGACGCTACCCGGAGACTTGGGCGGGACTACCCTCAACGCCTCCCTATTTGGTCTTGCTTCGGATGGGGTTTGCCGTGCGACCGACGTTACCGCCGGCCCGGTGAGCTCTTACCTCACCCTTTCACCCTTGCCGCGCGGCCTTTCGACGGCGAGGCGGTTTGCTTTCTGTGGCACTTTCCTCGGGGTCGCCCCCACCAGGAGTTACCTGGCATCCTGCCCTATGAAGCTCGGACTTTCCTCCCGTGTGCAGATGCACACCAGCGATCACGTGAACCTGTCTAACCGACTGAGGGTAAGGCCGGCCGCTAATGCTTGCAACCATCCAGGGTGCAACTACACCGACGGGCTGGCCGCGGACGCGGGCGAGGACTCCGGCAGCGGGAATCGCACCACGTCCACGAGGATGTAGAGCAGGCCGAGGAGCACCACGATGGTCTCCCAGATGTACTGCTCGTCATACCAGCCAATGAAGAACTGCAGAATGAGCCCGCCTATCCCCATGAGGATCAGCGCAACTGAATAGCGAAGGCGCTCGATCGCAAGCGGGGCCATCAGCACGACGAAGCTGTAGTAGTAGCAAGTCAGCTCGAAGAACCCGATGATCAGTATGGTGCTCCCCGCCAAGACGGCCCATGGGGCGAGTCGCCGGCCCGCGAGTGCGAGCAGGACGAACATCCCGAGGAGGATCAGCCCGTGAAGCCAGCGCCGGTCGTGCTTCGTTTCCTTGCGCGCTTGCTTCCACTTCGCCCACGGGTCGTCGAGGCTCGAGTCTTTGGTGAAACGGCCAACCAGGCTCGGCTTGTAGGAGAGCACCGTCGGGAGCCCCATGTGGTTGGTGAGGGGCGTCTCGGCGTGCTTCAACGTGTTCGTGAGGAACTGCGAGTGGGCGTCCATGCCGTTGACCGCGACGCTCGCCGAACAGAGGACCAGAAGACCCAACACACCGCCTGCGATGAATCGCTTATCGCTCGCATCGAGCCACGGACGATCGATCTTCTTGCGGCGGATGAACCGATCGACCAGCGCGGCAATCGGACCGCCCGCAAGGGCCGCTGGGAACAGCCGCAAGAGTGCGCTCCAGGAGAGCATGAAGCCGGATAGCAAAGGGAAGCCGCGCTTCAACAGGCACACGGCGGCAACCGCCATGAAGAACCAGGGCACCCGCGCGAAACTCCCGCCCGTCCAGAAGTACGCCCAGGGGTACCCCGTCCCCCACACCAGCACAGCGAGCGCGGTCGCGCGCAAACCGAAGGCCCAGAGAATCATGAGAAACGCACCGCCGTAGAGCGAGAGGTCGATCATCGTGTAGCGAAGGACCCGCTGCCGAAATGTCTTTAGATCGTCTGGGG
>Ga0255046_10000447_pt1 | contig 11128 bp, 11 predicted proteins | sample BC1_12_27_MG_FD_183632 | JGI IMG/M metagenome (GOLD analysis project Ga0255046, IMG submission 183632) | Seawater microbial communities from Strait of Georgia, British Columbia, Canada - BC1_12_27 | ecosystem: Environmental > Aquatic > Marine > Strait | place: Canada: British Columbia...
GGGCCGCTCCTTTTCGCCTGGAGAGATAGCTACCACCGGCGCTGCAAGAGCCGCCATCAGGCAGGCGGCGCACAGGACCGGGAGGGTGCGGGGTGTATTCATGTTTGCATCATGTCTTTGGATCATCGGCTGCTCCGTGTGGGCCACTCAGAAAGCCGCCCGGTTGTCATGGTTTCGAAACGATAATCGGATCGGCAAGAAGAAATTCTCCGGTCCGCGTCCTCAGATTACCTCGTCAGGAGGAGGTAGGTCCAAACTCTCACGTTAAACAACGGTCAAAAGACCGCCAGAGATCCAGACGTCCAGGGGATGGGGGCACCGACAGCCCAAAACACTTGGGATCAATAGTGCCAAGGGTCATCACCAGAAACAACGGGTCACGACCGTGTCGGCCGCCAGAGGAGCTGCAGCTCGTTCAACCCCTTCTTACCAGAGCCTCACTCGCCACCCGCCGGACGCCGAACGTGCACGGCGCCGCTCCCGCATGCGGCTGTGGAGCGCCGCTCGCTTGTCGGCCAACCAATCGTCGCGGCTGACATCGGTGGGCAGTCCCTGGTTGGTGCGGCGTTCCTCCTCCGCGCTTCGGTAGGTGCAGAACTCCTGGTAGGCCACGATTTCGGCCTCCAGGTTCTCGATCACGAGCTCCGCCATGATGGCGTCATCCAGAAAGCCGATTCCGGGCACGCGGTCGGGGATCAGATCCTCAGGGTTGGTGAAGTACGCCATGGCGCACACGACTCGCTCCAGGTCTTCCTCGGGTAGCCGCCACTCCGAGTCGGTGACCATGTCGGCCAAAACGCCTAACTTATCGAGGCGTTCGGAAATGAATTCCGGCAAATGCGTGTCCTTGGCCGCCTCGAAGACCTCCCGGGTCGCTGCCGCGATCTTCTCGACCGCATCGTCCTGGGCCGCCATTGCGTCGTGCGCCTCACGGGCCATGGTCATGAAATGTTCGAGATCACTGTCGCTGAGCTCGAAGGCAATGGTGACGGGCATGGCAATCTCCCTTTCGTTCATCTGCGCCAGTGTCTGAGACCGCCGATCAGGCGATAGAGCTTTCCTGCCGTGAGGCCGGAGTATAGCACCAGGGTCACAGCGAACACGGGACAGGTTTGATGTTGTAGAATTCGGCTTGCCCTCACCCCGTGGGGGTGATGTGGATACTCCGGTGGCTCGGTATCATCCATCGCGCGACGGACGAATATGAGGTCGAGCTCAAAGGAATGAGGCGTATGGCAAGAAAAAGACACGTCGTTGAGTCAGTGGCGTTGGTGCTTGGGTTGCTCTGCATGGCCGGTGGGGCGGCGGCCCAGGAGGTGGAAGGGGCGTTGGACACTGCCGCGTCGATGGACGATGCGGCACGCAGGTCGCAGGCGAACATCGACCAGACAGTCGATGAGGCCCGAAGCCTGGAGCGCCAGTACAGCGCGATCATAAAGGAGATCGACGGTCTGGAGGTTTACAACGCTCTGCTGCAGAAGCAGATCGACAGCCAGAACCAGGAGATGGCGGACCTCAACCGATCGATCGATCAGGTCAGCGTGATCGAGCGTCAGGTGACGCCGTTGATGATCAAGATGATCGAAGCTCTCGACCAGTTTGTCGAGCTCGACGTACCGTTCCTTCTCGAGGAGCGACGACAGCGAGTCGCCTTCCTGAGGACGCTGCTCGAGCGCTCCGAGGTGACGGTGGCCGAGAAGTTCCGGCGCCTGCTCGAGGCGTACGAGATCGAGAACGACTACGGGCGCACGATCGAGTCGTTCAAGGGTTCGTTGGAGGTCGACGGCGCATCGCGGGAGGTGGACTTCCTGCGGATCGGACGGACGGCGCTGCTCTACCAGACGGTGGATGCCGAGATCTTCGGCATGTGGGACAACGCGAAGCGGGAGTGGGTGTCGCTGCCCGCCGAGTACCGGAATCAGATCCGGGCAGGCATCAGGATGGCGCACAAACAGATCGCACCGAATCTACTGCTGCTCCCGATTGCAGCACCGGAGAACGTAGAATGATCAGACAAGCATTTGCCGGTTTGATGGTTCTTGTGAGCGCATCGGCGTTCGCCCAATCTGAAACGCCCGAGAAGGCGAAAACACTCGACGAGCTCTTGAGGATGGTGCAGCAGGGACGAGCCCAGGAGTCCCGTGAGCACCGCGAGCGCGAGCAGCGATTCGCTGAGGCCAAGACCCAGCAACAGCGGTTGCTGCGCGAGGCTCGCCAGCAGAAGCAGCAGCTCGAGCGCCGCAGCGATCAGCTGGAAGGCGTTTTCGACCGCAACGAGATTCGGACCTCCGATATGACGGAGACGCTGGACACCAGGCTGGGCTCGTTCAAGGAACTCTTCGGTGTGTTGCAGCAGGTGGCGGGAGACGCGCGCGGCCAACTGGAGAATTCCGTAACCAGCGTGCAGTTTCCAGACCGCGGCGAGTTCCTGACCGAGCTGGCGGTGACTCTGGGGAGCACGTCCAGGTTGGCATCGATGGAGGAGATCGAGCGGCTGTGGTTCGAGATGCAGCGGGAGATGACCGAATCGGGCAAGGTTGTCCGATTCCCGACCACGGTCATCACCGCGGATGGTGAAAAGCTCGAGCAGGAGGTGGTTCGCGTCGGTTCATTCAACATCATCTCCGACGGGAAGTACCTGCAGTTCGTGCCGGAAACCGGCAATGTGCTGGAGCTCCCGCGCCAACCGCAGGGCCGCTTCGTCAAAACGACGAAAAACGTTTTCAACCAGCAGACGGGACCGATCGCCTTTGGCATCGATCCTTCCCGCGGTTCGATCCTGGGCCTGCTCGTCCAGGCGCCGAGTCTCAGAGAGCGGATCGCCCAGGGCGGTCTCATCGGATACTTGATCATCGCGCTTGGAGCGCTCGCCCTGCTCATCGCGCTCGAGAGAATCACCGTCCTCGGCATCGAGGGCCGCAAGGTGAGCAGTCAGCTCAAAAGCGACAAGGCCGGGGACAACAACTCCCTCGGACGCGTATTGAGGGCGGCCGAAGCCCATCAGAACGCCGACCTGGAGACCCTGGAGCTGAAGATGGGCGAGGCGATCATCAAGGAGGCGCCGAAGCTGAGTCGAGGCCTGCTGTTTTTGAAGATCATCGCGGTGGTGGCGCCCCTGATGGGTTTGCTGGGCACAGTGACGGGCATGATCAACACCTTCCAGGCAATCACGCTGTTCGGCACCGGTGATCCAAAGCTGATGGCGGGGGGAATCTCCCAGGCGCTGGTGACGACGGTGCTGGGTTTGTCGGTCGCGATTCCGACCGTGCTGCTTCACACCGTGGTAACGGGCCGCAGCCGGCGGATCATCCATGTTCTCGAAGAGCAGGGCGCCGGTATCGTGGCCGAGCATTCAGAAAAGACGGCGGACGCCCAGACGGTTGCCAGCTGATGGTGAGGTAGCGAATGTACCGGCTCCTCGATTGGTTTGAAGCGATCCGGGACTTCCTCGAGATGGGCGGGCCCGTGCTGCTCGTTATCGGGGGGCTGACCCTGGTGATGTGGATTCTGATCTTCGAGCGGGTGATCTACTACCGGACCGGTCTTCGCAGGCTGGTGAGGGACGTGACGGCCACCTGGAAAGGCCGGGATGAACGGAGATCATGGAACGCTCGCAGGATTCGCGATGCCCTGATCTCCAGGGTGTCGCTGAACATCGACGAGTTTCTTCCGCTCATCAAGACCCTGGTGGCGCTGTGTCCACTTTTGGGACTGTTGGGCACCGTGACTGGGATGATCGAGGTCTTCGAGGTGATGGCGTTCTCCGGCACCGGCAATCCGCGGTCGATGGCGGCCGGTGTGTCCAAGGCGACGATTCCGACGATGGCGGGCATGGTGGCGGCGCTCTCCGGACTGTTTGCCTCGACCATGCTGGCTCGCTTCGCCCACCGAGAGGTAGAGCACCTCAGAGCCGAACTGACGACCGAGAGGTAGAGCTATGAGACGGACATTTTCCCACATGGTTGAAGCGGACGAAGAGACGGAGATCAACATCACCCCGATGCTCGACGTGGTCTTCATCATGCTGATTTTCTTTATCGTCACGGCATCGTTCATCAAGGAGTCGGGGATCGAGGTCGACCGGCCGTCGGCGGTCACGGCTGTGGTCAAGGAAAAGGGCAACATCCTGGTGGCGATCACGGCGGGCGGTCAGATCTGGATCGACCGTCGCCAGGTGGACCCGCGGGCGGTGCGCGCCAACATCGAGCGTTTGCATGCGGAGAATCCGCAGGGCAGCGTGGTCATCCAGGCGGACAAGAACTCGACGACCGGGATGCTGATTCAGGTGATGGACGCGGCTCGGCAGGCCGGCGTCTACAACGTGTCGATCGCCGCGCAAGAGTGACTCATGGTGAGGGTCATTGTCGCCGTCATCGCGGGCTCGATCGTGGCCGCCGGTCTGTTGTTTCTCATGCAGGCCTTGATCGCCTCGGGCCAGACGGCCATCACCGAACATAAGAGCACCCGCATCGTGGACTTTGTCCGGGTGAAGCGCGAGGAACGGCTCGAGAGCAGGCGGTCGAAACCGGACCGGCCGCAGAATCCCGACGAGGCGCCGCCGGAGGCTCCTCAGCCATCCATGCAAGACACCACGGACTTTGGCGATTCGGGCCAGGCGGTGGCGGCGGCACACGACGCGAGGGTGCCGGTGGCCGACGTTGAAATCGACATCGCCCCGGGGTTTGGGATTGTGGCGGGCAGCGCGGATGGCGACTACCTTCCGATCGTCAAGGTGGCGCCGGTCTATCCGTCCAGGGCGATCGACAGGGAGATCGAAGGGTACGTGATCGTCGAGTTTACCGTGACCAAGACAGGAGCGGTAAGAGACCCCCGCGTGATCGAATTCCACCCGAGCACGATCTTCAACCGTGCGGCGCTCGCCGCTGCGCTCAAGTTCAAGTACAAGCCGCGAATCGTCAACGGTGAACCGATCGAGGTCCACGGTGTGCTCAACAAGATTACCTTCCAGCTGGAAGATTGACGAGGCGACCGCAAGCATGAAGCGTTGCTCCACCGATGTCCGCAGGCGCACGATCAGACCTTTCCGGAGAGGTGCGGTCATCTTCGGCCTGGTGATAACCCTGCTGACAACAGGTGCGACATTGCTCGCGGCCCAGGAGAAGGAAGAGGAGCTGTTGGGGGACCGGGAAACCCAAGAAACGGCCTCGATGCGGGAAGCCACCTACAAAGAGCTCGCCAAAGCCCAGGAGGCAGCCGAGGCAGAGAAATACTCGGACGCGATTCGGATCCTGGACAAGCTGAGAAACGACGAGCTCAACAGCTACGAATTGTCCCAGGCGTTGAACCTGTACGCCTATATCTACTACTCGCAGGACAACTACCCCAAGGCGATCCAGACCTACGAGCAACTGCTCTCCCAGCCGGATCTCCCGGAGGCGTTGCAGACGCCAACGGTCTACACCCTGTCTCAGCTGTACTTTTCGACCGAGAACTGGCGTAAGGCAATCGAGATGCTGAACCGGTGGTTCGACCTCGGCGCGGAGCCGCAGACTCAGACCTACGAGCTCATGGCCCAGGCCTATTACCAACTCGGTGAGTTTCGCAACGCGCTCCAGCCGGCGAGCCAATCCATCGAGCTGACGCGCAAGAGCGGCAAGCCGGTGAAGGAGCAGTCGTATCTCCTCCTGAGAGTTCTGTATTACGAGCTCGAGGACTACAACCAGGTAGCGGCGGTGCTGCAGGAGCTGATCAAGCGTTTTCCAAAAAAACAGTACTGGATGCAACTGGCGGGCGTCTACGGCGAGCTCGGTAACGAGCGAAAGCAAATCAGCACTCTGGAGCTGGCCTATCTCCTGGAGTACCTCGACACGGAAACCGAGGTCATGACCTTGGCCGGTCTGCTGCTGCAGAACGACGTGCCGTACAAAGCGGGAAAGATCCTCGCAAAGGGGCTCGAAGACGGCGTCATATCGTCGACCTATGATCATTGGCGCCTCCTGTCGCAGGCCTGGACCCTGGCAAAGGAGGACGAAAAGGCGGTCCCTGCGCTGACTCGGGCCGCGGGGCTCTCCGAGAACGGAGAGCTCGACATCATCCTTGGCCAGACCTACATGAACCTCGAGCAATGGGACGCAGCCGTGCAGGCTCTTCGGACCGGCATCAGCAAGGGCGGCCTCGATCGAGCGGACCAGGCGCAGGTCATGCTCGGCCAGTCGTTTTTCAATATGAACGCGTTTGATGAGGCGCGCGAAGCGTTCAAGGCTGCGCAGGCCGATCGCCGCAGCCGCCAACTTGCCGCCCAGTGGCTCAACTACATCGACAGCGAAGAGAACCGACAGGCGCGGCTCAGCGAGGCGCTCGAGTAGTAGTCACTCAGCCGCGAGGAGTCGGACACGAACCCCAAGGGTCAAGAAAACCCCGGGTTCACCTCGCAGCCTGGCGATGCTAAAATACTGATTGTGATAGACCTTGAAGAAAGAAGCCGGAGACGCCGGAAGGCAATGGAGGCGCATCGGACGAGCTCGTCGGCCGATGCCGAGGCGTGGGATCTCGATTTCTGGCAGCGGCGATCTCCGGACGAACGTCTTTCCGCGCTGGTCGCCATCTATCGAGACGTCGCCCGGGTTGAGGCCGCCAAGGCCGAGGCGACCAAGCCAGGTAGCTGACACATGGATGCTGTCCAGGACTTCGAAGACATTCTGGAGCTCTTCGCCCGACATCGTGTGCGGTATCTGATCGTCGGCGGCCTGGCTTTCATCTATCACGCCAAGCCTCGCTACACCAAGGACATTGATCTCTGGATCGATGCCGACCATGAAAACGTCAGCCGCGCCAACCGAGCTCTCGAGGAATTCGGCAGTCCGATGTTGATGACGATTGACGATCCGGAGGAAATCCTGCAGCTCGGCGTGGCCCCGAACCGCATCGATATCCTGCGCGAGACGATTGCCCTCAGCTTCGCCGAAGTGTGGCCGCGCCGCATCGAGAGCCATTACGGTCGTGCCCCGGCCAACTGGATCGATCTCGACAGCCTGTTGGCAATAAAAAGCGCTATCGATCACCCACGGCACCAGGAGGACGCGAGGATTCTTCGAGCCGTGCGGGACCGACGAAAACCGGATTAGTTCACACCGTCCTATTTTGGATCCGACGGTTCGAAACGCAATAAAAACGATGGTGCCGGAGGTGGGGGTACAGACGCCCTTCGGGCATCGTGACTCACCCTCACCAGCCAGTGGCCGTAAGCCAACCACCCTCCCTCTCGGAGACCCCCATGGCAACGGCCACAGATGGCTGCTGAGGGTGAGTTCGAACTCGGCGAGGAACAGCGGCCCATGGCTCTGGCCGCGGGGCGGATGGGTGGAGGCGGCCAAGAGCCATCCGCTGGTTCCGACGGGACACGGCGGCCAAAGGCCGCCAGTAACTCTCACGTCCTTACAGACAGGTGTTTCAAGTCCTTTTAATTCAATATTATAGGCAACACACCACAACAACCGACAACACGCCACAACACGTAATCCACTGAGCGGGAGGAACCTCGGGCAGTCCTCGGTTATTGACCTTTATTGTCGAGTTTCGTCCGATGTTGGGAGCAAGTGTCCCATGAGTGTCCCATGAAACCGCGGTTCGAATTGACCCGCTCCTCGAGTTTTTCACTGGCCACGAACCGGCTCGTAGGGGTCCTGCGTCCCTGCCCGGATCGGCGGCTCCTTTTGCAGAGAAGCAGTGTGCGCGGAAAGGACCTCTCCCATCGGCCAACGGACCCAGAAATGTCCGGCCGTGGCCTTGGTCAGTGGATACTCTTCTTTCGGGTCGCTGTAGAGATTGAAGAAGCGAGGAAAATCATACGTCCTCTTCTCGTCTGTACCGCGTTCAACCTCCTTGAACATCATTTTCCAGTTGCGCCACTTGATTCCGAAGAGGTCGTTACCGACATAAACAATGAAGCTGTCACGATTCGACTTCGCCTGTCTGCCGAGAAGGAAATCAGATTGATTGACGCTGTCGATCACCCGATCGCTCGGCACAGTGCCGCCTGAGATCGCGGCGAACGTCGCATACAGGTCCATCTCGTGCACGATTTCATTCGAGACCTTTCCCACCGGAACCTTCCCCGGCCAACGAATGATGAACGGAACCCGCAGCGATCCTTCCAGCCCAGTGAAATAGCTTCCCCGCCATGGCCCGCTCCAGCCATTGTGGCCCGGTAGCATCTCAGGCCCGTTGTCCGAGGTGAAGATGAAGATGGTGTTATCCGTGATGCCAAGCTCATCGATTGTGTCCAATAACTCGCCGGTGTAGGCGTCGATCTGCATGAGCACATCACCCCAATCGCCGTTGCCGCTCTTGCCGGCGAACTCCTGGCTCGGTACCACCGGCATGTGGGTCTGCGTGTAGGGCAGAAAGGCGAAGAACGGCTTGCCCGACTTCGCACTTCGCGTGATGAAGTCCTTCGCCCGCTCAGTCAGCTCCCGGTCGATCTCCGGCCGCAACGCGCTGTCGTACACCTTCACCTTCTCCGGTGTGGACCCCTTTCGCCCCTCGTACACGTATTCCGGCACCAAATAGGGACTGAGGTTCTCCTCGACCACCGAGTTGAACTGCACCTGGTCGGGCCAGAGACTTTCGTCGGTGGAGTTCGGGATGCCATACCATTCGTCAAATCCCTGATCGGTTGGGAAACGGCCCTGTGTATGGCCGAGATGCCATTTCCCGAACATCCCCGTGGCATAACCAGCGTCTGAGAGCATCTCCGCCATGGTGACTTCCCACTGGGTCAGTCCATACAACCCGGTGGTGATCGGCACGGAACCGGTGCCGCTGCGAATTGGGTAGCGTCCCGTCATCAGAGATGCTCGGCTTGGAGTGCACTGGGCCTCGACGTTGAAGTTGGTCAGGCGCAGTCCCTCATCGGCCAGTGTGTCGATGCGAGGGGTCGCGCCTCCTCTGGTAATTCCGCCGCCGTAGACACCCAACTCGCCGTAACCAAAATTGTCCATGAAAACGAGAACGATGTTCGGCCTGTCCTGGGAGACTGCGGCCCCGGATACGAAGATCAGCGCGGCAAGGGCTGGCAGTAGAATCCTCAACGATTTCATAGACGCATCTCCTTTCCGTTCGTTGGATAACAAAAACCCGGCGGCCCGCCATATTGCACAGTGACAAGGTCTCACGTTTCCTTCTGACTGCCGCAGAAGGTAACACGCCCAACGGTCGTCATCTTCGGTATGAGTGCCGTATTATGAGTGCCAGGTCAGACGATTCCGACGATTCTTTGATAAGCCTAAGGGAAGCTTGCCTCTGCGGAGAATCCCGGGTACAATCACCGCAAAAGGTGCGGTGAAAATGACGTTCATTCATGAAACCCCCGAGTGGCCACAGTTCTCATGGGACAGCGATGCTCTCGCGGTACCCCTTGCCGCGGTGCGCCACAAGCAGGGAAAGCACCTAGGGAAGATGGAAGGCTTGGGTTTCGACCTTCGTGCAGAGGCAAACCTCACGGTGTTGACGAGTGAAGTACTGAACTCCTCGGCGATTGAAGGGGAGACCCTAAAACCCGATGAGGTCCGTTCGTCAATCGCACGGCGGCTGGGGCTCGATGTTGGGGGTCTTCCCGAGCCAGGGAGGGAGGTCGAGGGCGTCGTCGAGATGACACTCGATGCCACTCAGAACTTCGAGGCGCCGCTCACAGATGAGCGTCTCTTTGGCTGGCACGCATCCCTGTTCCCAACCGGGAGAAGCGGTATGAGCCGTATCACCGTCGGGGCCTGGCGTCCCAAAGAGGCGGGTCCGATGCAGGTGGTCTCAGGTCCCATCGGTCGCGAAAAGGTGCACTTCGAGGCGCCTGAGGCCAAGCGCCTCGAGACTGAGATGGCGAGGTTCCTTGAGTGGTCTAACTCGCCTCCGGCGATCGACCCCGTTCTCAGAGCAGGTATCGCGCACCTCTGGTTCGTCACCATCCACCCTTTCGAAGACGGCAATGGCCGCATCGCTCGGGCGATCGGCGACATGGCGCTTTCGCAAGCCGATGGCACCGGCGACCGCTTCTTCAGCTTGTCCTCGCAAATCGAGGCAGAACGCAAGGAGTACTACCTCCAGTTGGAAGCGGCGCAGCGCGGTGACCTCGACATAACGCGATGGCTGACGTGGTTTCTCAGCTGCCTCGATCGGGCGATTGGGAACGCCGAAAAGACCCTCGTTGCCGTGCTGCACAAGGCGAAGCTCTGGCAGCGAATCAACCGCCGCCCGGTCAATAATCGGCAGCGCGAGGTGATCAATCGGATGTTGGGGAAGTTTGAGGGATTCCTGACCACCTCCAAGTACGCCAAGCTCGCCAAGTGTTCACAGGACACGGCGCTGCGCGACATCCGCGAACTGCTCGAGCGGGGCATCATAGTGCAGAACCCAGGTCGCGGGCGAAGCACGAGCTATCGACTGGCTGAACCAGACATGGTTATGGACTGAGGTGGCAAAAGGTACCCAAAAGGCAAATGGTCCAGTCACGTTTTTCTTATTGAATCTAAATGGTGCCGGAGGAGGGGATCGAACCCTCACGAGGATACCCTCAGGGGATTTTAAGACCGTTGATTTCCCCTATCGACCACAACTCTCGACATGTCTCGCCATACCGAACAACACAGAAGCTGCTGATTCAAAGCCGCTTCACCAATTCTCGATATATGGTGATCGATGCTGGCAATGTGGAGAGTTGCGAAAAAATGTCCCATGAGTGTCCCAAGAAAACGTAATCGGTGGTTCGGTGTTTGGACTGAAACGCTGGTGATCTCCGCACTCTGGCTGACAGGAAATCCGGGAATACGTCAGTCCCCATTGGAGCAATACGGACCGTGGCACCTTCACATATCACGGTCAGAGCACATACCACCACGGTGCGGCCAACACATCTGGAGCGACCCATTGCAGCGTTTTCCCAGTGTGTAGCAAGAATCCCGCCCGGGCCTTCCGGCCGTACTCGGCACGGAAGGTCAACAGATGCCTGGCATCGCCGAGGCGTGGTCGCGCCGAGGCCTTGACCTCGGTGGGCAGAAGACGGCCCCCGGTTTCGATCACGAAATCCACCTCTTCTAGAATATTTCTCCGCTCCAAAGGCGCCGCACGAAATCGCCATAAGGCATGATCTCGATCCCGTCAGACGTTCGCCTTGATC
>Ga0255046_10000448_pt1 | contig 11074 bp, 6 predicted proteins | sample BC1_12_27_MG_FD_183632 | JGI IMG/M metagenome (GOLD analysis project Ga0255046, IMG submission 183632) | Seawater microbial communities from Strait of Georgia, British Columbia, Canada - BC1_12_27 | ecosystem: Environmental > Aquatic > Marine > Strait | place: Canada: British Columbia...
CTTCGATCTGCCGACGGTGCTCAACAACGTCGAGACCTGGGCCGGGATCGGCGCCATCATCGAGCGCGGCGGGGCGTGGTTCGCATCGATGGGGACCGAAAGATCGAAGGGGACCAAGGCCTTCTCGCTGGTTGGCAAGGTCAAGAACACCGGTCTCATCGAGCTTCCGATGGGTACCACCCTGCGCCACATCATCTACGACATCGGCGGCGGCATCCTCAAGGACCGGCCATTCAAGGCGGTGCAGACTGGCGGCCCGTCGGGTGGCTGCGTACCTGAGGAGCTGCTCGATCTGCCGGTCGACTACGAAGAGCTCACCAAAGCCGGATCGATGATGGGCTCGGGCGGCATGATCGTCATGGATGACCGCACCTGCATGGTGGATGTGTCGCGCTTTTTCCTCGCCTTCCTCGAAGAGGAGAGCTGCGGCAAGTGCACACCGTGCCGCGAGGGCCTCAGACAGATGCTCCACGTCTACGACCGGATCATCGCCGGCAAAGGCGTGGTGGGCGACATCGAGCTCATCGAGCGGTTGGCCGCCGGTATGCAGCTCGGCAGCTTGTGCGAGCTCGGAAAGTCGGCGCCCAACCCGGTGCTGTCGACCCTGCGTTACTTCCGTTCGGAGTACGAGGCCCACATTTCAGAGCATGCTTGCCCGGCCGGCGTCTGCCGCGAGCTGACCGCCTTCGAGATCATCGAAGACGACTGCGACGGTTGCCACCTGTGCTTCAAGGCGTGTCCGGTGGACGCTATCACCGGGGTGGTCAAGGAGCTGCACGTGATCGATCACGAGGCGTGTATCTCCTGTGGTGCCTGCGTCGATGTCTGTCCCACGGACGCGATCCGGACCTTTCCCAAGATCGAGCTCGAGAAGGCTGAGGTGGTGTGATGCCGACGCTGACGGTCAATGGACGACGGGTCACGGTGAACTCTGACGCCACTCTTCTCGACGCAGCACGCACGGCCGGGGTCGAAGTGCCGACCCTGTGTCAATTCGACGGTCTCGAACCGTGGGGAGGTTGCCGCCTGTGCGTGGTCGACATGTCGCAGGCCAACTGGGACGACGACTGGTTCAAGGTCGTCACCGCCTGCAACCACCCGGTCGAGGAGGGGATGACGGTGGTGACCGACTCCGAGCGGATCATCGAGACCCGCCGGGTGGTCCTCGACCTCCTGCTCGCACGCTGTCCGGAGACACCACTGATCCAGCGGTGGGCCCTCGAGTACGGCATAGAACAGACCTCCTACACTCCCAACCCCGAACCCGATGACTGCATCCTCTGCGGTCTCTGTACCCGGGTCTGCGACCACATCGGCGTGTCCGCCATCTCTTCAATCAACCGCGGCTGGGGCCGCGAGATTGCGCCACCCTTCAACCGGCCGCCGCCGGACTGCATCGGCTGTCTGGCCTGCGCCGAGATCTGCCCGACCGACTGCATACCGTATGAGACATCAAACGTCCGCCGAAAGATCTGGGGCAAGGAGTTCGAGATGCTCCGTGATCCGAAGACCGGAGAGGCGGTGATCACCAGGGAACAGGCGCAGCACTTCGCCGAACGCAGCGGGGTGCCGATGACCTACTTCGAGACATCCGACAGGAGCAAGAGGCGGGAGATGGCGAAGACCTTTGAAAAGCTGCAGGTGGTGAAGTGATGAAGATGATCTACAAGGTTTCGGTGGAACGGTGTATCGCCTGCGGCAAGTGTGAGCTGGCTTGCGCCTTTGCGCACGGTGCCGAAGGCCGGCCGTCCAGGACCCGGATCAACATCCACCGCCGCGGTCCCGAGCTGGGAACGCCCGTCGTCTGCTTCCAGTGCGATGACGCCGCCTGCGTTGCGGTCTGCCCGACCGATGCACTGGTCCGCAACAGCGAAACCGGCGCCATCGAGATGGTGCGGTCATGCTGCATTTCCTGCCGGATGTGCGTTGCCGGCTGTCCTTTCGGCAATATGCTCTGGGACGAGACCTATCACTGCGTCCAGAAGTGCGACCTCTGCGGCGGCGACCCGCGTTGCGTGCCCTTCTGCCCGACCGGAGCCATCGCCTGGGTGCCGGTCGAGGAGGCGGCGATCCCGCCCGAACCCCTCGACCGAGAATCTTTGACCTACGAGGGTGGGGCGGGTGTATGAACCACAGAGACACAGAGACCACAGAGCATTTCACAGAGGTTTTTTTGAACCTGGCCCAAAGCCGGTTGAAGAGAAACGAATCCTCTGGGGCGCCGTACGACCACTTTCAAAAATCTCTGTGGCCCTCTGTGCGATCTGTGACTCTGTGGTGAAATGAGTCGATACCGGGAGAGGAAAATGTCTCAAGCAAATGACGAAATCCGCGAGATTCTGAAGAAGGCGTATCAGATCGAAGTTGACGGCTACACCTTCTACTCGATGGCCGCCGACCGCGCATCGAAACCTGCGGTGCAGGAGCTCTTCGAAAAACTCGCCCACGACGAGGTCCAACATAAGGCCTATTTGCAGTCGGTCATCGGCTCGTACGAGGAAAAAGGCCTCGCCGCCTTCAACGTCAACCTTCGCGATCCGGACCTCAAGGCCTTCACCGGCACCATCTTCACCGAGAAATTCAAAAAGCAGGCCAAGGGTGCCGACTTTGAACTCGGCGTCCTGTCCATCGGCATGACCCTGGAGACCAACGCCATCGCGTACTTCGCGGGCGCGGCCGAAGGCACTTCTGAGACCGAGGTGCGCGACTTTTATCTGTTCCTCGCTGACTGGGAGCAACAGCACCTCGAGGCCCTGCAGTCGCTGTACAACGGCGTCCGCGAAGACTTCTGGTCCGACGGCGGCTTCGCCCCGTTCTAATTCGTACCCTTCCCCGTTCCCGTTCCAGTTCCCGATGAACCCGCCGACCGCGGGCAGGACTGATCGAATCAACGAAGGTCGTCAACGCACCTTTCTCAGTGCGGACTCCCCGCGAGGAGCCACCTTTGACGTTGTTTGACTGCGGCAAGCCGACGGTTTGAATCGACAAAACACAGACAATGTCAAAAATAGCACCTCCGAGGAACGCGCTTTCCTCCCAACGGCGTTCCGAACAGCTCTTTGAGGGGTAGAAGGGTTTCTTGACCTGACGCCAGAGCTCCTGCCGTGTATTCCGAGGCAAAGGTCAAAAGATATTCGTAGTGATTTCTTGGTGCACTTGGTGTCTTGGTGGTTCTAATGGGTGGGAGGGTGGATCCAGCATCCAGCATCCAGCATCATCCGGGTACAATGCCCGTTCGAAGGAGGACTCATGGATCTGAAAGACCAATTCGAGGCGTCGATCGAAAAGGCGAAGGGCTTGTCGTCGCAGTCCAATGAGACGCTGCTCGAGCTTTACAGCCTCTACAAACAGGCGACGATCGGCGATGTCGAGGGCGATCGACCCGACGGTTTCGACTTTCGCGGTGCGGCCAAGTACGGCGCATGGGAGAAGCGGCGCGGGATGTCGTCCGACGAGGCGATGAAGACATATATTGAACTCGTCGATCAGCTCGCTGCAGGCTGAGAAGAGCAGATGGCTGACTCGGTGGTGGTGGATGGCCGAACTCTCGGGATAGCCGAGGTCGAAGCGGTGGCACGCCATGGAGCGGGCGCCACCCTCGACGCTTCTGCGCGCGAACGCGTGGCCGTGGCTCGACGGGTAGTGGAGGACATCCTTGCCTCCGGCGAGGTGGTCTACGGCATCAACACCGGTTTCGGAAAGCTGGCCGAGGTGCGGATCTCGTCGGACCAGCTGGAGCGGCTGCAGCTCAATTTGCTGCGCTCACACTCCTGTGGGGTGGGTGAGCCGTTTGAAGAAGACGTGGTGCGGGCAATGTTGTTGCTGCGCGCCAACGTGCTCGCCACTGGTCACGCCGGTTGCCGGCCGCTGGTGGTCGAGAGGATCCTCGAGCTCCTCGAGATCGGGGTCCACCCGGTGGTGCCCAGCCAGGGCTCGGTCGGCGCCTCGGGCGACCTGGCGCCGCTCGCCCATCTCGCGCTGGTCCTGGTCGGGGAGGGTGAGGCTGTGGTCGATGGCGAACGAATGTCCGGTGGCGAGGCGCTCGCTCGGGCCGGCGTCGAGCCCCTCCACCTCGGGGCAAAGGAAGGCCTGGCGCTGATCAACGGTACCCAGGCCTCGGCGGCTGTCGGTGCGCTGGCCGTAGCCGACGCCCGCCGGTTGCTCGACGCCGCCGATGTCGTCTGCGCCCTGACTCTTGACGCAATGGCCGGGACCGACGCCGCCTTCGATCCGGCGGTGCATGCGGCGCGTCCGCACCCGGGACAAGGGGTCAGCGCGGCGCGATTGCTCAACCTCCTGATAGGCTCCGACATTCGCGAATCGCACCGTGAGTGCGGGCGGGTACAGGACGCGTACTCCCTACGCTGCTCGCCGCAAGTGCACGGCGCCGGACGCGATGCCCTGGAACACGCACACCGGGTGCTCGAGATCGAGCTCAACTCGGCCACCGACAACCCGATGGTCTTTGCCGAAGGACGACTGATCTCAGGTGGCAACTTCCACGGCGCGCCGATCGCGGCGGTCTTTGACTACCTGGCCTCGACCCTCACGGATCTCGCGTCCATCTCCGAGCGACGGTTGGCGCGGATGGTGGACACGGCGCTGTCGGGCCTTCCCCGATTCCTGTCGCCCGACGCCGGACTCAACTCGGGATTCATGATGGTCCAGGTGTCGGCGGCGGCGTTGGTCTCGGAGTGCAAGACCCTCGCCCATCCGGCTTCAGTGGATTCGATCCCTACCTCGGCCGGCCAGGAGGACCATGTCTCGATGTCCACCTGGGCAGCCCGCAAGCTGGCCCGGGTTGTGGAGCTCACCCGCCAGGTGCTGGGGATGGAGTATCTGGCGGCCGTTCAGGCGCTCGAGTTCCAGCGTCCACTTCTAACGTCGCCAGCGCTCGAGGTCGCCGCCGCGCGCCTGCGTGAGCAGGTTCCACGCCTCGAGGACGATCGCTTTATGGCGTCGGATATCCAAGCCGCATCGAAGCTCGTCCCGACCCTCGGCCCCCTTGCCGATTGAACCCGTACCCGTACCTGGATACCCGTCGTGGCGGGCGTTCACTGGCTCGATTCAGAGAAGGGGTGTCGACGCGCCTTTCTCAGTGAGCGCTTTCCGTGAGGAGCCACCTTTGACATTGTTTGACTGTGGCAGGCCGCCGGTTTGATTCGACAAAACACAAACAATGTCAAAAATGGCACCTCCGATGAACGCGCTTTCCTCCCAACGGCGTTCCGAACGGCTCTTTGAGGGGTAGGAGTGAATAATGAGTTGGCGCCAGAGTCTCTTCCGCTGATTCCAGGGTTTGGGTCAAATGTTCTCTTGGTGCCCTTGGCGTCTTGGTGGTGATAAACGGGTGGGCGGGCGGAAATTCGAAATCCGAAATCCGAAATTAAAATCGCCCCTGAATTCAGGGGCGGGTGGGTGGGAACTCAAAACTCAAAACTAAGAACTCAAAACTGCTCCGTCAGGAGCAGCCCGTCGTCCCCCCACAGGAGTCGCATTTCAAGCACGTTCCGTTGCGCACCAGGGTGAGGGCGCCGCACTCGGGGCAGGGGTCGCCCTCGTAGCCCATGTAGCGAGCCTTCTGCGCTGCGGCCTGGTCTTGGCTCAGCGCGACGCGGCCGGTGGCGACCGGCGCCGACTCCGCGGCCGAACCGCTGCCGCTCTGACCGACCGCGATCGCGTGGACTTCGGCCACGTCGTTGGGGTCGGGCGGAATCTTGTGTTGGTCGGAGCCCGTGCCGACGGCGTCGTGGCGCAGATCCTCAAGCGACACCTGCGCGAGGTCGTCGCGGTCGAGATAGGTAATGGCGAGCTCGCGGAAGATGTAATCGATGACCGACGTCGCCATCTTGATGCGGTCGTGGCCGCCGACCATCCCCGAGGGCTCGAAGCGGGTGAAGACGAATGCGTCCACGTACTCCTCGAGCGGCACCCCGTATTGGAGGCCGAGCGAAACGGCGATCGCGAAGCAGTTCATCAGCGAGCGGAAGGCGGCGCCCTCGCGGTGCATGTCGAGGAAGATCTCGCCGACCGTGCCGTTCTCGTACTCGCCAGTTCGGATGTAGACCTTGTGGCCACCAACCGAAGCCTTCTGGGTGAAACCGGCGCGGCGTCCCGGGAGGCGGTGGCGGCGGGCCTGATAACGGATCACAACCCGCTCGGCCATCGACTCCGCAACTTTGGCCGCATCGCCGGAAGCCACCGCTTCGGCCAGCGCCTCTTCCTCCTCGACGTCCATCGCGATGCTCAGCGGCTGGCTGAGCTTGGATCCGTCGCGGTAGAGCGCCACCGCCTTGAGCATTTTCTGCCACGCCAGGTAGTAGGCGCGCTTGATGTCGTCGAGGGTTGCCTCGGCCGGCATGTTGATGGTCTTGGATATGGCGCCTGAGATGAAGGGTTGGGCCGCCGCCATCATCAGTATATGGCCGTCGTAACGGATCGACCGTGTGCCGCGCTTTCCGCAGCGGTTGGCGCAGTCGAAGACCGCCAGGTGCTTGGTCGCGAGATGGGGGGCGCCCTCGATGGTCATGGTGCCGCAGGCCCAGGTGTTGGCGGTCTCGATCTCCTCGGCGCTGAACTCGAGTCGCGCAAGGACGTCGAGGGTCCAGTCGCCGATCTCTTCGTCAGTTAAACCGAGCTCGCGGAGGTTCTCCTCACCCACGACGTGCGGGGCGAACGCGTTGGAAAGCTCGAAGGACGTGGGCAGCGCCTTTTCGACCTGAGCGATGACGTCGTCGCTGAAGCCTTTGGCTTTGAGGGCCTCATGATCGATGGTTGGACAGCCCTCGAGGGTGCCGTGACCGATCGTATGGGCAACGATATCGTTCATCTGCTCGCTGGTGTAGCCGAGGGTCGTGAGCGCCGCCGGGATCCCCTGGTTGATGATCTTGAAATAGCCGCCGCCGGCCAGCTTCTTGAACTTGACAAGCGCGAAGTCGGGCTCGATACCGGTGGTGTCGCAGTCCATCACGAGACCGATGGTGCCGGTGGGCGCCAGCACGGTCGCCTGGGCGTTGCGGAAACCGTGCTCGGTACCGAGCTCGATGGCTCGGTTCCAGACGTCGCGGGCGGCCGCCACGAGGTCTGGGGGCGTGGTCTCAGCCGACAGACCCATCGGTTTGATGGTCAATCCCTCGTACATTTCGGTCGGCGCGTCGTAGGCCGCGCGGCGGTGGTTGCCGATAACCCGCAGCATGTGGTCGCGATTTTCTTCGAAGCCGGGGTAGGGATCGAGCTCTTTGGCCATCTCGGCCGAGGTCGTGTAGGCCTCGCCGGTCATGATGGAGGTAATGGCGCCGCAGATCGAACGACCCTCGTCGGAGTCGTACGGGATGCCCATCCTCATCAACATCGAACCGATGTTGGCAAAGCCAAGGCCCAGCGTCCGGTAGCGGTAGCTGAGCTCGGCGATACGGCGCGACGGAAATGAAGCCATCAGCACCGAAATTTCGAGGACGATGGTCCACAGCCGCACCGCGTGACGGAACGTGTCGATGTCGAAGTGTCCGTCCTCGCCGAGGAATTTGACCAGATTCAGCGACGCCAGGTTGCAGGCGGTGTCGTCGAGGAACATGTACTCAGAGCACGGATTGGAGGCGTTGATGCGGCCGCTTGACGGGCAGGTGTGCCACTCGTTGATGGTGTCGTCGTACTGGAGGCCTGGGTCGGCACACTCCCATGCGGCCAGAGTGATGTCGTTCCAGAGCTTGGCCGCCGGGACCTTCTTCGCGACCTCACCTTCGTTTCGGTTGACCAGGGTCCAGTTGCGGTTGACCTCGAGGGCGGCGAAAAAGGCGTTGGGAATGCGGACGCTGTTGTTGGCGTTCTGTCCCGACACGGTGTAGTAGGCGTCCGAATCCCAGTCCGTGTCGTACTCCTCGACCGGATAGGTGCGAAGGCCCTGTGTTGCAAGCTGCAATACCCGCTGGATCGAGCCATCGGGCACGCCCTGGCGACGCGCGGACGTGATCCGGCTGCGGAGCTCGGTGTTTTTGGTGAGATCCATGACCGGGCTTGCGGAGTCCTCCGGGAAGCAGGCGTCGAGGATCTCCTGCAGTTGCCGCCGCAGGAGGCGCGAGCCTGCCACCAGCGCCGCCACCTTGCGCTCCTCGACCGCCTTCCACGAGATGAACTCTTCCACGTCCGGATGGTCGAGATCGAGGCACACCATCTTGGCGGCACGCCGGGTGGTGCCACCCGATTTGATGGCGCCGGCGGCGCGGTCGCCGATCTTGAGAAAGGACATCAGACCCGACGAGCGACCGCCACCCGATAGCGCTTCGCCGCGGCCGCGCAGCTTCGAGAAGTTGGTACCGGTGCCCGAACCGTACTTGAAGAGGCGTGCCTCGCGCACCCACAGATTCATGATGCCGCCATCATTCACCAGGTCGTCGCTCACCGATTGGATGAAACAGGCATGGGGCTGCGGGTGTTCGTAGGCGCTCGAGGAAGTCTTGAGCTTGCCGGTCTTGGGGTCAGCGTACCAGTGGCCCTGGGCCGGACCGGTGATGCCGTAGGCCCAGTGCAGGCCGGTGTTGAACCACTGCGGTGAGTTTGGTGCGGCGAACTGGGCGGCCAGCATGTAGGAGAGCTCGTCGTGGAACGCCTCGGCGTCCTCGTCAGAGTCGAAGTAGTCGTGCTCTTTGCCCCAGTGGGTCCAACACCCGGCGAGGCGATCGAAGACCTGGCGAGCGTCGCGCTCGGGCCCTGTGAGGGGTTCGCCACTCTCTGAGACCTCGGGCGTGCCGTCTTCGTCGACCTGTGGGACTCCCGCCTTGCGGAAGTACTTCTGGACCAGCACGTCGACCGCGACCTGCGACCAGCTCTTGGGGGCCTTGACTCCGTCCATTTCGAAAACGAGGGTGCCGTCAGGGTTTCGGATCTCCGACGATCGCTCGACAAACTCGACAGTCTCGTAAGGGTCTTTTCCGGCGCCTGTGAAGCGACGCGTGACCTTCATGTTGTACCCTCGTCCCCCCTGAATTTTCCGCGATCCGGCGCCAAAACTCCCCCTAGTACACCAATAAGGAACACCGGTTTGCGGAAATAATGCGCTCGACTCGTACCACTATATATTGGGTCCCCAACTCTTGTCAACACTACATCTTGCGGTCTTGGGCCGTTTTTTTGGTCGCGGAAGTGTTTAGTCATGAGTCACTTCTGGACATCCCCTTCGACCCATTTTGTTGGGGAGGCGTTTTTCTCGAAAAACACCCCGAAGAGGAGACACCGACCGCCGGCTGAGCGGTTTGTATAAGGGACCGATCGGCCCTTTTCGGCCAATCACTTCGATGCGTGTCTCAGACCTGGTAGAGGTCGCGGATCCGAGGGATGAGATGGTCGGCAAATCCACTCTGAAGATCGTAGCGCGGTGCCAACCCCCAGTCGGCGCGGGCTGCCGAGTCGTCGACATCGGCCGGCCAGCTGTCGACAATGGCCTGCCTCTTGAGATCGGGCTCGAAAATGATCTCGGCCCCGGGGAAGCCGTCGGCCACCAGCGAGCGAATCTCCTCCGCCGAAGGATTGAATGCGGTGATGTTGTACACGCTCTGACGGAGGCGCGAGCGGTCCGCCCTCGCCAGCTGCACCAGAGCGTCGACCGCGTCCGGCATCACCATGAAGGGGATGCGCGTGTCCGGCCGTACAAAACAGGCGAATGCGTCACCGCGCGCCGCAGCATGCACCATCTCCGGCGCAAAGTCCGAAGTGCCTCCCGAGGGAACCGTCACCGCGGAGATCAGCCCGGGGAAGCGGATGGCGCGGAAGTCCACCTTGCCGGACAGGGTTTCGGCGGCGAGCTGTTTGTAGTGGCGGGCGTAATAGCGCCCGAGGTGCTCGCAGTAGAGCTTGTTGCAGCCGTACATTGTGGTGGGATGGTTCCATTTGTGCTCCCGCACCGCGCCCGCGGCGGCCTTGGTCTCGAGATTCGGTAGACCGTAGGCTGCGATCGAGGAGGGGTAGAGAAAGACCACCGCCCGCCCGTGCGACTCTCCCTGGGCTTGGGCGAAATCGAGGACCTTGAGGGTGCCCTCCACGTTGACCTGGTGGCCGGTGACGGGAGTGAACTCGGCGCGGGTCGAGAGGATGGCGGCGAGGTGGTAGATCGTCTCCACCTCGTATTCGGAGAGTATTCGCTCGAGCAGGTGGGTCTCGAGGATGGAGCCCTGGTACTCGTGCTCGACCCTGGCGGCGAGCTCGGGCTCGAGCGCGTTGAGATCGATGGTGATGATTGCGGTGTTGCCTTCGGCGGTGAGCCGCTCGATAAGACCGTGGCCGATCTCGCCGCCTGCGCCGGTAATCAGGGTCACGTGCTTGCGCATGAATTGCTCCTCCGCACGCCAGATTCGTTGACGCGTCGTGTGCTGTCAAGAGCGCCTTTCACTTTGGCGACAACCCGGTGAGCGCTACTCGCTTCGGCGCGCAAGGTACCACCTTCACATTTGTTGCACTTTCAGGCAGCGCTGAATCACCAGGTGTCGACGATGCAACAAATGTGAAGGTGGTACCTGTGTCGTCGAAGCCTCCACGCGCATCTCACTGGCGCGATTCAAACGTCTCGGACGCTTGTTACATCGAATAGAACGGGCACGAACGCGAAGAAGTGTTGCGGAAACGGGATTACCGAACTTCTCCGCCCGTGTTTACGTACTTGGATGCAGGGTCGGATGATCCGCGGAGGACGACGATGGCAAAAGTACTGAGGTTTTTGTTTGTGGTTGTAATTATTGCCGGAGCGGCGGGCGGCATCTATGCGTGGGTTGGATCCCGCGGCACCGATGAAAACGGCAACACGTTGATCGAGGCCGAGATCGGCTCGATCACCGAAAAGGCGCTGGCGGTGGGTCAGATCGAACCCCGCGAGCGCTTTCAGATCAAGTCCAAGATCTCCGGCATCGTGGCGCGGTGCTTCGTCGAGGTCGGCGACGTGGTGCAGGCGGGCGATGCTCTCTTCGAGATCGCGCCCGACCCCACGCCGCAGGAGCTCCTGAACGTGGATCACCGCGTTCGTTCGTCTGAGGCCAGCTTCCTCAAGGCCAAGGCCGACTTCGAGCGTGGCGAGGAGCTCCACCAGGAG
>Ga0255046_10000449_pt1 | contig 11059 bp, 7 predicted proteins | sample BC1_12_27_MG_FD_183632 | JGI IMG/M metagenome (GOLD analysis project Ga0255046, IMG submission 183632) | Seawater microbial communities from Strait of Georgia, British Columbia, Canada - BC1_12_27 | ecosystem: Environmental > Aquatic > Marine > Strait | place: Canada: British Columbia...
AAAAAATATGTTATAATATATATATATATAATAAATGTCAAGCTTTAGAACTATACGGAGTTTATCACCCGAAAGTGAAAGTGATATTAGAAGTCGGTCAAGTCGGTCAAGACGGTCAAGACGATCATCTGGGTTAGGAAATGTATTGGGTAGCGAGTTTCGTTTTGACAGTAGAAGTGATCGTAGAATGGAACTCGAAAGACTTGCTAACGATGCGGGATTAATAATACCAGAGGGTATGGGATTGAGGCGAATTATTAGACTATTAATTGATAGTGGTGTTATTTCTGAAGAGGTCGGTGATTATATTGCCGATGTTGCAATGGTCGGTGAAAAAGAATGTTTAAAAAATTTAAAGAATTGTGAACAAGACAATAAAAATAAAAAAAAAGAAATCGGATTATGTGAGGATCGGATTGCCAAATTAAAAAAAGATGCGGAACAATGTGGACGACATAAAAAAAGAAAAATAATTGATTGTTTCCCAAGTGAATGCGATTTTATTAAAAGTTGTAATAGACGTAGGAAAACTAGACAAATAACCAATAATAATAATTTAACGGATAAAGAAATTAAAGAAATAATGGATGATATTCCAAGTGAAGCATTAGTTATTGAATCTATAGATGAATGGATTGGGCAAATAGATGAGGTCATAGTATGCTTAGATAGAAATTTGCGAAGCTGGAAAAGACAATATGATTTAACATGGCATGGTAATGCGATCAATCAAGACAATATAGTAGATAATATTAATAATGGTATTGATGCTGAAGGAAATATGACAAAAGATGGAGGTATTTTTTCATTATCTGGACAAAGAACAAATAATATATTAAGATGTTTTGGTGGTAAAAATTTACCAAAAGTTGGTTATTTGCCAACAGAACCAATATGTACACCTGAAGCCGGTTGGAGAGTAGTCTATAATAAAAAATTAAATTGTGATCCAAATAATTTTCACGATGATGACGATGATGCTTGTATTTCCTTACCACCAAAACAAATTGTAAATAAAGAAAAATGTCGCAAAGAATGGATATGTCCACGAAATGAAAAAATAATTAATAAATTTAAAATGGAAGATTGCTTTGATGATAATGGATGCTATAAATTACCAGAAATAAATATATGTAATGCGAGTAATGATTTTAAATTTATTTGCCCCAAACCAAATGTATCAGTTGAAACTTTGTGTAAAGGAATTAATTGGAGTGACCTTGTAAGTAAACAACGAGCAGAATGTATTCAACATACACCGTGTTTAATATATAGTAAAGAAATAAAATATGAAGCAATAAATTGGTTAATAAATACAGGTTCTGTAATTAATGGTCTAGATAATATTACAACTGATTTAATTATTGAACTTCAAGTTGAACAATTTCAAAACGCATCTTCTAATGTTCCAGCAGAAAAAAGGTATAATGGTTTATGTTGTAACAAAATATGCTATAATCCCGATTTATATATCGATTGTGATGAAATCATTGAAAATCAACTTCAATTTAAAGCATTATCAAATAAGTTTGAATGTTTAATTTGTCTAGTAAGGGATTATACTAAATATTCTAATGGTAAAGTTATATCTGGATCTATTCCCGGTGGTAATGGTTGGACGAGAGATCAAATCCCAGTTCGTGATTCGTGTGGCTTACCAGATGAAGAAACATTATGGAAGGCGGTTGGTTCTGTATTACCAGAAGAAACTGAAAAATCTTTATTAGAGACTAAAGCAATTAAATTATCTATGAATGCCCGCTCTAAATGTGAACTAATTAATAGTGATTTTGCTAAAGCAGAATATTGGGCTGATTATTTAGATTATATTGAAAAAGCTCAATGTTGTGCTAATTCTATATGTGATATAAAATATTTAATTTGCCTTGTTAATGAAAAAAATTTAGTAATTAAAGATATTGTTAAATGTCTAAGGGAATTAATTGGCGAATTATATCAGGGATTAAGAGAAAATATGGAATCTAATAGTAATGTTGAATTATGGTTTGAGATTCAAACTAACATTAATAGAGTTTTCTGTATTGTAAAAGATTTATATGAATCTGTTGATAATAAACAATCTGAATTTGAATATAATTCTATTTTTTCTCAAGTGGATGATGTTTATTATATATGGGGTGGTGTTCAAGCCAGTCAAACTGAATCAATTACTCAGATTGGTAATATTGAATCTGCTGGTGATATGACACCGGAAAATGCCGAATTATCTTCAAATATAAATTTAAATTTATCTGTTAAACAAGTTGAAAATTTTGATGTTTCTAAATCATTGACTAGTGATACAATAACTAGTGGTCAGACAATAACTAAAAAATATTTGGATAACCTTGAAGAATTTAATAAACTAAATATTTATAATCCATTATATCTCCCACATAAAGTTATGGAAAATGGTAGTTGGGTATCAACTCGTATATATAATGATGATTTATATCAAGTTGTTCCAATTGTTACTCCATGTCCAAATTATGATTGTTTAATAGATATTGCTGAAAATGGTATATTAATACATTCACAAACAATGGATTTAAGAAAACCATCAGCATTCCAAGTTTATCAACAATTTTTAAATGAAGGTAATGTTGTTTCCGATCCTACTAATATAATAAAAACACCATATGATATTCAAACAAGTCAAATAAATTCAGATCAATCCAACGAAACAAATGATAATGTTATTGATGGGGATGACTTTACTAAATTAGGTGATTATAGATGGACTCAGATTCAATATAGTGATGAAATATTAAATCCTTTACAGTCCGGTGGTGATAACAATGAATTCCCTAGTATATCACCTTTAAGTTTAATAATTTCAGAAAATAATACAATTAAGTATGCACCTATTCAAGAAAATGCTACGTTACCATTCCAAATACAAAACGCACCTGAAGTTTTAAGAGATTATCAAATAGGCATTCCATGTATTACATGGAATGCAAAGACATTAACGCAATTTTGTGTTGGAGAAGCTCATGGTAAATATTTGTTTAAAGAAATCATTTGTGTTCCTGTAGCTATTGCTTCTTCTGGTATATCATCTTCAGACGCCAATATGGGTGATACTTCCGCACAAATATCAACTGTTACATTCGGTCAGCCGAATCCCATCAGCAAAAGAAAATTTGTATATAGATCACAACATAATACTACCCCAAGCGATGGGAATATAGAAACTATATCTCCAGCAACACCTGAAGGTGTCGGTTATTATATTTTCCCGGGGTATGGTAAACCAGATCAATCTGATATAGCATTTGAAAATTTCCCAGGTTATCAGGATCCAGGTATAAGGTCTAGAAAAGAATTATTATGTGTTGGTACATTACATGATGAAATATTGGAAACATATAAATGTTCTTGTATACACAATGGCTATCACGTATCGGATGAGTTTGACAAGCACGGTTTTGGTTTAGAAGCAGCAGAAACATGTCGCGAAAACAAATTTGCTGTAAAGTATGGACCTTCAGCCGAACAATTCAAAGAACATTATCCTGAACTATTTTTATGTGATACAGGCCGAGAGGTTTTAGGTTGGAGTGAAACTTTTAAATCTTTAGGATTTGCCACAACTACATTTGATATTTGTAAACATACTAATATACCTAAATATGTTGGGAAAAAATATAGATTACAAGTGAGTGTCGAACATGACATTTCATTACTTGTTGGAGATACTGTCCAGTTCCAAGTCGGCACGGCAACTCAAGTCACTGGTCAAGTCATTAATGGTGAATGTATAGTAATCACCATATGTGATAATACTACTGACCCGTGTATAGTATTAGAAGGTGCTAGTATTATTATATCATATAAGGATCATATTACCATAAACGGTCATATCATCACCTTCGAAGAAGTTGGTTATTGCTGGGAAGATGGAGAATGCACTGATGAATTTCCTATAATTAAATCATATCCACCACTAGGATATGATGAAAATGGTAATATGGTTCAAGCCTATTCTAGACCCGGTCATGTCCATGATGATGTTGATGGTGTTCCGTTGCAAACTTATACTGCTTGGCCACCTAATAAGGGAGACCGTATTCCAGCATCATTAGTTAAATATTTATTGAACCCAATTCCAAAAATCCCACAGTGTGGTGTTGTAACCAATATGTCTGAGGACGACCCATTTATAAATATTGCAAATACATTAGTTGGTAGAGGTAATTATTTAATGACAAATAATAAATCTTCTAATAGATTTGAACGCGCTATTATAAGATCACAAGGCGATGACACTAAAATACTTGGGACAGGTGTAAATGATAGAAAAGTTTTAGGTGGTTTCGCAACAAGTGGAGCAGCATCTATTGATTCTCTTGCTATAGAATCGGTCACTTATACTGGGGGTATGTGCTCTTCAGTCAATGAAGTATGTCAAAATACTTATAATGTAACAGAAACATCTGCTAATAAACAATTTGCAATTATACAAAAAGCATTACTTGAATTACAAAGAATAATTGATCAGGGTGGATCAGGGGATCCAAGTATTCCTGGATTCCCGGATCCAAGTATTCCTGGCGGAAATCCATCATTAGTATGTGGTGAATTACTTGATGATGTATTTGAAACTACTAGTAAAACATTAATTGGATTTGATCCAGTATTTTCTAAATTATTCAACAATTATCCATTAAATAGACGAATATTATGTAGAAAAGCTAGAAAAGAATATTTATGTAAACCAATGATATGTGATAAAGGACATAATTGTGTGAAAAAGAATAAATCTCGTGATCGTGAATGCAAAAAATATAGATCTAGAAATTATTATGATGATAGTAGTGAATCTGATTAAATTTTAATTAACTTTTTTAATTAACTCTTTAATATTTTTTTTAATATGTATTTAATTTAAAAATAAATATATAAGATAAAATAACATGAATAAATCTGGTAAATTTAAATTAAATGAAAGCACTAATCTCAAGAATAAATCGAGTATTGTTATTAATCATGAACAAATAAGATTAACTTCAACTATAAAAAATCTAGAAACATTATTATTACAGAGAGAAAATGAAATATTAAATATAAATGAAGATAAAAAATCACTGGATAGGCAATTATCGTTATTGGGAAATAGATATACTGAAATAGTAGAAAAAACAAAAATATTAAATAATAGAAATAATAGAGAGACAAGTTTAGCTACTAGATATAAATTAGATTTAGAAAAAGTTCAGGTAAATTTAGATAAATGTAAAGAATTAATTATTATAAAAAAAGAAGAAATCAAGCAATTAAAAACAGACAAAAAAGTATTATTTGATGAAAAAGCAGATATATTAATAACTAAAAAAGAATTAACAGATAGTAATAAAATTATATTAAGGAGTAGTGTAATGGAAAGAATGAAAGTTAAAAAACAGGTAATATTGCCTTCTATTTTAAAAAATTTTCAAAAAGAAATTAACAAAATATTAAATGAATTTCAGAGTTATAATAATTATTGGTTAAATATTTTTACAAATGATTGGAAGGGGACTCGTTCAAATATTTTTTCACTCAGTGGTAATAGAAGTATAGAAATATTGAAAAAATTTGGTTATACTCAAAATTTTCAAAAAAATGGAATACCATTTAAAAAAATAACAGAACCATCAAATGGTTGGGTATTATCTGATACTAAATCGATTGATTATTTGGTAAAAGATTATATTTGTTTTAGTAATATTTTACCAAAATCTTGTCCAGGATGCGATGATTTTGTATTAGATAAAAATATAGATATATCATTAAAAACATTATTTGATGCTGTTAATACAAGTATTCCTGGAAAATCTATTAATAATAGTGAAAATCAACAATTAATAATTAATAGTAGTTATAATAATTATAAATATTGGTCAAATTGTAAAGAAATAATTGATAAATGTAAATTATGTTCAAATAATATAGTATATTTAAACAATAAATTAACAAAAATTAATAAATTAAATGATCATATTTCTAGTTCGTTTGATGATATCAATGATATACTTCAAGATTATTTATTAATTGAAAATGATCAAGAAAAAATGAAAATATTGTGGAAGGAATTATTAGATAAAGTATCCATAATATATGATTTAATATTAAATGAGTTTTTTGAACTAAATAAATATGATTATAATAGAGATAATATTTTTATTCAAGTTGATTGTGTTAGTAAAATTGATAAATTAAACGTTATTCAATGGATTAGACAAGTTCCACTTGTTTATAATAACCCTATAACTGGACCACTTGTATTTCATACTAATAAATCACCAGAATATAATCCAATTGAATATTTAATCGCAAATAAATCTGGTCTTTTGGGTGAATTACCAGAAACATATCAATTAGCAGGTGATTTAGGAAATATATTTAATACACAACCTGATTCAATTAATTTAAAATGTAGTCAAATTAAACAATTAAATAAATTTATACAGGATGGTGGTGATGATTATATAAAAACTTTATTTAATAAAATATTTATCAATTTTGAAAACAAATTAAATAATTGTGATGGTCCAGATATAGATAAAGATATAGAATTAATTTATAAACAAGATACGAATGTTCCAATAAATGATAGGTGGGAAATTATAAAAACATCTGAAGAATTACAAGATGACATTATAAATTTACAGGAGGAATCAAATATTGTGAATATTAATTTATATTTTAAAAATATAATTGATTTAAATTCAAAATTACATTCATTATTCATATGTGAATTAGATAATTTAAATCTTTAGATATAATAATATATATATATATATGGAAGATGAATATATTAAAGATGAATATATTAAAGAAGATGAATTAGAAGATGAATTAGAAGATGAATCTATAAAAAAAACAAAATATAAACAATATATTAAAATAATTATGTTAATGATAATACCATTAATATTTACTGTAATAATTTATTTAAATCCAAAATTAAAAAATAAATTATTAAAAAATGTTAATTTTATTAAATCAAATAATAAAAATACAACTGTTATTTTTATTATAGTAATAATATTATTATTAGTAAATTTATTATTACATTGGCAATTTATTTCAAATATAATAATAGGATATATTTTTGGTTTAATAGGGATTCCAATTGGTTTATTTATAACTATAGTTTCTTCATCTATATCATACTATATATCTAGATATATTACAGATGAAACAATATTATTAAAAGATGAAAATAAAACATTAATAAAGGTAATTATTAGTAGAATATTATTCCCACATCATTTAACTAGTTATTTTTGGGGTTCAACTAATATATCGTTTACTACTTTTTTTATTGGTACATTATTAATAATGATACCAATTACAATAATAGAAGTATATATGGGTAGTTTATTAAATAATATAACAGAATTAAAAAATAAAATGTTTAAATCAACTAATCATAAATATTATATAATATTATTACTAATTTTAATAGTAATTGGATATATTGTTATTAAAAAATATAAAAAAGTAATTAATACAAGAAAAGAAAAAGATGTTAATTAAAATAAAATGGGTATATAAATGTGAATAATAATATAATTAATATAAATATATCCGTATTTCTAACTATTTTTTTATATTTTATAGGTAATTCATCATATTGTTCTCTATATTTTTTAGGTTTAAATGATTTAGATAACCATCCAAATAATGTTGGTCTTAATTTATCATTACAATCATATATATAATCATACCATGCCAAACTAATATATGCACTTGTAGATAATAATGCTATCATTACAATATTATGATAAATAGATTTTGGTTTTGGTAAATAATATATTATAATTATCAATGAAGAAAAAATAATACACTTTTCATTTAAATATAGAGGTGTTCCGAATATACCTCCACCCATTTATATATATACTAAACATTTTTTTTCCTATATGTTAATCTTCTTCTCCTTCCACCCATTTGTTGTTTTTCTCTATCAGACCATACAACTTTAGTTATACCATCATCTCCAAATCCTTCCCAATCATCTATTACCGCTTGCCAAGGAGTATCTAAACCATATTTATCCGCTAATTCTCTCAATGTAAAAGGATCACCAATTGGTATCCCAGATTCACTTACATATTTCTTTTTAATTGGTTCGCCAAAATAATTTAATTCTTTATTAAATATATCATCAATATTCCATTTATTACCACGATAACATACAAATTTAGAACCAACTGGAACATTTAGAGAATTATTATCATTACATTCATTTACCCATATATCTATAATTCCATTTGTTAATCTTTCAAATTCAGATGGAATTCCTTGAGCAATCGCATCATCGTGTTGATCTAATATTTTATCTAAATGTCTATATAGTTCATCTCTATGCCATCTTCTAGAAGGCGTATTAATAAATCCACCACCACGACCCATTAATCCATTTTGTAATACTTCAACAATGACTTCTTCTTCCCAACCTTCATCCGCTTCTATGTTTTCTAACATAGTAATATCTGACCACTCATATCCCCCGACCATATCTTCTCCACTTGTACAACCAGCAATAGTTGTCCCATATTGTGAACTATATAATAATATATCATCTTGTTCGTCAGTTGTATTACTTAAATCTAAAGCATCAAAGAATCTTTTAGCGACTTCTCTAGCAGAAGCTGATTTTTTTCTAGCATGATGAGCCCAATTATGTCTAGATATGGACATATTTTTATATCTTTTATTATCCGGTGGTTTATTTATACTTTGAGCTAAATCATCCCACATAGATTGTTCCTCATACCCTGGACCGGTTTGCTGCATTAAATCTGGATCACCTCTTTGATTCCATACAGTTCCATAATTGTGTGTTCCATCCATTATAATATATATGTATATTTATTTATTTCACTAATTTATTTCACTAATTTATTTCACTAATTTATTAAATTCTAGAAGCATATTTTTTGATATTTTTTTTGTATATATTAAATTGGCCAATTTAGTATAATAATTAAATACTTTATAATTACATTTGTATTTATTATATATTTCAACTATTTTTTCTTTATTTTTATTATTATGAATTGAATATATTAATTTCAATAATATATTATAATATATATATTGATTATTTGAATATTCTTCCAATATATTATGATGTGTATATATTAATGATTTACTAATATATGAGTTATATACTATATTTTTGTTTAATTTTAAATTATATTTATGTATATAATAATATGGTATTATTATGGAATATAATAGTGAATAATTAATATTATGAAATATACAATTTCTAGATTTAAATTGTTCATGTAAATCAAAAATACACATAGATTTATAAATATTACATAATGCTCCAATATTTTTACAACTATATGAGGTATGGATATTTTCAAGTATATTTAATCCAATAATACTATAATCAGAACTATATTTAATATATAAATTTTTAATTGAATCTTTATATATTAAAGATTCAGTTAAGAAACATATATCTTGATTAGAGTTATTATCAACTGAATTTAATTTTAAATAACTTAAATCTTTTATATATATTTCATTTACCTTAACACTATTTAAATTTTTATTAGATTTTTTAATTATTTCATTTATAATATTAATTGGTTTATATGGTAATATTTTTCTAACGATATTATTAAATTCTAGATTGGAATAATCAATATGAATATGGATACTTTTAGAATATATAAATTTTAATTTTTTATTATATATATCTGTTGATGTTATTACTATTGGATTTTTAATTGTTTTAATATTTGATAGTATTGTATTGATTTCTCTTATATATGATTTATCTGAGCAATATAAATTATCGAATAATAATGATTTATATTCTTTAGTATTTTTTGTAAACCATTTTGATATATCTTTTTTATATAAAACACTATTGATATATTCGGGTATATTTTTATTAATTAAAATATTAATATATATAATTGTATATTCTTTTAATATAATATTAATTAGTTCAGTTTTTCCACATCCACTTCTCCCAGTTATAACTAATGGTATATTTTGAAAATTTATATTATTGAAATTGTCAATCCAGTTTATTATTTTATTTTTATCACTAATAGATAAATAAAAATCATCTAATGTTAATATCATTAATTAATTAATTAATATTATTAAAAAAATTTTAAATAGAAAAAAAATTTAACAGTCGGGACTAAAACTATATGTAAAATCATTTTTATTTACATAATCTGGTAATGGCATTAATTGGGGTGTATTATCTATTTTATTAATATATCCAGTATATTGAATTAATTCAGATATTATTCTATCAACAGCAAAATCTAAGACATATTTATTTAATGTTTTAACTTCTTCAAGAACATTTGGATTTAATAGATTACCATATTGAAGTAACATTGATCTCATTATAATAAATAATTGTTCTTCAGATTGATCACTAATAATAGTATTATTATACTGCGTATATACTTCATATTTCATCATTTTTTGAAGGGCAGATTTATTTTCATTAGAAAAAAAAACTTTAGTTACTTCTGTTTGTTCTAATATCCCCTTAACAGGATTATTAGAACTTGTATTTATTAATATATTACTATCCATTTATATATTATATATTTATTTTAATTTCAAGTATTCTTTCTTCAAACTATTAATTTCACTTAACCATATTTCTTCTATACTTGAGCTATATAGAATGTCATATTTATTTTGAAGTTCTTTAATAGAATTTAATAATTCTACCATTTTTTCTTCTGTTAAATTATATAATGGCATATTGATTAAATAATTAAATCCTATTTTTTTATTTTCAATTGAATATTTTTCAGTAATATTTTTATCAATAATCATTTTATATTTTAATTCAATCAGTCTAGATATAATTTTATCTTTTGTATTACGATAAATTACAATTTTATCATTAATTACATCATTGATAAATTCCATTTTACTATTATTAATATCAAGTTCATATTGAATTTGGTTCAATTGAAAATCTTTTCTAGTAATATATAGATTATATCTTTCGGTATAATAATCATCAAAAATATCATTGATATGATGATATTTTTTAATTGTCCCAGCT
>Ga0255046_10000453_pt1 | contig 11007 bp, 6 predicted proteins | sample BC1_12_27_MG_FD_183632 | JGI IMG/M metagenome (GOLD analysis project Ga0255046, IMG submission 183632) | Seawater microbial communities from Strait of Georgia, British Columbia, Canada - BC1_12_27 | ecosystem: Environmental > Aquatic > Marine > Strait | place: Canada: British Columbia...
AGACCGGCGATGAAATCGGCCCGGGCACTGTGCCACCCCAGGTTGATGGGCTGAAAGTACAGGTCCGTGAATCCAGTCGGGACGCGGTCGTTGAGCCCGATGATCGGCGCCTCGAGCACGTTGTCGGTGAAGGCAGGGAAGATCTGGAAGCTGTAATTGGCGCCAAGGATCTTGTGCTCGCTCACCCAGATGACGCCGAGGACGTAGGCGTTCACGTCGATCGATCCCCTACGTTCCGGATCGATGCTCACCGGATCTCCAACGCTGTTTCGCAGCGTATCTGCGTCATAACGAACATAGGTCGGCGCGATCAGGTAGAGGCCAGGCGGTGGCTGGCTGCCGGACAACAGGCCGAAGTCGCCCTTGGTGTTGTGGCCGCTTAACTGGGCGTCGACTGTGCCCGAACCGAGCGCCAGTGCTGCAGCACAGAACAATGCGCTCGAGAAAAAGTTAGGTCTTGTTGCCCTCACTGCTGGACCTCCACAGGCCATTTTCGCGGCGGTCATGCCTTGAGATTAGTTCCCGAAGCAGACGGGCGCAATTCCACCTTGGTGGTATATGCCGCCCGCCCGCCCAGTTCCACCCACCCTTCCAGTACCCCACCACACACCCAGTGACCAGTAGCCAGTAAGCACCGGGGGGAGCGGGCGGGACTGGCCACTGGGTACTGGGCGGGTGGGTGGGACACTCGCGTCAGTGCTTGACCATGTAGTCCTTGGCTTCGAGGCAGACGCTGAACGCCTTTTTGAAGTTTTCGATCTGCTCGGCTGTGGCCTGTTGCGCCTGCTGGCTCTGTTGCTCGACTTGCTCTGACGCTTCAGCTTTGGCGCGCCTGGTTCGGCGTCGCGCCACGATCGCTCCGGCGGCCGCACCATAGGCAGCACCCCTGCCGGCGTCGTCACTGGCAATCTCGCCGATCAACGCTCCGGCCGCAGCTCCGCCGACGGCTCCCCTGGCGCCGGCGCCCTGGCCGGCCTGGCCGATCTCCTGCTGGGCCGCCGCAGCCTGCTGTTGTTGCTGTTCGGCCTGTTTGGCCAGGTCGAACGGATCGACCCCGGTGTTTTGAACCGCCCATTGGTAACATTCGGCCTCGTCTTTCGACTGCTGGGAGGCGTCCTGTCCCTGGGTCGGAAAAACGTAGACCTCGATGGTCGAAGACAGGCTCTTCTGGGTTGTCGTTTGACCCTCGGCCTGCACCGCACCGACGGCGGCCATACCGACGAGCAAGAGAAACGCAACAATCATTCTGGTTCGCATGTCTTTCCTCCCGGGATCAGTCGCCATTTACAGGCAACGGCGTGCAGACGCCGAACGCACCGACGAAGAGGCCGTCTCGAGCCGCGACCGCGGTCATGATTCCGCTGGTTTCGTCGATGTTGAAGCTGAAGGCGCGTCCCATCTCGAAACCCTGTAGGACGATCATCCCGTCCTCCCGGATGATCCTGGGTATCGGCGTCTGTCGGTTCTCCTCGCTGGCCTCAGTCGTCCTGAGCATTCCGTCCTCGAGGTCCACCTCGATGAAGTCGGGTACGTTGAATTCCCACGGCGGACCGCTCGTACACTCTCCGTCCATCTCGCACACGGTTACCTCACCGGCGGCGCACAGAAAACGATCGGCCCCGGTGAGGTCGTCGGCCGCAGCCGGTATCGCCGAGAACATCAATGCTATGAAGCCTGCAACTGTCTCACGACTGAATTTCATCTCAATCCTCCGCACCTTGCATCGTTTTGGACCCGACGAGGATAAACCGTTATGATCGAATTTCAATAACGGATTCGATGCCCTCAATCTTCCCAAAAGGCAGAAGGGATCTCCCTGGTCCAGCTCGACGGGTCGGCGCCCATGGTCCGTCCCAGCTCCTCCAGCCCGATCATGTAGTCCTGGTCGAACATCTCGTCCGGCGCGTCTCTGAACGCGTCATCCGGGATGGCGACGAGCCGGAACTCAGCATCCCAACCCCGTTCGACACGGGCCTCACGCGCCATCGTGTTGATCAGCTGCAGAGCAAAGAGCTGAGTCGTGCCCGTCAGAATGCCGAGCGACTGCCCCGAAATTGAAAGCCACCGCGGTTGCACGACCTTGGGCTCGGGCTGCAGCCAGCCATTGATCAGAACCCACACTCGGACCTTGGGGAGAGGGGCTTCGGGGTGCTTGGCGACGAATCTGGCGCCCGGCCCGTTCGAGCGGGCAAATCCTGCCACAAACAGGTTTGAAGCGGCGCCCCCGTCCGCATAAAACATTCCGTCGATTTCGATCGGCGGAAAGACGCCGGGTATGGCGCTCGATGCCAGGAGGATCGAATGAATGCGATCGAAAGAACCGCCCTCGAGAGCCAGCCGAGACTCTCGACCGAGATCGAAGACACGGCCGACTCCCATATCCAGGTTGACGGTCCCGATCAGCAGCAATCGGTCATCTTCCGTTTCTTCAGCTATTGATCGGACCAGTTGCTCGTTGACTGCGCCACGGATCATGTCCTGGAGGTGGCAATTGTTGAAGAGGGAAACGTGGCCCTTCTTGAAGTAGAACGCGCCGCGTTTCTTGACCCAATTCTCCTCCGGGTTGGCGAAGAACTGCGCGACCGAGGTGTAGGCCTCATCGGTGCCGACGAAAGCGTAAGGCGAAATCAACGCGCCGGTACTGACCCCAGTGACCATGTCGAAGTCCGGTCGGGCATTCGGACCGGGCGGGAGCGTGCCCCAACCTTCCATGAACCCTGCACCAAAGGCTCCTTTGGCCCCACCGCCCGACAGAACGAGAATGTCGTACACGAATTCAGCGCCGGTTTTCATGTGGTTCTCGTACTCGCGTTCGAGTCGGCGCACCACGGTATCGGCCAGATGCTTCCTGTCGGCGATGGACTCGGAGGCGTAAGGTCCCTGCATTTCGAGCAGCTGGGCCTTGGTGACGTCCCGCAGCGCCATCTTCTGCCGCCGCTCTTTCTTCGTACCCTCGCATCGGTCCTTTTCCGCAGCTGCAACCGGCAACGCCGCGAGGAAACAGAGGAGCAATCCCGACAACGTGCGAGTGGCGAACGATCTGATCAATTCAGCTGTCATGCTCATTGCCTACCTTTCACGCGAACAATAGCAACGCAGTCTTGAACATCGTTACTCAACGCGACGCTCGCCCTTCCACGGCCTCGCGGGCTCCGGCGGGAGGGTCGATTCGGAACGGTTCGTCGAGCCCTCTGATGATCCTGGCGTCACGACTGTAGACATCCTTGTAGAACGACACGGTGCCGTGCTCGTCCATGTCTGCAGTCCAGTACAGCAGCATCACCGTCACCGGCTTTTCCAGGTTGACCCTGCTGGTCTTGCGCGATTCTACTACTCGGTCGATCCTAGCGCGATCCCAACCCTGGTCGTCGAACAGGTGCACGGCGAGGTCGAACGGGTTCTCGGTGCGGATGCAGCCGTGGCTGAAGGCACGCTCTGCCCGGGCAAAGAGCCCCTTGCTGGGTGTGTCGTGGAGATAGACCATGTACTTGTTGGGAAAGATGAACTTGACCTGGCCGAGGGCGTTGCGGGTGCCCGGCTCCTGTCGAATCATGTAGGGAAAGCCCTTGGTGGTCGCCGCCCAGTCGATGGTCGCCGGATCGACGATCGTGCCCGAGGTCGTCACCACGCTCATGTTGTTCCGGCTCAGATAGCTCGGGTCCCTGCGGATGGCGGGCAGGGTCTCCTTGCGGAGGATTCCCGGAGGGATCGTCCAGGTCGGGTTGAACTCGGCGTACTTGAGCGTGCTCTTGAAGACCGGCGTGGCGTGGTAGGGCTTGCCCACCTGGACCTTGGTCCGCCAGGTCCGTTCGCCGTGCTCGACGAGCTCGAGATAAAAGCCAGCGATGTTGACGATGATGAAGGTGTCCTCGATATCGCGAAAGACCCACCGTGCGCGCTCGAGGTTGGCGCGGATCTGGTCGATCCGTTCCTCCACCGGCACGTTGAGCTCCTCGAGGCTGCGCGGCCCGATGGCGCCGTCGGCTGCAATTCCATGGCGTCGCTGGAATCTTTTGACCGCTGCTTCGAGCTGCTCGTCGAAGACTTCGGGGTTGGCCGGCGTCGGACCCCCGAAATCACCGGTCACCCGGAGCCGATAGCGGAGGACAACCACCCGAGGCCCGGTGGACCCGAGCTTCATGCCGTCGCCCTCGGGAACTCTCGGCCAGCCGCCTTTGGCACCGATGTCCTGGTAAGTCACGAGCGCCTGACGCAGGAGGTCGTACTTCGGGACGCCTGGAGCGGCCATCTCGAAGGCGCCGGATACCTGCCGACTCTGGAGCAAGCCGTTGATCGCCAGGACAGGGTTCTGGTTCAGGATCTCGCGGCTGAAGTTCCAGGCCGTGTCGAAGGTCGACGGATCGAGCTTGCCGAACCTGAGCGTGACCAGGAGCCGTGCAAAGGCATCCGAGCAGAGAATCTCGGTGTCGGCCCGGTATCTCGGATCGCCTGCCGCAGGACCTGCGTCGAGACGCGCGCCGAGCTGGTGGGCGTGGAAGTCGTCCGGGTTGAGCCCGTGTTCCGCTGACTGCAGCACGCCGTCGTAGAGCTGCCGAACCATTGACGGGTCGGTCCACACGGGTTCCCAGGAACGCAGCTCGTAGAGCTTAGTGATACCCAAAATCGTGGCGATCGGCGCTCCATCCACCATCGGGTTCTGGGTCGACGAGAGCTCCCTCACACGCTCGCGAAGAGCCCCCCGTTCGTCGGCTCGAGCGGAAGCCGACACCATGAGCATGGCGATCGTGATCGCAGCTGACCACCTGAAAAAACGGTCGGGACGAAGAAACGTCATGTTGGCCTCCTCAGGACACGGGTGCGGTCTTTTCGGCCCGTGCAGGTCGGATTTTCCATGCGGTCATGAGGGCATTGTAGCCCCCGCGACCCCCCTTCGCTATTCCACTTTGGTGGTATGCCACCCACCCACCCGGTGCTTACTGGCTACTGGCCACTGGGCGGGTGGGTGGGTACTGGTTACCGGAGGGGCGGGACAGGTCCCGCCCCTACGAACTGACTCTACGGGCTGGCGACCCGGAAGAAGACCGCGTACAGGACCGGAACCACCACCAGCGTCAGGATGGTCGCGAAGAAGAGCCCGAAGACGATGGTCACCGCCATGGCGACGAAGAAGGCATCCGCGAAGAGCGGGATCAGACCGAGCATGGTCGTGCCGGCGGCCATCATGACCGGGATCAAACGGCTCATTCCGGCCCCCACGATAGCTTCGTAGAGGTTGTCTCTGCTCTTCTCCAGCGCCCCGATCTCATCGATCAACACGATCGCGTTCTTGATCAGCATCCCGATGAGGCTCAACAGCCCGAGAAGCGCCATGAACCCGAACGGCTGGTTGGTGGAAAGCAGACCGACCGTCACTCCGATCAGCGCCAGGGGCACCGTGAGCCAGATGATCGTGGTTTTCTTCAGCGAGTTGAAGAGAAAGATCACGACGAATACCATCATCCCCAGAATCGGTGGGAAGTTGCTCGCCAGCCCGGCCCCGGCCCGGGCCGAGTCCTCGGCCTCGCCGCCCCAGGCCATCGAGTATCCCGGAAGCCCGTCGAGCGGCAGCGAGCCGTCGTCGGTGATCGTCACTGTGGCCGCCGTATGCTTTTTCGGCTCCGACCCGGTGATGGTCACCAGATCGAGGTCCAGAGCCTGCTCGATGGGCACCTTGATCTCCGCCAGCAGCTCGCTCGGCAGGCCGTAGGCGACGTCCGCGAAGACAGTGATCGTGCGCTGCCGGTGCCGTCGCCAGATGTACGGATTCTCAAAGGTCAGATCAAAGCCCGATACGACCTGCCCGAGCGGCACGTAGCCCTGACTCGCTGGGCTCCAGATCCTGGCCGCGTCGAGGTTGTGGAAGTCGGACCGTTCGGACTCCGGTGCCCTGGCGACGATCTTGAAGAGCTCGTCCCGTTCGCGGAACACACCGACCGTCTGGCCTTCGACCGCGACCTCGAGCGCTTCGGCGATCTGGGGCCGTTCGAGACCGAGCTCCCGGGCTTGTGCCTCGGCGATACGCGGACGCAGGACCTTAACCCGATCCCGCCAGTCGTTGCGCACGTACTTGGTTCGTGGGTTGGCGCTGAGGATCTCCTCGGCCCGGCCGGCGAGCTCACGCAGCACGACGGGATCGGGGCCCGAGACCCGCACCCGGATCTTGCCCGGCTCACCCGGGCCGAGAACGAATGCCTGGGCGATCACCGTGGCATCGGGCAGCAGCTCGCCGAGCCCGGCCTCGATTTGCGGCATCAGATCGGCGATCTGCTTGTAGTCCTCCACATCCACGAGCATCTGGGCGTAGGCTTCCCACGGTTTTTCGGGAACGTAGGTCAGGAGGAACCGGGTGTGACCACCGCCGACATAGGTTGTCACGTGGGTCACGCTTTCAATCGCCAATACGTGCTCCTCGGCCAGGCGCATCTTCTCCGCCGTGGTCTCGATACGCGTGCCCTCGGGCAGCCAGACATCGACCATGAACTGCGGGCGGGTCGACGAGGGGAAGAAGCTCTTTTTGATGGACCCGAATCCGATGACAGCCCCCACGAACATCGCGACCACCACCGCCAGAGTCACCCACCGCATTCGGATCGCCATTTCGAGGAACCGACGGTAGCCCCGATAGAGAGCGCTTCCATAGGGGTCCTTTTTTTCACCGGCGTCGCTACTGCCCACGGGCAGGAACGTTGCGCAGAGCAACGGCGTCGTCGTGACGGCGGTGAACCACGACAGGCCGAGCGAGATCATCACCACCGTGAACAGCGACCGGCAGTACTCGCCGGTGGAGTCCTGCGACAGGCCGATGGCGCCGAATGCGAGGATGGCGATGACCGTCGCCCCGAGCAGCGGCATGGCGGTCTGGCCCACCACATCACGGGCGGCGTCCATGCCCGACATGCCGCCCTGCATCCGTATCCGCATGCCGTCGGTGACCACGATAGCGTTGTCCACCAGCATCCCAAGGGCGATGATCAGCGCCCCGAGGGAGATGCGCTCGAGGATGACATCCTGCGTCCCCATGATGATGAACGAGCCCATGATCGTCAGGGCGAGCACGCACCCGATGATCAAGCCGGAGCGCAGCCCCATGAATATGAGGAGCACGACGATCACGATGGCGACCGCCGTCATCAGGTTCTTCATGAACGCATCGATGGCAATGGTGACGGCCTCGGATTGCAGGGAAACCACCCCGAACTCGACGCCCAGGGGGATCTCGCCAAGCAGTTCCCGGACCCTCTTTTCCAGGGCCTGCCCCATGGTGACCACGTTGCCGCCCGCCACGGTCGAGATGCCCAGTCCGATCCCCCGCACCCCGTCGTAACGCAGGATGCTCGACGGGGGGGTCTCGTAGTCGCGGACGATGCTCGCCACGTCACCGAGGTACACTGCCCGCGCCGAGGACCCGTGTCCGCGGATCAGCAGCCTGCCAAGATCCTCGATGTCAACGATCTCACCCGTCGGGCTCAGAGGAACACGCTCGACCCCGGCCACCGCCTTCCCCGAAGGCGAGACCAAGTTCTTTTGCGCCAGAATGCCGTAGATCTCGTCGGGAGAGATGCCGAGCTGCGCCATCGTCTCCTTCTTCATCTCGACGTAGATCGCCTCCTTGACGTTGGCCAGGATGGCGACCCTCTTGACGTCCTGCACCCGCAGTATCTCAATCTGCAGCATTTTGGCGACCTCGTACAGCTCTGACAGCTCGTAACCGTCTCCAGTCAGGACCAGATACACACCGTATACGTCGCCGAAGTCGTCATTGACGATCGAAGGGCCTGCGCCGGGTGGGAGCCTCCGCTGGTAATCGTTGACCTTTCGCCGCAGCTCGTCCCAAACCTGGGGCAGACCGTTCTTGTCGTACTTGTCCTTGATCGAGACCTTGACGTAGGAAAGACCGCGTGACGATCTCGACTCGACCCTCTTCACCTGGCCGAGCTCCTGGGCGGCAGACTCGATCTGGTTGGTGATCTCTTCCTCGACCTCCCGAGGAGAGGCCCCGGGGTAGGGCGTCAGGACGATGGCGTCCTTGATCGTGAACTCGGGGTCCTCGAGGCGCGAAAGCTGCTGGAAGGACATGTAGCCGACGACCAGAAGGGCGATGGTCACGACCCACGTCACGACGGAGTTTCGAATCGAATATTCGGCGATGTTCATCGCGGTCCGCCCCTTACTTTTCCAGTTTTCGGACCGTCATCCCGTCGCGGAGGCTCTGCACCGCCGAGGTGGCGATCGTCTCTCCCGGTTCGAGGCCCGACAGGATTTCCACACCGTCACTGCCGGTCAATCCGCCGGTCGTGACCGCTCGAGAGGAGGCGGTCATAGTGTCCATGTCAACGACCCAAACGCGCGCACCCTCCGGCCCGGATGTCACCGCCGCCGCCGGAATCACCGGCCGCGCATCCTGCTGGCCCTCGTAGGCGATCACTTGCACGGCCATGCCGGGGAGCAAGACGATTTCTTTCGGCTGTGGCATCACGAAGGTCGTGCGGTAGGTGCCGGTCGCGGAGTCCGCCTGCAGGGCGATCTCGAGCAGCTCGAGCTCGAACTCTTCACCTGGCAGAGCGTCCACCATCGCCGCAACTCGTACCGCCGACCCACGTTTCGCTCGCGATACGAGGCCTTCGGGCAGGTCGATCTCGACCTTCATCTCGCCGAGGCTGACGAGGCTCACGATCGGCTGGCCCGGCCTGACCTCCTGGTAGTTGTCCACCAGCCGTTCCGCCACCTGGGCGGCGTACGGCGCGTACAGCGTCGTGTCCTTCAGTGCGGCCTTGGCATCGTCGAGCCTTGCCTGGGCCACCTCCATGGCGGCCCGCGCCTGATCGAGCTGAAGTTGGGAAACGGCGTCCTTCGCGTACAACGACGCGTGGCGTCCGAAGTCCGCCGTTGTCCGCTCACGTTCCGCCTGCGCGGCCTCGAGCCGGATCCGGAAATCGCGCGGATCGATGCGCGCGACGACACCGCCCGCTCTGACAGAGGCCCCCTCCCGAACCGGGAACTCGATCAAAGGACCCCCGACTCGGAAAGATAGCTCCACCCGATCCTTGGCCTCGATGCGCCCCGGGTAGACCCGCGGCGCGCTAGCCATCCCGGAGCTGACGGTGAGCAGCTTGACCGGCCGTACGACCTCGCGCTGCGGCGGGGGCTCCGAACCACTGCACGAAACCAGTGCGGCGGCCATGATCAGCACAACGGCGCAATCGAATCGATGGGCCTTGAGGTCACGAACGCGGGTCATGGCATGCTCCTCTTCTGGGCCACAGCCGACCGCAGTTGATCGGCAAAGACCTGGTTGTCAGCTTCTGGATTCTCGTCTTCGAACCAGGAGATCGCGCGCTCGAGGGCGATCAGGTCCGCCAGGTGCTCGTAAACCGTCAGGGTCGCGAACTCCGAAGCGCTCAGCCACTGGGTCAGGGCGATGGCCACCGCTTCGATCGGCGCCACACCCTCGGCGTAGCGGTCCTGCACGATTCTCAGGTTCTCGTAGGCCGCGTCGCGTGCCGCGACCCGATAGCCGATCCGTTCGTACGATCTCTCGGCCCGTTCGATTGCACTCCGGGTCGCGGCTTCGACCTGCTGGGCGCGGAGGCGCCGACGGGATTCGACCTCGACCAGGTCGGAAGAGGCGCGATCGGCTTCGCCGAACTTCCTGAGGCCTTCGAAGAGCGGGAAGGTCAATCCCAGAAACACCGAGTAGCCGTCATCTTCGAGACCCGGAATCACCTGGTTGCCCTCGTTGAAATGGAACCGATATGCCCCTTCGGCAAAAAAGGTGGGCAGGTAGAAGCGGCGCTTGGCGACGGCACGCTGGATCTCCTGGGCCTTGACCGCGCTGTCGAGGCTCTTCAGATCAGGCGAACGTTCGAGTGCGACATCGACCAGGACGGTGCGCAGATCCTCACGACCGGTGGGATCTTCAAACTCCTCGTCGAGACGGCCACCGAGAAACGGGAAGGTGTCCGGTTCGACGTCCTTGACCACCGGCTGCCAACGGGAGTCCTGGGGCGACCCGAGGAGCTGCGCCAGCGTGATGTTGGCGTCCTCGATGTCAGCCTCCGTCTTGGTGATCTCGCCCGCAGCGCTGGCCACCCGCGATTCCCAGAAAAGGACCTCAGACCGGCCGGCGGTGCCTGCTTCGAGGCGGAAGTGGGAGGTGTCGAGCAGCTGTTCGGTGAGCCGCAGGTTGGCTCTCATGACCCCGTCGAGGGAGCTCTGGAGGCCGAGATTCAGGAAAGCGATCGCGGCCTCGGCCGCAACATCGAGCTCCTGTGCCCGCTGCTCCTCGAGGCTGCCTCTGGCAATTTCCGCGGCCGATTTCGACCTGCCGATCACCGGGTCGTCCCAGATGATCTGTCGGGCGTAGAGGCGAGCCGACACGGCACCGTCACCCACCAGCCCACCGGGACCGATGGTCAGCGGTTGGTCCGTGGCCGTGTATCCGCCGTCGGCAAAGATCTGAGGAAACAAACCGCTCTTGGCAATCTTCGCGTCGTGTTGGACGCTTTCAGTAGCAGCACGTTGAATCGCCAGGGTCTCGCTGCCTTGGCGCGCCATTCGCAAGACGTCCGCGAGCTCCAGCTCGGGCCGCCGTGGTCCCAGGCTGTCGGCATCGACCACCTCGGCCCGGCGGACGGTAGCCGGCGAGAACGCCATATTCAGCTCGGCCGCCGTTTTGCCGTTGATGACCAGACGTGGGCGAATGACCATACCAACGGCAAGCGCACCGGTGTCGCCGTCACGCGCGATCTGACCGATCCAGATCGCCAGACGACGGGTTCGCGCCTGGTCAAGTGACGGCACGTCGGTTGCCAGGGCGCCGTGCTCGACATCGCTCGGGCCGTCCAGGCTCCAGACGGCAATGCCGCGTCCACTCAGATCATCGATCATCTGCCTTCGCTGATCGGTCGACATCCGCGGGAGCGGGCCCAACATCACACCATGGACCTCATCGCCGAAGGCCTGGACACATACGGCCGGATCAACGCACGGTTGACATGTCACGTTGGC
>Ga0255046_10000457_pt1 | contig 10995 bp, 3 predicted proteins | sample BC1_12_27_MG_FD_183632 | JGI IMG/M metagenome (GOLD analysis project Ga0255046, IMG submission 183632) | Seawater microbial communities from Strait of Georgia, British Columbia, Canada - BC1_12_27 | ecosystem: Environmental > Aquatic > Marine > Strait | place: Canada: British Columbia...
TACAGCGCCAGTGCCTGCGCCAGTTCCTTTAAGAGCTGATTATTGTTTAGGAGCTATAAATAATGTAACCATTGTAGGCGGTCAATATGTTTTTAATGGCAACTATGGACTGTATGGAACTGGAACAGGTATTTATACTTTTGACATTCCCTCTTCTCACCCTATTGCTTTTTTAAATTTTGGTAAAACAGCTCAGATATCTTACGCTGGTCAGTTTAGTCAGGGTGTAAAACCTGCTTTAGATGGAAACGAATATGAATATTTTTATGGTCAAGTAACGGTAACTGTAACAGGAGATTATGGTAATATTAGTTACGAATGTTATAACCATGGATATATGGGTGGTCAAAACAATCTTTTGTTTGACACTACAACTTGTCCAAACCTACAGCCTCCAGTAATACCTCCCCAGGGAGACCCTGAGTTGCAATATACTTTAAGCTATAGCGACAGTGTAAAAGGTTGGCCTTCTTTTTATTCTTTTTTTCCAGACTGGATAATCGGAATGAATAATTATTTATATACTTTTAAGGCTGGTAATTTATATAGACACAATACAAATCCTGTAAGAAACAATTTTTATAGTGTTCAACACAACTCTACTCTTACGAGCGTATTCAATCAGCAGCCTTTAGAAAGCAAATTGTTTAAAACAATAAACCTAGAGTCTGACAGCGCTTGGTCTGTTGCATTGAATAGCGATATACAAACAGGAGCTACAATAGACAGCACATACTTTGAGAAAAAAGAAGGGGCATGGTTTGCTTTTATAAGAAACAATGGCACACTACCAGCTAGTTCGGATGAATATGTTATGCGCTCGGCAAATGGTATCGGAAGAAGCTCTTCTGTTTCTGTTTCAGGAAGTAATACAACTATTAACTTTTCAACCAATCCTTTAATAGAGATAGGAAGCGACATCAGTGTTGGCGATATAATATATTATGCTCCACCTCCGTACAGCGCTATACAAATGGTTGGAAAGGTTGAGGCAATTAACATAGATTTGCAGAATGCTACTAATAATATAGTTATAGACAATAGCATCAGTGGAGCTGTTGCATTGCCTATACAAGACGGGTTTATAATGTATATTAAAAACCAAGAAGCAGAATCTAATGGAGTGCTAGGTCATTACTGTGAGTTTACAATAACAAACACAGACAGCACGCCTACTGAATTATTTGCAGTAGAGTCACAAGTAATGAAAAGCTATCCCTAAAATTAGTATCTTTGTGTTAGTTTATGGGACTTTTAAATTTATTTAAAAAGAAAAAAGAGAATCCAGAAGATATACTTCAAAAAATTCACAACGACAGAGGTTTACTGTGGGCAAATATAAAAGTATTTAAAGAACAAATTTTAAGTTTAAATGGAAGTGTAGAGACTGGGACAAAAGAAATGAATGAAATGTTCCCATTAAAACACAACCTTCAAGATGGGTTGTATACAAGGGAAATATTAATGCCAAAAGGGTGTTTAGTTGTTAGTTTTATACACAAACAAAATCACCCATCTTTTTTTATGTCAGGAGAAATGTCTGTTTTGCTTGATACAGGAGAAGTTAAAAGAATAAAAGCGCCAATGAAGGTGATGACAGAAATAGGAACGCAAAGAGTAGCGTATATGCATGAAGATTGCGTTTGGATTTGTGTTTATAAAACAGATAAAAAAACAATAGAGGAAGCTGAAAAAGATGTTTATACTCAAGATTATAAAGATTTGCCTCCTCATATAATTTTAAATAAAGGATTAATATGTCAGGAGTAATAGCAGGTGCTGCCATTTCAGCAATAGGAGTAGGATTGAGTGCTGTACAGGCAGGTAAACAAAACAGGCTTAGAAAACAAGCTGAAAGAGAAACAGAAGTTGCCGTGGAAAAGGCAAAAAAAACCTTAGATATTAACTACTTGAAAGGAAGAAGTCTTCCTAAAATTGCTTTTGAACAGGCTAGAGAAGGTATGGGTAGGACAGTAGCAGACACTTTAACTAGAGCACAAGAAGCAGACCCAAGGGGTTTATCTGCTGCTGCCGGAAGAGCAGTAATGGGTTCACAGGTAGGAGAAAGACAAATATCAGCTGCTCAAGAAGAAAGGTTATTTCAGATGGACACTGAAGAAAGGAAAGAAGATGCAAGGTTACAGGGATTAGAATATCAATTAGAGCTAGGAGGGGTAATGGGAGCGCAACAAGCTCAAGCAGATGCAGTTGCGGGACAGCAAAGAGCGATAGGTCAAGCCGCTCAAAGTCTTGGTCAGCTAGGTGGAACTTTATTAAAAAGTGAAGATATAAATCCTTTATATCAAAAAGCAAAGGGGCAAGATTTACTTCCAAATTCTAAAGCAGTTGTAGATAGAAATATGTTTAAAGACCAGATACAGTCTCCAACAACTAGGCCCGGGATATTTCAACCTAAACAAATAAACCCAACTTTCGGAATAGATAGTTATCAGCAAATACCAAACCCTTTATTTAATCCACAAATGGATTTGTTTGCTAATCCGCTCATTGCAGTTGGTTATGAAAGTCCAAGTCAAACAGTTTAATAAAAAATTATGGCTAAATCGTATTATGGTTACGTTAAAAGAGATGTAGAAAACCAAGTTGACTGGGCTTCTATAACTAAAGAAATGGTTACTACTCTTGAAGAAGAGCAAACTAGAAGAGAAAAGAAAAAAGCAGATATTGACAAAGCTTCAAGAGAATTTGGAAAAGTATTAACAGATGCAGAGGGCAGTAGTCATAAGGCTTTAAATGAGTTTTGGTTAGACAGCTCTAGTAGTATTCAGGAATTGAGAAGAATGCAAGACGACCTTTTAAAAAGAGGGTTGCTTGACTATAAATCATATGTATCTCAAAGACAAAATTTAACGGATGGCTCTGGTGAGCTAATAAATTTAGTAAAAGGATTTGATAGTAAATGGACCGCTGTAAAAGATGACCCTAACGCCAGTGCTTTTGATTATTGGAATATAGGAAACATTCAAGGATTTGGAAATTTTTCAGACTACAAAACATGGGCTAATCCTACAGATGGAAAATTAAGCTTAGGTAAAATGGTTTTAAATCCAAAGACGGGACAGACAGAATTAAGTAACAATCCTACAGAATACCAGCAAATAAGTTTTTTAAAAAACCGGATGAACCAAAGGGCTCCTAAGTATGATTATGAAGCAGCTATAAAAAAAGTAACAGGGAATGTTGGTCGATATGTAAAAGCTAAAAGGTCTGGTGCAGCAAAAACCATTGAGGACGTAACAAAAAGCGATGCTTATCAAAAACAAATAAATACTTGGATTGATGCGATGATTGAAAATCCTTTTAATGCTGGTAGTATGCTTACTGATTGGCTCGGTTACTCTGAAAATTATACAGATGATGAAAAGCAATCTAATGAGTTTGATTTAGTAGATACAGGTAGAGTAGATGATAATGACAACCCTATAATGATGAAGTCTTATAAGTATGTAGAGACTGAAGTAGACCCTGTCCAAAAAGGTTCTGGATTGCGTAGGCCTAAATTAAAAGAAGAACAAAAAACCCAGCTCAGAGAAGCTATAAGAAACGAAATAGAAAGCCGACTAGATTATATTGAAACTGCTGCGCCTCGTAGTGAATCAGATAAGTCTAGGGATATTACTGCAAAAACAGAACAAGATACAGTTACTCTTTTGGCGCAACTACAGTCAGGACAAAAAGAAGAAGATAGAAAAATAGCAGCAACTAATTTAGCTGGTCTTGAAAAAAACAGTAACATTGTTAAAATAGCTGAGTACACTGACAAACTTATAGTAACAAGACAAAATACAAAAGGAGAGACATTCACTGAAGATATTATAAAACCTTCAAGCACTAGAGACTTTGTTAAAGGCGCATCAACCATGTTTACTGATATTAAAGATTTAAATAAAGCGTTAGGGCAATCAGGTATTACCATAGATAGCATCGGCGCAACGGGCATAGAAGACGGAACTGTATTATTTGAAAGAAAATCACCTCCTAAAAAGAAAGGTGGTTTAACAAAATTTAATGAGCAAATAGATTCAGACTTTAGTAACATAGAAATTGAAGGGGAGCAACTTATTACAGATGATGACTTTGAAGATGATGCTATTGTTATTGGTAAATTAACCCCACTAGCAACTAAGTATGGAATTAGACTGGTAAATCCAACCAATTATAGTGGGTCACAGTCAATACAATTTTTAGTTGGTTCAGGAACTAATATGATTGACCAAGTAATTGAGTTTAATGACACGGACCCCGATGGTCTTTTAGAATCGTTAAAAGGATTTATAAAAAGTAGCAAAGATGCTGAAGCGAGATATTTAGCATTAGATACAGAGAAAAAAGGTATAGATTATAGTAATAAATAGCAAGTATGGACCAAGAAGTATTACAAGATTTATATAATAGAGCTGTATCTAAAGGATATTCAAAATCAATAGAAGAGTTCTCTATATTAATTAGTTCTGACCAAGAGGTGTTAGAAGATAACTATAACTACGTTAGGCAGCAAGGTTATCAAAAACCTATTGAAGACTTTCAATTTCTTGTTGGCGTAAAAAAAAAAGACACTCCAGAAGATACGGTATTACCATCGGAAGATGGTTTATTGGTGCAACCTACACTTACACCCCAGCCTGAGCCAGCTCCGCAAGAGGTTAGTGTCGTTGACGACACTACCGTTATTTCAGGTAGAGAAGAAAGAGGCGACACTCTCAATGTTGTAGAGCCTACTCCAGAAGGTGGTATCAAGCCAGAGCTTATAGCTAAAACAGAAGAGTATGTAGTGCCAGAGCTTAACTATAAGTATGGTGACCAGGGCTTTGTATTTGAAGAGGCAGATGCTTTTGGAGATGAGATGGTTGTTCGAGCGGCTAACGGTAACACGATTAATGTAGAGCTTGATGTGTTTCTAGGAGACAAGGCAGCAGAAGCTAAAAAACTAAACGATTTTATAGAGGCTAACAAAGTTGAGTCACAGAGACTCAAGTCTATGGAGCAGGGCTATGAGGCTGATAAAATAAAATTTGATAGCCAAAAACAAATAGACTCTACTATATCTGAGCTTAACACTAGAGCTGATGAGTTCAATAAAAAAATTCAAACTTACTTAAAAAGCAAATCTGCTCTTGATGAAGAGCGGGATGCGATTGATTCTATGAGCGTAGAGCAAAAAGCAGCTCAATCGGACTACATAAACCAATACAACGAGAGATATAAGCAGTTAAATAAAGAACTACAAGGCTTAGCAAAAGAAGAAGAAGGATTTAAAAATAGAGAGGTAAGACTTAACCAGGCTATTGGAGAGTATAGTGAAATGAAAGCTGAGCAAGGAAGTTGGTCTGGTGGTATCTGGAATGCAATTAACAAAGGAACTTCTCGAATTGCTAGTGGTATGACTGCTTATACAATAGAAGCGGCAGTTCTTTCAGATGAATTCGCTGCCATGAAGCCTGATAGCTATAGACAAGAATTTGCTAGAATAGCTCGAGAGAAAGGCTTAGAAGTTCCTGAGAACATAAATGAAATGAGCAAGGAAGAATTAAGAAACTACTATTCTGATATTGCTAAAGTTGAAGATGTAAAACTTTTTCCAGGAACCGCTCTTATGGTTGGACAAACTGGACAAACCATAAGAAAAGATGTTACTTTTGGAGAGCTTATAGAGGAAAAAATATATGATGACCGTATAAAAGAGCAAAAAGAATTACTGCTCCCTGATATTAGAAAAGGCTTGACGGAACTTATAGGTGATAAAGATACCACAGAACAGTGGGCATTAGCTAAACAAGAAGGGTTTTGGGGTGGTGCTATATTGGGTCTAGCAGAATCAATACCAGCTATGGTAGCTGGGTTTGGAGGTAACTGGGCAAAAGCTACCTCAGACATGATGATGCTTACTTCTGATTTCTTAGACGAAGAGATGTCAGGTCCTGAGTTTGATGATGTAACTGAAAAAGAAAAGCTTGCTTTTAAGCTTCCAGTGGCTATTGTTTCTGCTGTATTAGAAACATATGGTGTCAGAAACGTAGTTCAAAACAGCGGACTTAGAAACTCAATACTTCTTAGGATATTAAGAAAACCCAAAAAAGATTTAAGTGGTGTTCCCTTTCAACAAGTAGTAAAAAATGAGGTGGATAGTATGTTAGGCAAAGGACTGCTTAGTATTACTGGAGCAGGTTTAGTAGAGTTTGAAACAGGAGCTGCTCAACAAGCTGTAGAGATAACCGCTAAAGAAGTATTTAACGGCATAAAAGAAAAAGAATTATTTCAGACTCCTGAAAGTTTTTCTCAAGGACTAGCAGAGGTGTTACGTTCTGGTGCGCAAGAGGCAGTAGGTGGTTTTATAATGGGTGTGCCTGGAGCTTTAAGTTCCGCTATCCAACAAAAAGACTTTACTACAATAGACAATAGTCTTTATGAAATGTTTAAAACCATTAGAAATGACCAGGGGTATCGTAAAGGTTTTGTCCAGGACATAAAAAATAAAATCAATAGTGGTGAACTTACAAAAGAAGAAGGGGAAAAGCAAATAGCAGACTATGAAGAGGCTACTGCTCTTTCAAACCAAATACCTGTTAATACGCCCGTAGAGCAGGAAAAGGTTTTGATGGGATTACTTCTTCGTAAAAAAGAACTTACAGAGGAAGTGGAGGGTAAAGACCCTGTTCTCGTAGAAAAACAGAAGCAAGAGATAGATGAGATAAACAATCAAATCAGAGCTATACTTGAGACCACAACTAAGGAGACAATAAAAGAAGAGGGAGAAGTTGAAGAGAAGCCTAGTTCTTTAAAAACTAAAGTTGAAAAAGAACAGGCTGTAGATATTGAGTCGTTCTTTGGTGATGAGGTTGAAGAAACTACAGAGACAGTAACTGATAACCTTTCAATCAACAGAAGTAAAAAGACAAAAACAAAAACAGCTAAAGTACTAGATACAGAAAGTGCATTGATTAAGATAGCGCAGCGTGGAGCTAAGGCTGTATCCAAAATACTGCCCAAAACTCGAATTATTCTTCATGAAACAACAGAAGAGTTTGAGAAGTTTGCTGCTCCAGGAAGAGGTGAGTATGACCCAAACGCTGATGTTATTCATGTAAATCTTGAGAATGCTTTAGTTACTACTGTGCCTCATGAAATATTTCACGCAGTATTTTTAAATAAAGTAAAGACAGACCCAGCTGCTGCTCAATTAGCTGAGACAATGATGAGGTCTGTGAGAAAAGCGTTGCCAGCTACGAGCGAATTAGCTAAGCGTATAGACACTTTTGCAGAGTCATATACAGATGTTGCAGAGCTACAGAATGAAGAGCGTTTAGCGGAGCTTATAGGTATTCTATCATCAGAATACAAAACTCTAAGTAAGCCTAACAAAAATAAAGTAGTTAAGTTTATAGAGAACTTAGCTAGACAGATAGGTGTTGATTTAAAAATATCAGAGTTTACTAAAACAGATGAGGATGTTATAGACCTCCTTAATACTCTAGCAGGGAAAGTTGCTACTGGTGAAGAGCTAGTTGAGGGAGATGTGCAAACTTTAGAAGAGTTAGATAATGGTACTAATCCAATTGGTTCTCCTACTGAAATTAGGATACCTAGTCCTAGACAACAATTAGATTTTAAAGAATCTTATACTTTGTCTTTAATTACTCCTGATAAAAGTATAGATTTAATATCTCTTATAGAAGAAATAAAAAGTAAAGACCAAAAGGTTTGGTTCTGGGTAGCAGACCAATTAGGTTCAGGCATATACAATGGTGTTACTTTAGATGCAGGGCCAAGTTTTCCATATGGTAATATTAAAGTAAATGAAGATGCTATATGGGCTACAGGAATACCTGAAAAAGATATACAAAATAAATTAAAAGATGCTGATTATATATTTATAATGAGTGGGTCTCCACAACAAAGTAAATTATTTAATAAAAAAGTTTATGATGTATTTACTAAAAAGTTAGGCGACTACAGCACATTTAAACAACAGGCATTAGAAACAAAACCAACTAAAGCTTTACGAGAGGTTCTAGAGGCTCATGATACTTGGGAATCTCTTAGAAAAGATAGCTCTGTAGATAGAGCGGCTAATGCAAAAAAAGGTATTAAAGGTAAAATAGGAACAGGAAGAAAAAAGTTTTTACAAGCTTTAATACTTACGGAGAAAACAAAAACGACAGCTTTTCATAAACTAATACAATCTCTTGATGGTTATGTGAGTGTAGAGGAACTCAGAGACGGATTCTACAAAGAGAACGATTTTAAACAAAACGATATTATGTTGGTTTTAAAACCAACAGGATATTCTTTAGAGTCTAACCACTCTACATACGATAAAGAAATTTTAGGAGAAGTAATAGGTGTTCCTGATGTTAAGGTAGATGCGTTTGATGTTATGCCTCAAGAAATTGCAGATAAATATGCGGGAAAGCCAAGGACAGAATTATCTCAAGCTATAGCTCCTTTTGGCAGTGGCATCAGAAAAGTTACTCCTGAAAGATTAAAAAGACAGCAAAGAGCTACTGAAGAATATATATCTGAAGGAAGAGAGGCTGGATTTAAAGATACAGTTATTATAGACTACCTAAGCAGAGTAAGAAAAGTTCCTATGGAGGAAATAAAATCTGCAATGGAGATTGTATCTGAAGGTCTAGGAGCATTACCAGCAAGTTTTAAAAACATTCAGGGTGGAGCTAAGAGTGGTTTAAAACTATTTAAGAAAATAGATAAGCTCGTACAAAAAGAAAAGAAAAAGAAAAAGCCACTAGCAGATTCTCAGATACTAGAGAAAGCTATTGAGTATATGCAACGACAGCCTGAATATAAAAACGAGGCTGACACCTATAAGGTTTCTGGTGAAACACGAGCGAGAAAAGGATTGTCTACTCAGCAGATGTTGATGGAGATTGACCTGCAGAAAACTTTAGGAATGAGACCAACGCAAGATATGTCTCGTAAGTTGGGTATAGCTAGAGCTGCTGTCAAGCAAAGAATAAAAGGTATCCGCGATGTACAAAAGGTTAAGACGGAGCTAAAGAACTTTATGCGTAAGGCATTACCCGCTCGTATACTTTTAAGTAGAGACGCTCAAAAAATGTTTAGATACATAGAGCGTGTTACTCCAGACTTCATGCAGTCCACGCAAGCGCAAGGAGCAAAGATTGATAATGTATTCAAAGAGATTACAGACTTTGTAGCTGAAGAAAATAATAAAATTCTTAACAAGCAAATAGAATCAATATTAAAAGGAGTTTATTTAAAAGTAGTAAGCAACAAAGTTGTTCCAAGAAAAATAGATTATAAAACTCAAGAAAAAATAGAGGTTATAAAAGCAATGTTACCTGCTGAAGGGATGACTCCTGAACAAATAAATGAAGTTCAAGGTAAATTAAATGAGGAATTTAATAAATTAGCTCAAGAAATTGCAGGAGAAGAAAACCCTGATGAGAGCATACTTGACAGAATGACTGAGCTTCAAATAGCGATATCTTATTCTAATGCATTAGTCCAATCAAATTCTGACCCAATTAAAACAGAAACTTTAGATAATATTTATAGCCAGCTACAGTCTTTAATTGAAATAGGAAGTTCTAATTTAAAATTACAAATAAAAAATCAAGCCAAGGAATATAGAGCACAAATGGCTGCTATGTTTTATGACATCACAGGAGTAAAACTAGACCCTGAAGATAAAAATTTTAAGAAATCATTAAAAGAATTAGAAAACAAACGATATACAGAAATAGAGACTAGAGAAAAACAAAACAGAATAAAATCTGCAGTTAAAAACGTTTTCAGAAAACTTGAAAACACATTGTTTGGAACGGCTGAGTCATTGACTGGTTTGATGAATAGAATATCTGTTCTTCCTGGAGAAATGATGGGTGGAATATCTCAAACGCTAGTAACAGAAAAAATTAATGCATCAAGCATCAGGTATAAAAAAAGAATGCTTGCTTTTGATTTAATGTTTCAGGATAAGCTAAAAGAATATTACGGAAAAAATTGGAAAAAGAAGTCTAGGGAATTTAGAAATAGCGCAAATACATATAAAATTACAGAAGGAAGAGGTAGATACAACAATCTTACTCAAGACCAAATGTATTATTTATATAATCAATATAAAGATTCTGCGTCTCACCCGGCTTTTAAGAATATGTTTGGTGAAGATTATATAAAAATTATGGAAAATCTAACCAAACAATTAAAGCCAGAGGTTAGAAAATTTGCTGATTGGCAAGTAAATGAATATTTCCCTATGGTTTATGCGCATTATAATGAGGTATATAAAGATATTTATAGAACTAATATGCCTCAAAATCAAAACTATGCTGGGAGAATTTATAGAGCTAACACCACTCCTGCTCCTATGAATATTTTAGGTAACTCATCTACATATAACACTCAAGTAAGTGCTGCATCAATAATGCTTAGAGAAGATTCTAATGCGGAAATACAACCTATTAATGGTACAGACGCTTTAGTTGGGTATACTAGAGAGATGGAATATTTTGCAGCTTACGCAAGAGAAGTAAGAGATATAAGTAAGTTATTCGGCAATCCGACTATTTCGACAGCTATTAAACAAATTCATGGTCAAGATATACATGGGTATATAACAGAAATTATAGAAAAAATTTCTGGACAAGGAATGAAATACTCTATTTTTGATGGTCTTATAAATAAAATGACAACCGTGTTTGTGTTGGCTAGAATTGGTTTAAGCCCTTTAATTACAATAAAACAGCTAACCTCTGCCTTAACATACTCTAATGATATAGGTGTTGGAAATTGGCTTAAATATTCAGCTAAAAATTTACCAGAGCTAAGAAAAGTATTTAAAGAAATAAGCGACAATTCTGTATACATGAGAGACAGGGGAAGTAAAACTATTTTAAGTCAGATAGAAACATATGCAAATACTAACTCCCCAATAGCTACAGATTGGATTCCAGATAGATTTACAGATTATCTAATGAATGTTGTAATGTATTC
>Ga0255046_10000459_pt1 | contig 10979 bp, 6 predicted proteins | sample BC1_12_27_MG_FD_183632 | JGI IMG/M metagenome (GOLD analysis project Ga0255046, IMG submission 183632) | Seawater microbial communities from Strait of Georgia, British Columbia, Canada - BC1_12_27 | ecosystem: Environmental > Aquatic > Marine > Strait | place: Canada: British Columbia...
GATTCAATAATACCAACAGATTCATCTGTCTCAGCACCTTCCAAGCATACGGCGCCGGCCCCATCACCGAATATCACTGAAATATCCCGTCCTCTGGTGGAAATATCGAGTGCAGTACTTTGCACCTCAGATCCAACAAAAAGAATGCGGTTGGCAAAACCGCTTCGAATAAATGCATCTGCAATTGTCATTCCGTAAATAAAACCGGTACATTGTTGGCGGATATCCAGAGCCGGCGTTGTATCAAGACCGAGTTTATGTTGTAAATAACAGCCTGAACCCGGAAGATAAACATCCGGTGTCATGGTCGCAAAGATAATAAGATCTATATCCGAAGGATTCCACCCTGCTCGTTTTAATGCGATCCTGGAGGCTTCAAGTCCAAGATCAGAAGGCCCGATTTCATCTCCTTCAGGAACCCAGTAGCGTTGCTCGATTCCGGTACGCTGGCGGATCCATTCATCTGATGTGTCCATCCATTGTGTAAGTTCATGGTTTGTTACAACACGTGGTGGAACATAACGGCCGGTTCCTTTTATTATTGTTTTTTTCATTGAGATTCCTCTTCTTTTTATCCTTATTCCGGTTGTCCCCACAGGGCATCTTTGAGCCCTGACCCTCTCTCATTTTTGCGTGATATAGTGGCTTTTAATACTTCTTCTGTTCCCCAAATCCAAACATTTTTTCTGGCCCTTGTTATTCCTGTGTAGAACAGCTCCCTGCTTAACACTGGATAGTCCCGGTTCGGCAGAATAAATAGCACATTTTCAAACTCCGACCCCTGGCTCTTGTGAACAGTCATTGCAAAAACCGTTTCGTGCTCCGGGAGCCTGTAAGGAAGAAACCGCCTGAGTTCGCTGGAATTTCCGGAGAAATATACATACAGCTCTTTGCTGTTTGATCCAGGAACCGGCAGGGTTATTCCAATGTCCCCATTAAAAAGTTCCAAGTTGTAATCGTTACGGGTAATCAGAATCGGTCTGCCCCTGTACCAGGGATCGGAGGTTAAATTGTAAGGCTCTATCAGGCCCTCTTTACTCAATACCTGTTCTATAAACCTGTTGACAGCGTTAACTCCGAATGAACCGATTTTTACAGCACATAATATTTTGAATCTTTTAAAATGTTCAAGAGCACTATATGGATCATCTGTATTAAGATAATCAGAATAGTCTTTAATAACTCTTTGTGCCAGGAAACGGTGAAGATCATGGGCCTGCAAAATATTTTCCCAAACTATTTGATCATGGCTGTTTTTTATTAGGGACAAGGATTTATCGGCATCTCCGCGATTTACAGCACGGCTTAGTTCCTCGATTCCGCTGCTTCCGGCAAACCGATAGTTTTTTTTTAATACAACCATGCAGTCATAAAGACCGGGTACTTTTTTATGTTCTTTATTTGAAAGATCAATTTTTTGTTCTGCTAATTTTTCGAACTCTTTACAAAATTGTCCTGAAAATGCATTGACATAATCTCTGTCACAGATATCGCCCAGTACAAAACCGGTCTCGACCGAAGCAAGCTGGTCTTTATCCCCGATCAGTATCAGCCTAGCATCAATAGGCACGGCCGAAAGGAGTTTTGACATCAGGGCAAGATCGACCATAGAAGCTTCATCCACAACCACCACATCGGCATTAAGCTGGTTTTCATGGTTATGATAAAAATAAGGTGAGCCCGAAATGGTTTTAAGCATCCTGTGTATGGTGTAAGCTTTGGAAGGTATTAACTCAATTACATCATGGCGGCAGTTCAGCGTTTTTTTTGCATGCTTAATCGATTCGGCAATCCTGGCTACAGCCTTTCCCGTTGGGGCGGCAAGTAAAATATTAAGCTTTTTTTTTGACAGCTCTAAAAGCAGCGCAAGAATCTTTGCCATGGTAAAAGTCTTTCCTGTACCAGGCCCGCCGGATATGACACAAAGTTTTTTAAACACTGCAATGTATGCGGCAACCATCTGCCAGTTAATATCATTATGGGTATTTTGTGGGAAAAGCCTTTTTAAGCCGTCCTTTAAAAGAATTAAATCCTGCCCTATAATATCTTCCCTTGAACGATTGATGATCGATTCTGAAAGTTTTCTCTCATATTCCCAATAGCGGTAAAGGTAAAGCCTGTTTTTTTTATCGAGTATAAGAGGACGAAAATCTCCGGGTCTTCCCACTACCGGACTTTGACTGAGTTTTTTCGACCAGCCGGAAAGTTTCGGACCTTTAACCGTCCCCTCCCCTTTCAGATCTACAAAGAGCGGTTTCTCGGCCACAGACGCAAGGTCAAGATATGCATCTCCGTTTCCGGTTGCGTTGCTGACAAGGGCTGCGGCAAGAAAAATATCCGGATCATCTTTTTTGTTAAGATCGGTTATAAATTTAGCAAAATGGATGTCTATATCTGTTAGCATTCCTTCATGATATATGTGTGTTATATATTCTTTGTTCATGCTATACATTGATTATAAAAATATCTACATTTGTTTTATACCAGTGTATTTAAAGCTAAGATGATACGTGAAACACAATCAACCAATACCTGATAACAAACACCTAAATACAACTTTATTGAGCATCGCTCAATCAGGGTAGAATAAGTGCTTTAGCCAGCGCATTAATAAGGTCTGGGCCGGGAAAATCTTTGTAAACCCCGAATTCCGGTCCCTTGTCAGGATCCACCCCTCTTATAAAAATATAAAACACACCTCCAAAATCTTTTTCATATTGAAAATCAGGCATCCTAATCCGCAGATACTGATAAAGCGCTAGTGTATACAGATGATACTGCAGGATGTAAAAGTCGTCGCTCATGACTTTGTTCAAAACATCTTTTGAATAGTCCTCCACGTACGCTCCTAAATAATTCGATTTCCAGTCCACCATGTAGTATCGCCCATTCTCATGGAAAACCATGTCTATATATCCTTTCATAAAACCCCTTGAAAAAGGGAAAGCCAGCTTTCCTATTCTGTCCGGAAAACCGGCGGGAAGATCAATACTTCCATGATAAGCAAATATCTTTTCGAGTTGTCGAGGTGTAAATGGGTTCAGCGGAAAATAAAATTCCATCTCATTGATCCGGTCCTTGCACTGCACCGAACAAAGAGTCAGGGCAGTCGTTTTTATTTCAAGTGGTATTGAAAGGACTTTGTTTATCATGTGGCATACTGGTTCTTTCCATTTTGATTCGAACCCGTAAGCCTGTAATTTGTTTGTTACCAACTCCTCTTTATGTCCGGAATCTCCGGCTGCAAAGTCAAGATGTTCAAAGATATCATGGAAAAAGACCCCGGCTTTAATCCCTTTTGGAAAGTTAAAAATATCTGTTTTTTCAGATAGCTTATGGTCGCTTTCCGGGATATGCCTGTAAACATCATAATATGTATCACGGTCCGGCAGCGCTTCTTCCTGGGTCCGTTGTGATACCATGGATGAATAGCTTGAGATTTTCCACGAGGTGTCAATTTTTCCTGAAAATTTCCGGCAAAAACCTTTCTCCTTTTCATGCTCATAAGTTTCATATTCCGCGCCGTAATCAATAGGCAAAGGGGTGACTTCTATGGTCCCTTCTGATTTACCTTCAAGCTGTATTAAATCTTCTAATAAGTCCTCATCTTTTATTGATGAAAAGCTTTTTTTCAAAGATGTAACCAGAGTCTCTTTTTTTATGACATCCTCAGGTTTGGGCCGATAGTGGAAAAGGTAAGCCATGGCCGAGGTTTCTGCTGTGTGGAATCTTCCCCATACAAGATAACATCTTTTTATGGCCCTTGTTAAAGCAACATAAAGCAGCCTCATATTCTCTGCCAGGAGTTCATTTTGAGCAATGGCAAGATGAATATTCTGTTCACTTGAACCCAGATCGAGTGTCAGTTCTTTATTATCTCTATCATGAAATACGATCTCCTGGTCTTTAATTATAGACCCTTCCCATGAAAAGGGGCAAAACACAATCGGAAATTCAAGCCCTTTACTTTTGTGTATGGTTATAATTTTTACTGCATGTTCATCGCTTTCAAGGTGAAGCTGATGCGTCTCAGATTCTAAAGTGGGGTTGTTTCTTTGTTCAGAAAGCCATTTAAGCAAACCTGTAATCCCGGTTTTTTTCTCAACCGATTCCTGGTGGAGAATTTCGGCCAGATGAAGAAAATTGGTAAGCCTTCTTTCCCCGTCAGGAAATTTAAGAAGCCTTTCCCTGACCTTCTCTTGTGCCATGAACTTACTAAACATTCTGATAAAACCGTATAGATTCCACAGCCGGAAATACTCCCTGAAATTGCCTGCCCGGGCTTCCCTGTAAGAAGGTTCATGATCTAATAAATCTATTTCATGCACGGAAACACCTATTATATCGGTCACAAGGGCTGATTTGAACATCCGTTCGTTAGCAGGTTCGGAAATACTTGAAAGAACCCTTTCCATCTCCTTGGCTTCATGGGTATTAAAAATGTTCCCCGTATCATAGAGAACCGATGGGATTCGTTTTGATAAAAGGCTTTTTTTAATTATCTGCGCCTGCCGGTTTGTCCGTACAAGAACGGCTATATCTCCTGCTTTAACACGATCCCGTTCACCACAAGGCTGGCCATCGCTGCCCTTTAAAGTAAGACGAGAAATTTCACCTGTAACCGCCTTTGCTATCATCGGTATAACTTGGGTTTTGCTAAAAGGTTTGGGTTTGCCCGACTTTTTGTCCGATTCCAAATACCATAATGTTAAAGGGGCTGAAGATTTTTCATGGAACGATTCGATTTTTCCACCGGGGATTCCTTTTTCAAACCCGATCTTATCAAAGACAAACGGTGAAACAACATTGGCAAATATGGTATTTACAGCTGTGATCAAACCGGGTTCTGAGCGCCAGTTTTCTATCAGGGTGTATTTTGAATCCGCATTGCCGGAGGCTTTGATGTATGAAAAAATATCAGCCCCCCTGAAACCGTATATGGCCTGCTTGGGATCACCGATCATAAAAAGAGCGCTCTGTTTTGAATCAAAAAGCCTGGTAAAAATTTCATACTGCACAGAATCCGTATCCTGAAACTCATCCACAAGGGCCGCCTTATATTTTTCACGAATTGCCGATGCCAGCTCATCCCCTCCTTTAGCTTCAAGTGCATTTTTTACCCTGATGAGAAGATCGTCAAAAAATTGGATATTGGAGTTCTTTTTCCTGGCCGGAAGCTGTTCATGGGCATAATCGAAAAACAGGGTTTTAAGATACAAAAGACTGCTTTTCATTTCAGCTTCAAGGGTAACACTTTTTTCTAGTAGTTGATCGCAGATATTAAAAATTTCGTGTGAAGGGGGAATATGATTTTTTCTGGCAGACTTTGCCAGTTTAGCGGCGGTAAATTTTTCAAAATCTTTAAACAGCGGAAAACCGATAGATTTTGCATCAACGAATCTATTCATGGCTTCAGCCATTGAAAAGACTTTCAGATCCCTTGTGGAAAGATCGGTATGCTTTGCATTTGTTTTCAAACTTCCATAAACTGTACCGCTCAAAGAAGGATCCTTAAACAACCTCATCACCTGGGTCTGTGAAACGGGCCAGGCAATTTTCAGCTTTTTGAAAATACCTCTAAAATCATCAAGACTCTCTAAAAAAGGTTGTGTGAGTTCCGGAATAATCTTAATATCCGGCGCTTTTTTTTTTGCCAGCAGTTTTAAAAAATATTCCGGACCGGATATTTTTTTTATGGCATAGCTAATAAATTCCGGAGGCATGCTGTAAAAATGTTTTCTCCAGAAATCATCCACAACTTCCCGGGTTAAATCAGTCTGATCGGTTATAAGTTCTGTGTCGAATAAACTTTGAGTTTCAAAAGCATTCTCATTCAGCGTCCTCTGGCAAAAACCGTGGATTGTAAAAATAGCGGCATTATCAAAGTCCACCAGAGCATGTTGAATCAATTGGTTGGCCAAGGCCGGATTATCATGCTTTTTGACAAGCGCGTTTATTAGAATATCGTTGCTCCAACCATTTGAAAATGCCGATTTTGCCTTCAAAAGATTATTGCGGACCCTGTCTTTAAGCTCTTGGGTGGCAGCCTTGGTGAAAGTAACCACCAGGATCTGATCTGCCATAAGTTGTTCTTCAATAATCAACCTTAAAAAGAGCCCGGCAATTGCATAAGTCTTTCCTGTGCCAGCACTGGCTTCAATGAGGTTGGTTCCTGAAAGGGGTGTATTAACGGGGTTAAATATTCTCATTGTTCACCGCCCGCTTCGCTCGAGGCGCAAAAGGCGCAAAGAAAAAAACAATAAATTCTCAGCGTCTTTTGCGTTTCTGCGGTGAGCATAAATTTAATTGGGAATTTCTACCGGTAAATTAAAAATCATAAATTCCCATATAATTTTGGGGTGTAATTTTCTTTAATTCGTCTTTAACGGCTTGAGTAACATTTAGGTTTTCTATAAATTCGACAATTGCCTTCCGGTCAACACGCAAATTGGTTCGTGTTAATTCCTTAAGGGCCTCAAACGGCTCCGGATACCCTTCCCTACGCAAAACGGTCTGGATGGCTTCGGCAACCACAGCCCAATTATCTTCAAGGTCTGCATGAATCGCTTCGGCATTCAAAATCAACTTATCCAATCCTTTTAACAGAGATTTAAAGGCAATCAGAGTGTGGGCAAGCGGCACCCCGATGTTTCTTATAACCGTGGAATCAGTCAAATCCCTTTGCAGTCTCGAAACCGGCAGTTTTGCGGAAAGATGCTCAAAAACAGCATTGGCCACCCCCAGGTTGCCCTCCGAATTTTCAAAGTCGATGGGATTGACTTTATGCGGCATGGTCGAAGACCCGACTTCTCCGGTTTTTATCTTTTGTTTGAAATAATTCATTGAAATATACGACCATATATCCCTGTTTAGATCGATGAGAATCGTATTGATTCGTTTGAGGTTATCACAAAATGCAGCCAGATTATCATAATGCTCAATCTGGGTGGTCACCTTTGAACGTTTAAGGCCTAAAACCTGGTTTATCAGATGATCTCCAAACTCGATCCAATCGATTTTAGGATAGGCAACGTAATGCGCATTGAAGTTACCGGTTGCCCCGCCGAATTTGGCGGAAAACGGTATGGTTTCCAAAAGTTTTTTCTGTTTTGTAAGCCGCTCAACAAACACATAAATTTCTTTCCCCAGGCTGGTGGGTGATGCGGGCTGGCCGTGAGTTCTTGCCAGCATGGGGACATCTTTGTATTGAATCGCTTTTTGATTCAAAGACCTGACAATTTCATCAAGAACCGGCTGTAAAACATGGAACCAGGCATCCTTTAGTGAGTTGGGTATGGCGGTGTTGTTGACATCCTGGGAAGTTAAACCAAAATGGATAAATTCCTTGAAGGTTTGTAATCCAAGTGAATCAAATCTTTCCTTAATATAATATTCAGCAGCCTTGACATCATGGTTGGTCATTGCCTCGATATCTTTTACTCTGCGAGCATCCTCATGGGAAAAGTTCTCATAAATATGTCTCAAGGCTTTAAACATACTTTTGTCAATATCCGCCAATTGAGGCAGTGGTAGATTGCATAATGCAATAAAATATTCCACCTCCACCCGCACGCGATATTTTATTAATGCGCCTTCCGAAAAATAATCGGCAAGTACTTTAACAACTTCGCGATAACGTCCGTCAACAGGAGAAATAGCGTTTAAAGATGAAAGTTCCATGTTATTTTTTCCCCCGGATTATAAAGATTTATTCAAAATTACAAAACAACAATATTATTTACATTTATTATAATTGCTTAAGAAATGTAGGATAATGCGATAAGCGTGTCAAGGAAAGTATAATATCAAAAAATAAGGAAGGGGTCTTCAGTATAGGGGTAATTCCGGATACTCAATACAGGGAAGAAGCAAACTTATCCAGTTGGACAGTTAAGCTTCCTATTATTGAGAGTATGCTGAATAGTATTCTTATAGATCTTTCGGCCACATCAGATTCAAAAGGAATTTCCAAGGAAATGATATTATCCCAGAAGATTTGTGTTATTTGTGTTGATTTATTCATAATAATTCCTTTTATAGCTGTTTTCGGGTTCAGGTAAACGCTCTTAGGGTGTGCTCCATTTTTATTGTTACAAAGAAGCTTAATGCAAAAATCATGCTATAATTAATATATTATTTCTGGAAACAGTGAAATGATTATATCTCAGGTGGTTAGCTTGATATGAAAAATTCAAAGCTAAAGGTGTGTTGACAACATTTGGCAATTACATTGCCTTTTTTCGTCGGGCTTTACATCTTTTTGGACAATATACGGTAAATGTTCGGGGGGTGTCTGGAAGAATCACTAAAAACACGCTGCAATGCTGCTTCAGGCAATATGTACACTAAACCTTATTTTGTGCTATCTCCTGAATAAATACAATAACCGAGAATGCGGCTTAGTTACAAACGCCGCCACCTAATGCATATGCCTTTATCAATCTTAAAATGTTTTGCAAAACCGGTCTTCACTTCAACGACATATTTGATTGGTCCCTTGGACCTGTAAATATTGTCTGACATGGGTGTTGCAGATTCGGCTATATTTACTACACATCCTTTTTCCCCAACGAAAATAATGTCGAGAGGAATTGCCGTATTTTTCATCAGAAATTTCTGCGGTTTTAAGCTCTCAAAAACGAACAGCATGCCATTGTTGTAGTCCAATGAGCTTCGCCCCATAAGTCCTTTGGTCTGAGTCTCAGGCGTATCTGCAATTTCGATGTTAATTGACGCAACAACTGAATCATCAAACCGTACGAAGTCGAGCTTTCCGTCTATTCGTATCGGTATGTCTGTCTTGTTGTCTAATAATTCTTGTTTACTGAAGCTGCATGCGTAAAACATCACGGCCGGTAAAAAGAAGAAGACCAAAAACATCTTTAATGGAATATCACACTTTTTGCTACATAGAATAAGACTTTTAACGGAATGATTTTTTAGCACTCTATCCATCCCCGAGCCAGGGTGTTCATGTAAGTCTGTTCGGCATCTGTATCCACCTCAATTGCCAGAAGCGAAACAGTGTAAACCTGCTTGGCCATTTCCGGCGATTTTACTTTTGTTACAATACTCTCCATTTCGGCTGGAGACAAAAGTTCCTCAACGATAAAGGAATGCTCCTGCTCACTAAGATCCATTGTTTCAAGCTTTCCAAGAATACGGTTCCGTTCATCCTCATCAATCATCCCGTCGGCATTGGCAACGGCAATCATGGCGCGAATCAGTAAAACAGCATCCCGGCTACCTTCAGAGGCATCATCTCCAGGAATACCGCCGGGTGACGGAGGTGGTGGTACAGCCGCTTTGGTTCCAGGCGACAGAGGCGGTGCAGATGCTGTTCCAAATTCAAGGTGCGCAATTCCTGAGGAATGAGGCGTACTTATAGTACACTGCAATGACGAAGGATGCAGCGCAACGCAGAAGTTGGACTTTTTACGAAGCCGTCTGTATTGATTCATTCGTATTTAGTGCCCGAACGAAACCTAGGATTTTTCGCCAAGATCAAGGAAGACGAAAATTTTAACCACAGTAATACTGGTAGTATTTCGAGGATTAAAATTTGAGCCTGACGCCGATATTGGCGAAAAGGACAGTTTTCGTTCAGGCACTATTTAGTATTTAAGTCTTTTCCCACCCTCTTTCTTAAATAGACAGAAAGTAGCATTCCCAGGATCGCCAGGCATTCCGCATCCAGATACTTTTCTGCCCGTCTTTCAAAAAGTATGGAACAATGAGGAGGAAATTCATCATCTACATCATTATACAGCAGAAGAACCGGAACCTTGGGAAGGAGGTTGAATTGTACAAAGAGATCATATGAAAGTTTAATATCGGGGGAAAATCCTCCAAGCACTTTACACGATTCTTTAAACTCACCGAGTCTGCCTGAAAAGTGGCTTGCGATAGGTTGTTCCACGGCATTAAAAAAATAGCTTGTTAATGGACCTGAGTCCTTAAAATCTCTGTAGGATACCCATTGGTCTACAATTGGATTCGGATCCGGGCAAAGAAGAAGGTATTTACATAGTACAACACTTATTTCTAAGGGCGGCTGTTTTCCTGATGGGTCAATAATGCCTTTTGCAGAAACCCTGTACGGTTTCCCGAAAAAAGGAACCATAACCTCATCTTTTTCAACCTCTACCCCGAGCTTATCTTCTAAAGATTTAAATTCTATTTGGCTTACCTGGTCCAGGTAATTCTTTAAAGTTTCCTCAAATACCGGTGACTTTGTAATCATATTTTTTCCTTTCATCTAAATTATTAAAACGCCGTGATTATCTAAAAATAAAGCATCAAGCGAGAAGTTTGTATAGGTAACCGTCCCGCCTTAGGTTCGCGCGAGAATAACGCAGCAGGTTTTGAAAATTTGAATACTAATGAATAACAAAATTGGCAAGCTTTTTTGATCTGAAATAAAGCAACGTATTTGTAACTAAGTCTATTTAATGTTGTTATAATTGGGGAACCCTTTTTCAGCGCTGAGATATTAAAACGTTGATCTCTTTATAATTTGACCATAACATGATAATATAATATTTTCTATTTTGGACACATACCCTCCTGCCATGCGAGGCATAAGCGGGCAGGTGAACACAGATTGTCAAGATTCTTGAATTAAGAAATAAGAATATTATCACTTTATATCTGCGGAAATCCGTGTTCCATTTAACTTGATAGTAGTTTAATGAAAGAAGTAAGTTCTTGAGATATTCGTGTTAAGACCATAATCAGGAGGCCATAGAATGTTCGACATCGTAAAGCGTTTTTTTAGCAAAACCACAACGCATAATTCCAGCAATGCAAACCAGGACACAACGCACGATCTGCGTGTGGCTACCTGCGCCCTTTTTGTGGAGATGGCGCGTATAGACCAAACATTTACCCAGGCTGAGATGGAAACCATTCTTTCGATTCTAAAAGAAAAATACGGCTTATCCCGGGAACATGCCGACGCACTGATTGAAGAGGCCGAT
>Ga0255046_10000460_pt1 | contig 10961 bp, 14 predicted proteins | sample BC1_12_27_MG_FD_183632 | JGI IMG/M metagenome (GOLD analysis project Ga0255046, IMG submission 183632) | Seawater microbial communities from Strait of Georgia, British Columbia, Canada - BC1_12_27 | ecosystem: Environmental > Aquatic > Marine > Strait | place: Canada: British Columbia...
ATATTGTCAAGATGACTCTTTAATTAAATTACACCGATTTAAAAAAAATGATAATGTAAGAGTAATATGTTTTATGAATTTCGATAAATTTGATATCACTGATTCAAATAATGAAAATCTAAAAAAAAATGGATTTGTAATAGACAAAATAAATAAATGTTGGATATTTCAAAATGAAGATAACCTTTTTATACATGTAAAGTAATTGTATGTCTATTACATACAATTATGTCCATCCTCACTACAAGGAACATTATGTATAGTCCAATTTCCAGGAATAGCAAAGGCGCATGTTTTTTCTATTCCTAACTGATTTTCACCTAATACTAATCGCATAAAACCTAATTCACCCCAATATGAACCCCATGAATTGCGAATTATCCAATATTGTTTATCAATAGATTCGTCATATCCCCATCCAACAATAGATATAATGTGATTAATCATTTTCGGTGTATGTGGAACATCTAATACACCACCCATATAATCAACAATAGCTTCAGCATTGATTCCACATGCTATAGGACCATTTTTGTATATTTCAGTCATCATATTATTATCACCTCTAACTGCCCCATAACTATCTATAGTTGCGTATGGATATTGTAATATTGGGTTACATGTTCCTCCATGAGAAGTAAATGTATTACATGTTTTACAAATATTTATAGAAGTACATTCAAACATCTCTTTATTTTCCTGACACTCCTTTTCTTTTGAATCACTACTACATGCTTGATATACCATACAGTCGTCATATGGAATTGAACCATACTTATGGATAGCTTCATATGTTGCTAAATGATCTCCACCGTTACAACTACCTCCCATCTGACAGTTTAATAAAAATTGGATACTAAGATTAATATCTGGCCATGCTGCCTTGCGCATTATTTTTATTCTGTCTGATAGCGAGCTTATACTTCCATGTGCCCAACATGAACCACAGTATACTGGTATATGCTGGTTTAGATTTTTTGTCAAGTAATTTACACCATCAACATTAGACCATGTAAAGGATTGTGGTAATTTAATATCACTAGTGTGAGTTATTTGGTGTGATTCTATATCAACAGACGATGAAGGTATATATTCATTTATTCTGGCACCAACGCCAATAAAAGTTAAAAGCAATAAAAACGGATTAAACATTTTTATATAGTAATATAAAAAATTTAAACTCTAAATAATTATAATTATATATAAAATTATAATCATCATATATATATAATTATGAATATGATGAATATAGCAGGTATTTTAATCGCCATTGTAGCGATTAATTATATAGTAACTTTAGTAATGAATTTCCTCGGTATTGAATTACAATTTTATGGAGGTTATTTATTATGGATTTTTGCGTTAATATTATTTTGGGGTTTTTTACCAGGTCCTGTTGATTATTTTAATTGATTAAACCTTATTTATTGGGTCTTCTTCTTCACTACTATTTTCAAATTCTTCTATTAATTTTTTGACAATTTTCACTAGAATATCATAATTCATTTTATCTTGTAAATTGTCAAGCATTTCTTCTTCTAATGGTTTTCTATTATGTTTTTCTTCGAATTTATCACACCAATCCTTAACTTCCTTTTCATAACCAGCCATAATTTTATGTTTTTGCCTGACAATCTCCATAATAGATGGTTGTCCAATATTTTTGTCAGGTTCATCAGGTGTTAAAAATAGTATTTCAGCTGTACTTACTAATTCATCGCAAATTTCGGGTCTCATAATGTCAGGACGATTTATTTCTTCTTGTTCCTCTTTTGCTTCTATTTTTTTAACAGGGAATTTATCATTAAATAGTTTAATAATTTTCTCATTAATAGAAGGACTTGTTTCCATTAATCTATCATATTCTTCTTTACACATTTTTAACATATGTCCTACATGCATTCTTTCATCTCTCGATTTGGCAAGTTCTACCTTAATATTACGATAAAATTTATCCCATGAAATAGAACTAACTCTATGCGCTTCATTTAGCTCTCCTATTTTCAAGAATTGGGCAATGGTTGTTAATATACCAGCAAAAATATTGACAGCACCAATACCCATTTGAGCAAGTGGTTTAATATCTTCTGGGAATCTATCTTGTGCAAAATTCGCAGTTCCTGTTAAAGTACTCATAATTATAACTGGAATGGTATACCAAGCATTTGTTTTAGAATATGCCTGATGTGATCTAGCATGTAACCATCTATAACACATAGCTTTATCAGCCCATTCTACAAGAATTTTTTCGTGTTCACTTTTCCATTCTTGTTCTTTAAATGACATAGAATCATTGTTAACAACAACAGGACCAGTTTCTTTTAATAATTGTTCATCAGATATTTCCATTATAAACTATAAAAACAAAATTATTTTTTTTGAATTATTATCTAATTAAATAGTAGATGGACGATAAATTGTTAAAAGTGAAATTTGTATTTGATAAAGTCAAGGAAATGCGGGGAGAAATTACCGTATTATTTGATGGTTTAGATGGAAGAATCTCTAAACTAAGTGAAATTTATAATGAATTTATTAAAAATACTAAACAAATTAAAACACCTGAACCAAAGGCGTTTATTTTTAGTTTAGATTCGTTTTATTTTCAAAATAGTCTTTTGAAGAGGGAATATAAAAATTTAAAAGATTATAATACAATCATAATAAATCGTATGTATGGCGAGTATTATAAATTATATAAACTGGTAACCGAATTTATCGAAAAAAGTCACATTGGTGAAAATAATAAGGAAATTTTTAAAAATAACAGTTATCCAAAATATGATGATTTAGACGATGAAAAGATATATGATTTTAAATTGATTATTCAATTAAATGATGATATAATGAATATTGTTAATTTTCTTATTAGAACAAAACAGGAAAAAGAAAGGAATTTAAAAACTTATCAAACTAATCAAAGTTTCGGATTGAATGTTAATAATTTTGTTTCAACATTCAACTACGAAGTGATTGTTTTATCAGAGCAGATTGTTTTATTTGAAAATTATTTGGATTTTTTTTATCATATTCATGAAAAATTATTTAAGCGATTAATAACCAAAATAAGTGTTTTGGAGGCACAGTTAAATGCTGATATTAAATTTGAGGGTGGTATAATTGGAAAAAGAAAGGATAATAAATCTTTAATTGAAGATATGAATATAAAAGGGTTAAATAAAAAGGCTGCTAGAGATTTAAGACGTTCTATTACCGGTAAAATAAGTCCTACTGCTTCTTTAATATCTGGAAGTGGATCGAGTGATTTTTCTTCCATAGATGAAATACCACCAGAAACTCCTATTTTACATAAAAAGGTTCTTGATATACCTAAAAGTATTAGATTTGATAATATATCTATTACACAACAGATATTCAATAAACATAATAGTGATGAGGAAAATGAACTAAAAGAGCAAATAGAAAGTAATTTTACTTTAAATGATTATGATGAAGAAAATTCGGAATCAGAAGAGCAAGAGCAAGAGCAAGAGCAAGAACAAGAGCAAGAGCAAGAGAAAGAGCAAGAACAAGATGAAGAGGAGGAGCAAGAGGAGGAGCAAGAGGAAGAGGAAGAGGAAGAGCAAGAGCAAGAGGAAGAGGAAGATGATGAGCAAGAGGAGGAGCAAGAGGAGGAGCAAGATGATGGAAAAGAACAAGAACAAGAACAAGAACAAGAACAAGAACAAGAACAAGAACAAGAACAAGAACAAGAACAAGAACAAGAACAAGAACAAGAACAAGATGATGTGAAAGATAATAAGTCAGATGCAACATATGAATATGAAATTATCGAACCAGAAATATCTGATATATTAGATAGTTCTATGGGTGTTATGAATCAGTCTGAAAACTCTGAAAACTCTGAAAATTATGAAACATCGTCAGATATAGGTGATATAGATGAAATTAAAAAAATAGTATATCCAGATGGTTGTGTGACAGCTAATCAAAAAAGAAATTATAAAAAACGATTAAGAAAAAAAGAAAATAAATAATAAATATATCTCATTTTGTAGATATATTTATTTAATACTTCAGAAAATATCAGATTTAGTGCTTATTCGTCTTTTTAGTTTTCGATTTTTTATTTTGTCTAGTAGATTTAATCCATCTTTTAACCCCATTTTTAGATGATTTTACTATATACATTTTACCATCATTTCCTTTTTTCTTAGTTCCTTTTGCGCATTTACTAGCTGAATAAGCTGGAGATTTTCGTGTATTATATTTTTTTCCTTTCATTTTTTTACATTTTGATTTTCTTTTTCCACCTAAAAACTTTTGAATTTCCATAATTACATTACGATTTAAAGGATTTTCATTTTTCTTTCCTGTTTTTGGATCCTCTGTGCCTTTTTCAATAGCACTAAATGTTATCATTTCTTCTTTTTTTTGGATATTTCTGATAGCTTTTAGTATCAATTTATTTTTACCACTATTACTAAATCTAATTATATTTTCTAAACTGTTTACCAATCCATTCAATTGACTTGATCTGTTTCGTCGTCTATCTTTTGTAGACGAGAAGAAACTAGCTTCTGTGTGTTTAAGAGCATCGGATTGTGCATTTTTTAATTGAGGAAGAAGTTGTTTACTTTTTTCGACTACACCAGGAAATACTGTTAACGCATTTAATATTTTTTCTCCAATTTGTTTTTCATTTATGTTTTCAGATACCAACATATTAGTTAAATTTTGTTGTATTTTTGGAACATATTGGTCTGGGGTTTCTCCGCCATATTCCCTACCATGATCTCCAAATGTAGGGAATACAACTCCTTTCCATAAACTGCCAATTTGGTTATTATATGAATTACTTGAAGGGTTAAAAATTTTATTTACGAATTCTTGATAATCAAGTAAATTATCTTCAATAGGCACTATTGAATCGATTCTAGTAGTAATATTTGAGACAGCTTCTGGGGTTGTAGCTTTTGGAAATGCTTGTGATTGATCCATTATAAAATAATAAAATATTTTAAAAATATATTATGAGTAATTATTCCATATTAAAGATATAATGGTTTTTAAACTATTTAATATTATATATTTTAAAATTGAAATAAATAAACATCAACAAATAATAATAAACAATACAATGGAACGAAGACTACATAAGAAGATCGATACATATATTCGTGGATTTAAAAAGGATTTATCTGATGAAATACAAGCAAGTGCTTTATATGGATGTCCTGAATATAAAGAGGATGTGATGAATATAATTAATTTTGTATATGAATATAATAATTTTGAATTAAATAAAGAGGATTTTATGAAGAGAAAAAGAGTAAAGAGCACTATTCCCGCATATGAGAGATGTGGTGCTAAACGGGCAAATGGTGAACAATGTACTAGACGAAAGAGAGATGATTGTCAATTTTGTGGAACTCATAGTAAAGGAACCCCACATGGTATTATTACTGACAATGAACCATTAAATACCACTACAAAAATTGAAGTAAGTGCTATTGATATCAAGGGGATTGTTTATTACTTGGATAGTGATAACAATGTATATGATACAGAAGATGTTATTGCTAATAAAAATAATCCAAGAATAATTGCTAAGTATGAGAAACATGGAGAGACATATTCGATTCCAGAGTTTAACATTTAAAACAATATAAAAATAATTATTTAATTAATATAAATATTTTTTATATGATGAATTGTAATATAAGAAGAACCTATAAAATGATTCAAACAACATTAATGAACAGAAATATATATAATACTCATACTGGACCATTGTTAAAATTTTGTCATGGAAGAAATAATTTTATTGATGAAAATATATGTGATTGTACGACGGTATGTAATCTTACTTTTCATCCCCACCATCAGGTGTCTGTTCGGATGACATCTCACAACCCGTTTGTTGGACCTCAAACGAAAGAACTAACATATCATACACATCAGATATGTAGTCTTACACAAGAATATAGAAATATAAAAGATTGTTTATGTGTTAATAATTGTTCAGCTGATAAAAACGAATTAATGTTATATGATGAGAAATATGGTTAATTATAAATACAATAATATTATAGTATTTATAAACTTAAAAAAAAGACCTTTATATTGATTATAATGAATAGCAATCAATTAGAACACATTAAAGTATTTTTAAATAAATGTAAAATAGTCTGTTCAGATTTATCTGATTTAAATGGAATTACAATTCCAAGAGAGATTTTTTTAGATAAAGAATTATATTTATCTATTAAGGATGAAATTCCAATACTTAAACAAATATTTACATCTTCAGCACTAACTGGATTACAGTCTAACGCAGAAGAAAATCAGAAATGGCCATTATTAAATTTAGTTAGACAAGTATTAAGATCGTGTAATTATAAAATGACACCTAAAAGAATTAGTGCTGGTTATACGAAGGATGGAAAGAAAATTTATAAACGAATGTTTATAATAGAAAGTTTAAAATCTACTTCTCATGCTAATTCTACAGTTGTTAACGATTCGGATGAACCAGTATCTTCAGATGGTAATTCTTCAACTTTGGGAGATTCCTCATCAAATGTAATTTTATCGGGGTCAACATCATTAAATTGAACTTTATTTTTTAAATAAGCACTGTAAAACACATTTTTTTTAGTATTTACAGTTGAATAAACATCTGATACTTTAAGTCCCATAAATAATAAATTTGTTAAATATACAGTAACGGTTTTGCTATCTAAATAGTTACTATATACAACAATTGAACTCAATACAGCATTTATCAAAAATGATGCGGTTGATACATATCCAGCTTTTTGGTAATAATTATCAAATTGTAAAATATTATCCTTCTTAACTGTAGCTAGTTTTTCTAATGCTTCTCCTACAGACTCGTTATCTACAGGTGTGAATCTATTGACTTCTAAATAATTAATTAATTTATTTTCTCTCTTTACCTCTACAAAATAAAGGAATAAGAAAGTTAACATAGTCATTGCGTTGAATGATATGGCAACTTGAGACATTGTATCGCTACGGTTTATATTTTGGTCCATAGAACAAATAGTATCTTCACATTTCTGAGGAACAAAAACAACTAAAAATGCTCCCATTAATACTCTGTATATTTCTAATACTAAGGTTGAGGCAACATTCATTTTTTGTTTAAAATCTTGGTCGTTTTGTTTTTCTTTAATCATATCCATAATAGATGGTCTTTTATCTTTAATCTTAACGGATTCAATTTCTAATGTCTCAATAGCATCATCATTTGCTTGTAAAGTAGGGGTGGTTTCGTCAGAAGACATTATAAACTATAAAAATATTATATTGTCACAATAAAATATTTTAATTAATATTATTTTATTTAATAATATTAATGACATATAAGTTAATATTTTTTAATGTTCAAAGTGAGAAACAAACAATTGAAATTAATTTATGTATTGATAATCAGATTAGAGAAGTTTATAATAATATAAATGAGCGTATAATTACATCGTTAAACAGGGATATACTTAGAGATGAAATCCAATTATATGGTTCATCTAATGAGTTAGAAATAAATAGTAATTCAACTGAGATGATTAGAGATACTTGTGATTGTATTTATTATCCATATTTTATTGTGAAAATTTTTCGAAAGAAATAATGGTATTATTTACCACCCCGTCTGGATTTTGAATTTTTCTTGGAATGTAAATTAACTTTCTTAATGAATCTCATTTTACCACCCCGTCTGGATTTTGAATTTTTCTTGGAGTGTAAATTAACTTTCTTAATTCGTCTTAATTGACCACCTCGTCTGGATTTTGAATTTTTCTTGGGATGTAAATTAACTTTCTTAATTCGTCTTAATTGACCACCTCGTCTGGATTTTGAATTTTTCTTGGACATCTTTTTTGTCATATATATATAAACTGATAAAATTAATTTAAACGAAGCCGTCGGCAGACAGAAAAAAAATTGAAGTGTATTTGGTAAGAGTAGGGTATAGTATAGTAAAAGGTAGTAATCATAAGAAATGAGTATTGATATGTATAATGCGTTGTTGTTGGCAGTAAAGGAGGAGGTATGTAGTTCATTATGTTTGGCGGGATTTGGAGAATTAGATAGTATGTTAAAGGCATTGAATATGAGTGGGTCGGATAGGGAGGTTAGGAAGTTGGAGGTGAAGGAGGTGGTTGTGAAGGAGGCTGAGAAGGTGAAGGAGGAGGTGAAGCCGTCATGTGTGCTACCTTGGTGTGGTGAAGTAATTTTAGGGAAGTGTTCAGCTTTGAAATTGAATTCGGGATTACACACTCAATGTATGAAGAATTGTGATTCTGTTTATTGCGACCCATGTAGAAAATTGGTCGATAAGAATGGAGGAATAGCACCATATGGAACAGTCGACGATAGACTAAAATACGATATTCTAGAATATAAAGATCCGAAAGGAAAACAAACAATTCCATATGCAAATGTAATGAAAAAATTAAATATCGACAAAGAAGAAGCTTTAAAAGAGGCAGAGAAGTTGGGATGGAGTATTCCGGATTGCCACTTTGAACTAAAAAGCAGCAAAAGAGGAAGACCTAAGAAGGATACCTCTGCTGAAGATACTGAATCAGAAGCCGGTTCTGAATCAGGAGAAAAAAAGAAACGGGGTCGTCCTAAGAAAGAAAAGGAAGTCGTAACCGCCAATGTAGGTGAAGATTTAATCGCTAGTCTGATTCAAGAAAGTCAAGAAGAAAAGGCTGAGGAAACAAATGATGTTTATGTTCCTGTTTCTGTTCCTGAAGTAAAGGATGAAGAACTAAAACCTTCTGAAATTGATGAAGATGATGAAGAAACTTCTGTGGTAAAATTTGAAATTGATGGAACAACTTATTTGAAATCCGATGATAATGTGCTATTTGACATGAATAGCCACGATTGTGTAGGTATTTGGAATGAAGAAAGTAAAACAATTGATGAGATTCCTGATGAAGATGATGAGGATGGAGAAGATTAAATAAATGTAGATAGATTTTTAAAGTTTTAAATTAATTAAATAAAGTATTTTTTTATTGTTTTAAAAAAGAACTTAGAGAAAATATCGACATCAAGGGGCGTAAGCCCCGATTATAACTGGTTTCCCGTTATGTCACCGATTTCCGGTTAGTGGTTTATGAGTGTATAGTATATAATTTGTCACCGGTTTCCCGTTATGTTACCGATTTCCGGTTAGTGGGTATAATGGATAAATGATATGGTTCTATTTATTCTTATTTTCTCTCTTCGATTCTATAATTATACTCTATCTCAAATATAATTATAGAATACAACAGTATCATTTGATTCAATCCTAGTTATAGAGTATGTTTGAGGATGAACGAGAGAAAAAGAATTTAATTAATTTAAAATTTATAATATCTATGCTATTAAAATTCCTCTACAAAGAGGACAATCATCTTTCTTTCTTAAATGAGTAATCATACATCCACTATGAAACTGATGGCCACATCTGGTTACCATCAAATCTACTTGAGTTAAATCCTCCATACAAATAGCACAAGTCGTAGTTTCACACGGACATTCAACACAAGTAACTAGTTGTTTTTTTTTGGGAGTATAAATCTCGTCATCATCATCAAATAAATGTGCCATCATTGGCGCTATGTTTATGTTCCATTCACCTCCTCTTCTTCCTCTTCTTCCCATTCTTGGAGCATTAGGAGTTGAATAATTAGCAGGAGGAGGAGTTTGTGGTAGCCCAATCGAAGGAGGAGTATCCGGTGGTGTTTGGGGCAATACTTCTGGTATTGTTAAATCAATTGTATTTATATTTTCAGCTCTCTCTTGTTCAATACGAAGCAATGTTTCTTGAGAGAAATGGCGTCCGAATCTGTTGCGCTGATGTGTATCCCTTTCTCTTATAGCTCGAAATGTTGGACATGTTGTTCGGTTATGACCAGTTTGGTGACAAAATCCGCAAGGCATTTTTCAAAATTAATGAATAAGTATATGAATAACACTCTAATAGAAAATATACTTCAATTTTTATTTATTTTTATTTATAACATAAAAAAAGGCACTAGGCCCTTTTCTTTTTTTTACTTATTTAGTTAAGGTAATACAAGATACAAGATTAAATTAAGCTACTTCTACACTAAGTCTATTGACGATGGTTTCGACGAGGTCCTCGCGCTCACGAGCTTCTGTGGCAGCCTTGGTCTTGGCCTCCTTCTTGAGAGTAGTCTTTTCGAGAGCCTTGGCCTCTTTAGCGGCAGTCTTTTCGAGAGCCTTAATTGCCTTGGCGTCAGATTTCTCGATTTCCTTGGCCTGCTTGGCGGCAGCCTTCTCAGCATCCTTGGCCTTCTTGGCGAGAGCCTTCTCAGCATCATTGGCCTCCTTCTTGAGAGCCTTCTCAGCATCCTTGGTCTCCTTGACGAGAGCCTTGGCAAGAGCCTTCTCAGCAGCCTTGGCATCCTTCTTGGCAGCCTTTTCAGCCTCCTTGAGCTCCTTGGCGAGAGCCTTGGCGGTTTCCTTGGCATCAATCTTGGCCTGCTTGGCTGCCTCCTTGGCATCGATTTTGGCTTGCTTGGCTGCCTCCTTGGCATCAATCTTGGCTTGCTTATCGCTCTCCTTCTTGGCAATAGCGGCGAGCTTGGCGACCTCTTTGGCAACCTTGGCCTCCTCCTTGGCATCCTTAGCGCGTAGCTGCTTGATGATCTTAGCACGCTTTGCCTTAGCGGCCTTCTTCTCCTTACTTACCTTAGCACTCACCTTGTACTCCTTGGCTAGGTTACCCATAGCCTTCATGAATGGGGGCATAGTGACAGTTGTTGTTGACATGTTCGAAAGTTTTGAAAGTTTTGAAAGTTTTTGAAAACGCTTATGTTTTGTTGATAAAGTAGAGTATTTGTTAAAATTTACTTCAATTTTTTTTTTCTCTTGATTTTTTGTCAAAAAATTACAAAAAAACTTCAACTTTTTTTCAAAATAGTTCAAAATTGATCAATTGTGTCAAA
>Ga0255046_10000461_pt1 | contig 10941 bp, 8 predicted proteins | sample BC1_12_27_MG_FD_183632 | JGI IMG/M metagenome (GOLD analysis project Ga0255046, IMG submission 183632) | Seawater microbial communities from Strait of Georgia, British Columbia, Canada - BC1_12_27 | ecosystem: Environmental > Aquatic > Marine > Strait | place: Canada: British Columbia...
TGAAGAGTGGGAGCAGTTGCTCCTCGGACAATACCAACAGGTAACTCTCGGCCGGGAAGGAAGAAGCGCGATCTCCGCTTTCGATCTTGCTGCAGCGAGGAGGGAGGCGTGGGTTCGCTGGAATGAAGCGCGCGACCGAGACCTCTACGGCGAATGATGGGTTATCGAAAAGCTCTTATCATTGCTGTTGCGTTCTTCTTGATTTTCGCCTCTGTTCACGTCGCTTCATTCGGTCCACTTGAAAATACCCACCTTCAAATCCGTGACCTCTTCTTTCGATTGCGCGGTCCTGTGCCCCTCAACCCCCACGTCACCATCATTGCCATAGATGATCAAAGTATTAGCCATTACGGCCGCTGGCCCTGGCCTCGAGCACGGATTGCCGCCCTCGTTCACAGGCTAAAAGAGGCTGGAGCGCGCACCATTGGCATTGATATTTCATTTCTACCCAGCAAAACCCAAGCCCAATCAATTCCTCTTGAGGCGGAATTCACTCCCCTCCTACGCTGGCTCGATCTGGATCCCACCACTGAACTTTCCTACTCAAACGATTTACTCTTTGCCATGGCCATGAAGAAGGCGGGCAATGTGATTCTCCCCTTTTATTTCGAGTTCAAGGGTGACACCGCTGGTGCACCCCCTGAGAAGCCGGCGATCTTGGCTCATTCTGCCTATCTTCTCTTTGATGATGTTAACAGACTCCCTTCCCTGCCTTTGCTTCGCGGCAGCAGTGTGTTCCCACCAATTAAAGTTCTGGGTGAGGCTGCAGCCGCTCTAGGATTTGTCAACGCCTATTTGGACAGGGACGGTGTCTTACGAAGCGACCCAGCTATTGTGGCTTTCGAGAAGCAATATTTCCCCTCTCTGGGGATTCAACTGAGTCGGCTCTATCTGGGTCTCAGCTGGGCTGAGATCAAAGTCAACAGCGGCGAGAGCATCTTGATCGGCGAGCGTTTGGTTCCCACTGACGATCGTGGTCTTGTTGGCCTCAACTACTACGGCGGCCGGGAGAGTTTTCCCTACATCTCCTACAAAAAGGTCATGGAAGCCCACTTAAAACCCGATATGCTCAAAGACAAAGTCGTGCTCGTGGGAGTAGCTGCCGCCGGACTCCATGACTTGTGGCCTACTCCCTTCGGACCTGGATATCCTGGGGTGGAAAAACACGCCACTGTCGTCGCCAATATCCTGGACGAGCGTTTCATCCTCCGGCCAGAACTCAGCGGTGTCGCCGAGATTTTCTTCATGCTCCTAGGTGCTCTAACACTCGGAATGATAGCCGGGGGTCGCCGATCATTGATGCTCTGGATTTCTTGTGGCCTTCTGTTTGGGCTGGCTCTTGCAGGGTCTTACTGGAGTTTCACTGCTCACAATCTCTGGTTCAAGCCGCTTTTCCCTGCTCTTCTTATACTTTTCCTGGCACCAGTGCTTCAGGTTTTCAACTTGCGTGCAGCCGCGATTGCGGTCGACAGAACCGAGGAACCCCACCTGGCGGATGTTGAGACCGTTGCTGCCGAGACTTCCGATCTTTTGGTTGGAGAGGAAGTTACGACTGTGGGTCGCTATCAGATTGAAGGCGAGCTGGGCCAAGGCGCCATGGGTGTTGTCTACAAGGCTGTGGATCCCACCATCGGCAGGCCGGTGGCTATCAAGACAATTCGCTTGGACCAGACTCTCGGCTCGAAGCAACTCTCAAACTTGAAAGAGCGGTCGCTGAGGGAGGCCCAGGTAGCTGGGCAACTCTCACACCCCAATATTGTCACCATCTATGATGTGGTGGAACAAGGTGGCAATCTTTTCATCGCCATGGAACTTATTGACGGCCAAGAGCTCAGCAGATTTTGTAGCAAAGACACTCTTCTCAAGCCTCGACAAGCCACCACGATCATTGCCTACATCTGCAATGCTCTTGATTATGCTCATAAACAATCCGTTGTCCATCGGGACATAAAGCCCGGTAATGTCATGCTGCTCGAAGACGGCAAACCCAAGATTATGGATTTCGGGATTACTAAGATGATCTCCTCGGACGCTACCCAGACCGCAGCCATGATGGGCACACCCAGTTACATGTCTCCGGAGCAAATTGATCTTGAGAAGGTGGACGGGCGCTCGGATTTGTTTTCGCTAGGGGCCATGTTCTACGAAATGCTCTGCGGACAGCGGCCCTTCACCGGCCCTAATATCACTGCCATCCTCAAAAAGATTACCACCGAGGATCCCACCCCATTAGAACAAGTCAACCCCAAAATCCATCCAACGCTGGCCGCAGTTGTCATGAAACTCCTGGCCAAAGAGCCAGATGACCGCTACCAGAGTGGTGGTGAAGTAGTTTCAGTTCTCAAGAGCCTCCTAGGGGATCCCTCCATTTGGGAATAAGAGTAAGGGGCCAGGGATCAGGTGTCAGGTGTCAGGCAACTATGCTTACCTCAACGCTGTTGTGCCATTTGGCTTCGCTGTCAATATGCCTGCGGCGTCATTTATGGCAAAGGGCATCCTTCGACGGGCTCAGGACAGGTAGGGCATAGAGCATGGAGTCAAAAGATGGGGTTGGTTTCCCGCTAATTTGGCAAATCTCAGAACTCACTGCCTTCCAGGATGTTCACTATATCTCGTGGGTGGGTCCCAATAGACAGACTGTGGGTATGTAATCCACAGTCTAGAGGGCTAGTCCGGACTTCACATGCTAACGAAGAAAAAAGCGGAGCCGTGACTCCGCAGAGTTGTTTGGAAAATAGATATTTTAGCTCTTCCAGAGTTCGTCTTTGATTTCAATCCTGCGTTGCCCTAAGGCATATTTTAGAAACTTTCTTTCGGCTCTTCTCAAGTCTGTTTCTGAATAATGGTCGAGATTCTCTGGAGTTCTAAACAATTTTCTATATTTCTTCAATAGTAATTGAATGCCGGATTTGTACCTCGATTTTTTGTCCATTACTCTTCCTCAACCTCCCGTCTCAACACTTAAAGTCCTACGAAATAGATGCCTCCAAGGAGCATGTTGGGTAAGAGCTTTAGAGAAGGAACCATTGTTAACCTTGTTCATAATGGCTTCTTAGGTAGTCAAGGATTTGCTGAAAGGCAGCTGTCAGAGCAGATCGTAGTCACTACACGGTCGGCCGGATTGAAGTATCTGCCTCGATGGCTCGATGTATTGCCATTTTTAGCTCCGACAAGTCAAATGATTTGACTACGTAGTAGTCTGCGGCAATAGATTTGGGGTCTTCTTTATATGTGTCGTACGCAGTGCATAAAATGACCGGCAGGTCATGGTGCTGATTACGGATATCCTGCAGAAGTTCTAAGCCGTCGTAGTCCACTAGCCTGATGTCAAGAACAACCGCTTCGGGTTGGAGAGAGTCAATCCTGTTCAGAAGATTATGTCCCGTAGCCACAGTGAAGACCTTGTGACCCTCCTCGGAAAGCTCCACGGTGTAAAGTTGGCGGATGTGCTCCTCATCATCCACCAGAAGGATTCTAGCCATGGTTCCACTTCCTTCCTAATAACGTAGGAGAGGTTTGTTAGGCTCTATTTGAGATTAATCAGTCTCTAAGTGTGCAGGCCCGAGTCTTGGCCAGCAAAAGCAGGGTTTCTTGAAAATGAGAAAGCGAGAACAGTTTTGAGCCTATTTGTTATTCTATAACTAAGTCTTTCATCTCTCAAATGCGGTAAGCCCTGAAAAATGCATTTCAGCTACAGGAGTTATGCACAGAGAGTAACCCTTTAGGAATCAAGGGGAATTTTTTTGACAGCCCTGTAACATATGAAAATATTTCTGTTTTTTTATATTGCATAAGAAATGGAGAAATATCCTTATGATAACCATGATATTTGCAGTCTGACGGTTCAACGATACCTTGGTTTTTCTGCCATTTTCTCTCGATTTCGCACAAAATTACGTTTGTACATTATCCCCCTGTCAGTATGCGAGAGATTTTAGTGATGGGACTGATCCCTTGCGGTGATGCAGGCAGATTATCTCAGGTTGGGGAGTAAAGAATAAGCCATGAACTGATGAAAATACTTCGCAACGCTTACGGACAGCGTATAGGGGCAAGATCGATTACATATAATTGTGAGAAATGTAAACTCAGCTCAATCACTGCTAAAGTGTATATTACATCCCTAATCCACACTCGACTGGATTTCACTTTGGCACAATATTTCGTGGGAGTTAAGACGACAACCTAGGATGAGATTCTGCCCAAGGGGCAGAAGATAGGCTGTATGTTGCTAACTGCGTGGCGACTGGGGTGACGGCAGGTGCTTACCACCTTTTTTGATGAGGATATTGTAAGCCTTCAACCGCCATTGAGGGGGCAGGTTGCGAATGTCGCTGAGTAACTGAACAATTCCCTCGCCTTCCACAAATTCATCATCATAAAGCTTACTCAAGGCGTAATCCAGAATCAGGTCCAAATGGGGTTCCTTTAGATTGACAAACTTGATGCCTGTCCCCTGAACCTGTGTTGCCTGAGATGCACAGGGGCGACTCCACACTGATTCACCTTGAACCTGAATTGAATTTAGGGTTGCGGGCATGAGAAATTCCAAACCCAGCCTTGCCTGAAGCTCAATGGGCTCGGAAGTGGTAATAAATAAACCTCCAGTGCTCATATTGACGGCTTTTGCCATGACGGTTGGCTTACCACCGTATTCACACCGCACTTGGAAGTCGACTGGAATCCGGAGTCCCGCTCTTTTGCTCCGGGCTGTTGCACTTGGGAACATGTCCTGTATGCCCCGATATTATGAAAGTTTATAAACGGGCACATACTGTGCAAAAGTGATACCAACGATTGTCGACAATTAAAATTCAATAATATCAAATCTTTAAGAAATTTGATCCTTTTCAGCCACAGAAGGATTTGGCCAGATCACCAAAAGACAATTGACCAAATGGCCAATTATTGTATGGGCGGGGTTTGTACGCGGTTGGTTCGTTCTATCCTGGGAGTGTCTATCCAGAAACCTAGCTTTCATGTGTCATTCTGAGGAGCAGAGCGACGAAGAATCTCGTAGTTCCATGGTTCGCAAGAGATTCTTCGCGGAGTTTATCCTGAGTTAATCGAAGGGCTCAGAATGACAATCCATCGTTTCCGGATGGAAACTAGTCAAAGAGGACGCTGAGGACATCTTGCAGTGATTTCACACCTATCATTTCACAGGATTGAACCGTTGGCAGTCGCTCAACATTGCTTTGCGGCAGCAGGCAGCGACGGAAACCTAACTTGGACGCCTCCGTGACCCGAATGTCCGTACGGCCAATAGCTCGGACTTCGCCCGTGAGGCCAACCTCACCCAGGAGGACGGTTTGAGGATCCACAGGCTTGTCCAGAAAACTGGAGGCAATCGCTGTGGCTATAGCCAGATCAACTCCAGGCTCATGAATCCGGACACCACCAACTGCATTTACAAATATGTCCTGGTGTAGCAAAGAAAGCCCTACCCTTTTCTCCAAGACCGCCACCAACAAGGCCAAGCGATTGTGATCTATGCCCATTGAGGTTCGGCGTGGTGCCGCCAGGCTGGATGGGCTCGCCAATGCTTGCACCTCTACCAGAATCGGCCTGGTACCCTCCATGGCTGCTGTAACAGTAGATCCGGGTGTGTCCATAGGCCTTTCAGCCAGTAAGAGTTCCGAGGGATTGCTAACTTCCTGCAGTCCACTATCTTTCATCTCGAAAACTCCGATCTCATTGGTGGAGCCGTACCGATTTTTTGTGGCTCGCAGGATACGAAAGGCATGGCCGCGATCTCCCTCAAAATAGAGTACCGTGTCCACCATGTGCTCCAATACTCGTGGTCCTGCAATTGCACCATCTTTGGTCACGTGGCCGACAAGAAAGACCGGCAGTCCCTTTTTCTTTCCTTCGTGCATAAGACGGTCGGCACAGTGCCGCACTTGGGCCACGCTGCCCGGAGCTGATTCCAGCTGGGTCGTATATGCAGTTTGGATGGAATCCACTGCCACCGCAGCCGGGTTAAGCTCATCCATGATACGCAAGATATTTTCCAGAGCTGATTCGGCAGCCACGTATAGATGTGATGAGGTCACCCCCAACCGCTGCGATCGCATCTTGATTTGTAGGGTGGACTCTTCGCCGGATATGTACAGAATGGGTTGCTCGAGACTAGTAAGGCCATTGAGAGCTTGAAGCAAGAGGGTAGATTTACCTATGCCAGGGTCACCGCCAATCAGAACAACTGAGCCGGGTACCACTCCCCCTCCCAGGACACGATCCAGTTCCACTATGTTAGAAGAAAGTCTTCGGCTTTCCTCCAAAATGACGCCATCGATGGGTTGGGGAGTAGCGGGCGGCAGGAGTTCCTTACCACCTGGAGTCTGATCTCGAACCAGGATTTCCTCCACCAGGGTGTTCCACTGCCCACATCCAGGACAGCGCCCTAACCATTTAGGACTCTGGAAACCACACTGCTGGCAAATGTGACGACTTTTTTCTGCACGCGCCATAGGGCCACCTGAGATTCTCTAGCCCGGATATTTTATGAATTGCTGTCGCGAGACCACGAAGATGGGTGTGCCACCGGGCAACCGCAGGGGGTTGGTTCCGAGGCGTACCTGAGCGGTACGTCGCAGGGGCCGACACCCGAGGACGCCAGGAAGGACGGCCATATCCGTGGTCGCAGCAAGTGATTCATGAAATATCCGGGCTAAGTTAAAAGGCTACTTGAACATGCCCCTCTGAAGTTGTGGGCTCAAGTTTGGCCGGAACAGTCCACCTTGTCAAGGTATTGTATAAGAAAGTCCGTTGTCAAAGCCGCATAGCGCATGGCCATACCCTATGCCTTCTATACAACTGACAACGGACCACGGACCACAGACATCTAGGCCAAGTTGCCGTTGACAAACAATTGTCTCTATGATTAAATTCGAGACTTCAGCTTTTCCGCACCTTAAGGCCTGGGGTAGGAGTTCGTGCGGTTTATCTCACCTCAGAAATACCCCGTGAGCCAACGGTACGGACTCACCCTTTTTGGGGTGTCGAAAGATGCTGGCTGGCCAGTACGACTTCAGCATATGATCCAAATTCGAAGGTGGATAGTCTGTACATAACCGTTGCGGCCAGCTAGAGGTGACAGACAAAGTTGCGCAGTGCAAATGGAGGTGACTACTAATAGGTTAAGGGTCCTGGAGCGGACCAATCCCTTTTTGAACCCGGAAGGAGTCTCATGATGGCGGAAAAAAATATCATTGAGGTTAGTGACGATACCTTTGAGCAAGAAGTGCTCCAATCAGACATACCGGTTCTCGTTGATTTCTGGGCGCCATGGTGCGGACCCTGTCGAGCTATCGCTCCTGTGGTTGCTGAACTGGCAGCAGAGTACGAAGGCAGCCTTAAAGTGAGCAAATGCAATGTGGATGAAAGCCCCAAGACCCCATCCAAGTATGGCATCAGGGCCATTCCCACCCTGATTATTTTCAAAGAAGGTAATGTATCCGAGCAGATAACCGGAGCTGTCTCCAAGTCGCAGATCGATGCTGCTATAAAAAAGGTCATATAGCCCGTCGCTGACCGTTTGACCCGGATTGGTCTCCGTCAGCCTAGAGATTGCCTGGAAAAAAATCTTTAAGCTCAGATCGAACGCTACACTGAAAAAGAGGCCGAGTCCCTTTCGACGGGTGTCTGGGGACGAGGCCTTTTCTTTCTGAATGTGTGAGCCAAATCTTCCAACAGGCTGAGATGATAAAGCGGAATCAGAAGCTTCCCCTCACTGCATTTCTGTTGTTTTTTCTCTTGCTCATTGGAGGATTGACTGGATGTGGATGCCTTTTTGGGGAAAAAGAGACTGACACTGCAGAAGAGTTGGCTGAAAAGGGAATGGAATACTTCGAGGAGGAAGACTATTTCGATGCCCTGAAAGCTTTCACTACCCTCAAAGAACGCTATCCTTATAGCCGTTATGCAATCCTCGCCGAACTGAAAGTTGCTGATGCCCATTTTCATCGCAAAGAGTACGCAGAAGCCATTGCTGCCTACGCAGACTTTCTTCAGCTTCATCCCAAGAATGATGCAATTCCTTACGTGCTGTACCAGATCGGCGAGTGTTATTATGAACAGTTACTGAGCGAAGATCGTGATCAGACGCCGACCCGCCGGGCCATATCGGCTTTCCAACGGCTCCTAAAAGAACATCCCTTCTCAACACATGCGAAGACGGCAAAGGAACGAATTAAGGACTGCCGCAAACTCCTGGCACAACATGAGCTTTATGTAGCAAATTTCTATTTCAAATCGAAGCATTATGAAGCTGCTCTCAGCCGCTTTGAGGGTGTGTTGGCAGGCTACAGGGATGTTCTGCCCTTAGATAAACGAAAAGAAGTTGAGAACCTTGTACTCGTCTGCAAGGAAAAACTCTCAGAGCAGATTGGGGAAGGCGTCATTGGCAATTAGAGTCCACCCTAATATTGCATACCCAAACCGGTAAAAATCGCTGCGCTCGCGTGATAGCGCGCCATCTGCGAACATGCTCGCCTCGGACAGGATCTCACGTACGATCAAGTACTGTTCATCCTGTCCCAGCCTGCGCGCGCTCACATTTGGCGCACTCTGACGCGTTCTTCCTCGGAGTGGGTATGCAACATTAGGGTTTAGATACCATTTCGGAACGGTATTTGCAGGCAGTTCATAGCGAACGTAAAACAAAAAAGACTTGACAGTGCAGGGTCTGTGTTTTAGATTTGAAATACACGTTAGTGATAGCCAGCGATTTGCAAAACTTCCTGCCTGAGGAGTTTTTCCAACAACAATAATTCAAATCCTGGCCAGTAAGCCGCCAGCAATCCCAACGAGGTCTTTGATTTCAAGTAACTTCGTGCCAACCTGAGGCGATATTCCTGACGGGCATCTGTTGCAGCTTTATAGTGCTGGTACCATGCTGGCGGACGTTCAAGAGGACAATATAACGGGAACAGAAACAATGTTTGAAATTGGCGCAACACCACGCTGTGCCCCACTCTACTGAGCCTTTCATCAAAATCCTTGCCGAACAGGTTCCTGCTGAGTTCAAGTTGCGCTGCGGCGTAGCCTGGGATTGTTCACTGTGATTCAATTGCGTCAAGAATAAACAAACGGCGAAAAAGACTGACAAATAGTTACCTAACGACTAGACGAAAGGAGAAATGCCCGGCGTAACAACTGGGCAGCAAAGTATGGATCTCGTACAACTAAAAGAACAGAATATTAAAGGTTTGATACAGATGGCCAAGGAGTATGGTGTTGAGGGCTTCAGCACCATGCGTAAACAGGAGCTAATCTTTGCGTTGCTTCAAGCACAAGCAGAACAAGATGGCTTGATTTACGGGGAGGGCGTCTTGGAAACCCTGCCGGACGGGTTCGGCTTTCTCAGAGCGCAGAGCTACAACTACCTTCCTGGCCCTGACGATATTTATGTATCCCCATCCCAAATCCGGCGATTTGGTCTCCGAACGGGAGATACTGTCTCAGGACAAATCCGTCCACCGAAGGAAGGTGAGCGCTACTTCGCCTTGCTGAAAGTGGAGGCAGTAAATTACGAGAACCCGGAGGATACAAGGGACAAGATTCTCTTTGACAATCTCGTTCCCCTCTACCCTGAGGAAAAAGTACGGTTGGAGACCGAGGCTGACAGCTATTCCAATCGGGTTATGGATATGCTCACCCCCCTCGGTAAGGGCCAGAGGGGGCTCATTGTGGCTTCTCCTCGAACCGGCAAGACCATGATGTTGCAGGCCATTGCCAATAGCATTTCGGCCAACCACAAGGACGTGTACATGATCGTACTGCTTATTGATGAACGGCCGGAAGAGGTCACCGATATGGCGCGATCGGTGAAGGCGGAAGTGGTTAGTTCTACTTTCGACGAACCGGCACAACGCCATGTGCAAGTTGCTGAGATGGTGATCGAGAAGGCCAAGCGTTTGGTGGAACACAAACGTGATGTGGTAATACTTCTTGATAGCATTACCAGACTGGCCCGCGCTTATAACACTGTGGTTCCGCCCAGTGGCAAGATTCTTTCGGGCGGTGTTGACTCCAACGCCCTGCACCGACCGAAACGTTTTTTTGGTGCAGCTCGCAACATCGAGGGTGGAGGAAGTCTTACCATCATTGCCACCGCACTGGTCGACACCGGTAGCCGGATGGATGAGGTGATCTTCGAAGAGTTCAAGGGTACAGGAAATATGGAGATTCATCTGGATCGGAAATTGGCCGATCGGCGAATCTTTCCATCCATTGATATCAACCGTTCTGGCACCCGGAAAGAAGAGTTGTTGCTGCCGATTGAAGATCTGAACCGTATATGGATCCTGCGCAAACTCCTTGCGCCCCTTAACACCGTAGACGCCATGGAGTTTTTGTTGGACAAACTGTCGGGCACTAGTGACAACGCTGAATTTCTGGATTCCATGAATCAATGAAGTAGCTGGTTCCAGTTCCCCGCCAAAAAAATCTTGCCAAAAAGCTCCTGTGAGACTATCCTAAGGAGATTTGTGAGCTGACCCCTTTTATAACAGAGGTCAGGTTTTTGGTGTATCTGCAACGATGCGTTGCAACTAATATTGATACCGGTAAGGAAGGAAAGCTATGAAAAAGGACATCCACCCCGAATACGGGATGACCACTGTTCGCTGTCACTGTGGCCATGAGTTTGAGGCTGGCTCAACCAAAAAAAACATAAGTATTGAGATTTGCTCTCAATGCCACCCCTTTTACACAGGCAAGCAGAAGTTGGTCGATTCGGCTGGGCGCATTGAGCGCTTCCGCAGGAAATACGGTGACTATTTGGGAAAAAACAAGGAAGTAGTTAAGGAAGTAGTTACGGAAGAAGTAAGGGAAAAGGTTAAAGAAGTAGTACAGGAAGAAGTAACGGAAGTAGTTAAGGAAGTAGTGCAGGAAGTAGTTAAGGAAGTAGTACAGGAAGAAGTTAAGGAAGTAGTG
>Ga0255046_10000462_pt1 | contig 10930 bp, 22 predicted proteins | sample BC1_12_27_MG_FD_183632 | JGI IMG/M metagenome (GOLD analysis project Ga0255046, IMG submission 183632) | Seawater microbial communities from Strait of Georgia, British Columbia, Canada - BC1_12_27 | ecosystem: Environmental > Aquatic > Marine > Strait | place: Canada: British Columbia...
GCTAAGGTTAGAGTTCTCCCTCTCTACACGATCTACAACGGCATCAATTGTTTCGCCATCCAACCCTGCCTCCTGAAGTTGGTAGCGTATCTCCTTTTTTGACACCCCCCTTCTTAGCTTGGTCTTGACTTGGTTGACCCTGTCCTCATCCTCGTAGTACTTCGTGCCAAAGTTTTGTGTGTTGGCATACGCTGAGTTAATAGTCCTATCAATCTCTGCGTGAGTAAAGTCCTCAGTGACATACTGCGATAGCACATACCCTGCAAGTGACTTGTTAATGCCATAGTCGTTGAACGCCATAGCCAATATGAACACGTTCTGATTACGCTGACCCTCAACCATAGGGTACTTCTTTGTCCACCACTTAACCAATATGTCAACCACCTTGTTCTCATCAGTGATTGGTATGGTAGGTCTGTCTCTGTATGTATTCACCTCCTTATACTCAGGCTCATCAATCTTGTCCCACACGGATGAGTTCTCGTTGATGTGTATGAGTGGGTCATATGACTCATAACAAACCCGAGACAGGTTCTTGCAGGTCTTATCAAAGTGTGTTGAGTCAAAGTGCTTACTCAGTGCGTTGAAGTAGTTAACGTGGTTGTCAGGATCTTGTGGTATCTTAACCAATACCTTCAAGCCATTCCCTGATGGTGATATGAACACGGAGTATACATACTTGTCCTTGCATAGGGTCTCCTTCTCCTGAAGCATATCCTTCTTCTTCTCATAGTCATCGAAGTCCAAGCATATAATACCACTATGTAGTATCAGTGAACTATCACTACGCTTGTTGAACTGACCACTGAAGCATATTGCAGGGAGTAGTTTCTTGTACTCATTACGTTCACCCTTGTCCTTGCATGAACGTATCATCTTTATCGTGTCCTTGTTAGCCCCTGACTTAATCCTATCCAATGCAACCGATACATCTCGGTAGAATGGAGCATCAACTTCCTTGATATTCTTGAATATTGTTATTAATGATGTCATCTTGTGTCGATTTAATGTCAATTTTGATTTTATAAGTTATTGATAATCAATACTACTGTCGATAATGTCGATTTTTTTAGTCTTATACAGGAAAAGAAAATAAATATATATATAAATACTACTACTACTATATAGGGATGTAAAAATCGACACACTCTAGGCATAAAGAAAGGGGGAACAAGTCCCCCTTGCCTTTCACTATCTGCTTAGAACGGCAGATCCTCTGATACTGCCTCACTCTTAGGCTTCTCAGTATTGTTGGTTGGTTTCCAAGTATCCAACTCGCAGTAGTAGTTACCACTCTGCGATGTTTTAATGTCGAGGTTCACCCAACCATTACTTGCGTTAGACTTCAGCCATGTGACTGCGTCTTCAACCTTGATAGACATCCGACCTACTACGAAGTCAGGTGCGTTTTCGTTTCTCTTGAATGAGAAACCATCTGCAAAAATCTTTTCTTTCATTTTAAATGATTTTAATTTTACGTTCCAAGTCTATTACAATCGATGATATAAGTCTGTCTTTATCATCACGCGTCTTGCAAGTCATTGGAACATCCACCCACATGACACGTTTATCTTTTGGCTCATATGTATACAAGCCAAGTATCCTATAAATAATCTTCAACATAGAAGTAGTTTATGTCCTCGGTGGAATTGTTACCGAAGAACTTGTTATACACATCAACTGCTCTCCTAACCTTGTCAGCACCACCACGGATAAACTCCTCGGTTGGTCTGAATATGCCGAGCATATTGCTAGTCTTGTCAATAACATAGAACACCAACGGCTTACAAAATAGTTGTTGGTATATGTAGCACTGACTGTCGTAGTTATACTTCCTTGCTGACCACTTGAAGTCATCGATGTTGCTAGTAGTCTTCAGGTCTATGATCATATCCGGGTGTACAATGTCTGCCTTACCCTTCCACATCACACCCTCAATCTCTCCGACTGCAGGTACTTCATACTGATTCTCATCGTGCCTGATGTCATCGTAGAAGTCAACGTTAGCCATCATCGTTGTAACCAATTGGCTTATATCATCAGCCTCCTTTTGTAGGAGGGCAAACTCAACATCCCTCTCGGCAATAAACTCCTTGTATGCCTTTGTATTGCGTGATCCTACATCAACAAACTCCCACTCACTTGCCTTCTCAGGCTCTAAGATTAGCTGATGGAATAGTCTACCCTTTGCAAAGTTTGCATTGTCAGGTCTGCTTATACCAAACGCCTTGGGGTTTTTTAGTAGCGTACTTATGTCAGAGTTTGACAGGTACTGCTTACCAAACTCACCATAGTACTTCACATCATCCTTTAATATCTCTAGTATATCCATATCACTCTATTTAATAGCACTCGCTATGCTCTTCTTAATGGTTGATGTAACCTTATACTTCCGTTCTAACTGCTCAACAATCTTGCTTAGACCTAGACTCTTATTGTCGGCAACGTACTTCATCACCTTAACCCAATTCTCATCGTTAATCTTTAACTCAACTAACTTCGGCTCAGTGGTATCCTTCTTAGCAGTCACCAACTCAGGAACATCCTCCCCTGTCCATAGCGACAGACCTAACCCATGCATTGCGATAGCCTTTGCAGTTGATCGTTGGATGGTCTTGTTCACATCAGTGGCAGTAACCCTATCGATAGGCACTGCATTGTTACGGAAGTCCATAATCGGTAGGTAGTCAATATGCTCAAGGTCGTTAACCTTTATGCCAACCTTTACCCACGCTGAACGACCATCCGTGAAGTAGTTCCATCCCGTTTGTGGGTCTTCATACACAACCCTTGTAGCCTCAGGGTAGTTCTGCTTTAATAATTGCCAAGCGTTTGCCCATGATAGGTAGTCCATCTTGCCCTTTGTCTCAATCTTATCCTTGATGTTTATCGAAGATAAGTTTTCGTAAACTGATTTCGTTTTCATTTTAATTTATTTAATTTATTATTAATCGTATTGTATTTGTTTAGCATTAAATCCCTATTTGTCTTTAACACCTTAACTTTCCTTAGCCTATTTAATCCGTTAACCTCAGCCTTGATAGACTCCTTGATTGACTCCAACATTAGTATATAGTTCGTCAAATTTAAGGAATAAATTCCGTAACGCCAACCATGTTGATAAAAAATATCTAATTCATCGGATGAAAGTTTATAGTAGTACTCGCCTCTCATCGTGTTAAGGATTTGGATATGACTCGTGGCATTGTCACGGACAATCTTAACCCCATACACAACCCTAGACTCATACCCCTTGCCGTTTAGTGGTATGGCATAGCTATCGTTGTATGCCTGAGACCATATGTCGTTTAAGTTATACATCCCTTAGGTTTTTATATGCCTGTTTATAGTCAGCATCCCTCCTAACTTTCTTCTTCATCGTCTCAACACCATACTTCACGTTTGAGTAGGCAACCTTGTAGCCGTTCTCATCCATAAACTCTTGGATTTTTGTGATCGCCATTGGTCTATTCACGCAGAGGTAGTACAATAGGTATCGTGCGTTCACAATGTCTCGGTGTTTGCTCTTCTCGAATAGGTCTCCCTTGCTTATGCTGAATAGTGTTGACACACCATCAGCGTACTTGTTAAATACTTCCTTTTTCATTTCATTTATTTTTTTTTGTTACTAATAGTTCATTACATAATTCATTTATCTTGTGCTTGTATTCAATCACGGCAGTGTCTCCTATAAAGTTCAACTGCCACTCAATAAACTCCTTGTCTCTCTTGCTCAACTCTTGGTATGATTCCCAATTCTCCATGATCTTGAGCATTACATCTACTTGACTTCTCATAACGTACTTGTTTTAGTCCAATAACTATTCTCATTCTCTTCGAGTGCTATCCTCAGCAGGATAAGGTATCCAATCAGGTCGGTTAACGTGTCCTCGGTATTGTCGTTCAACCCTCTGTTCTTTATCCTTGATAGCTTGTCATCTATCCTCGCACACAACGAGTCTACTGACGTGCCATTGCTGAAGATGTTCAAGGGACTCAACGCTGAGTCACCATACGCATCGTTCTTCTCTAATAGGAGTGAGCAGACCTTGTCAGTCATCTCCTTTATTCGTTTACTTCTATCCATTACATTGGTATTTTTACATCGTTCCATCGCACATACACATAGCCATCCTTGACTAGCTTCTTTGCCTTATGCCACCACTTCTCTTGTGGAGTGTATTTAGAGGGCAGATAGCCACCCTCTATACACAATCGCAGTCCTAAGTTTATAGCCTCTATCACTTCCTCTATTGACTCAAGTAGTGACTCTGACTCATCGTCGTGTACTGCGTAGATTTCATTCTCTACCCACGCCCTTGGCGATTGGGTTAACTGCTTGGTCACATCCAACCAAACGAAATTATCTTTTGTAACGTAAATCATTTTATCATTTTTAGGTTAGTGAATAATGCCTCAAGGTCTTCTTGGTATGGCGTGTAGTAGTTGATGTCTACCATAGCCCTACATAGGTCACCCTCGTGGTTGTATGAGAGGTCGTAGTCATCAATAACCCAATCACCACCACCATCGGTTACAACCTCCTTGCCTATAATGTCGCATAGTTCATACTTGTCACACGCATACTCTATGTGTGTGCCATCCTTAAATATGCATACTGCTCGGTCATACTCCCAAGAGTAATCTGCTACCTCATCCCTACTTCTCATAGCTACCTCCCATCTTTTTGAACATCTCAGTAAGGCTCTCTACCACAAACATACTATACTCCTTCTCGGCATTCTCACGTTCTCTTGATCGCCATTGGTCGTAATGATACGCATCATCATCGTGTCTTGTGTCTTGCTCTCTTAGGAGCATGAATTGTTCTTTCATTTTTCCCATTGTGTTAAATTTTATTGTGTTAATTAATTGATTGCTAATTTAATTCTAATTATTTACTTATCCTAATTTTATTTGTTAAAAGTGCGGGTCACGATACTCTTGCATCACTCCGAAGATGACCGATACCTTATGAAAGTTCTTGTATCGCTTGGTCAAGCCATCGATTAACTTCATTTGATTGTAGTAATTGTCTGCGTTCGGATCGTCATATAGGTGTTGGTATGACTCAATGCCATAGTCCTTAACTAATTGATTCGACCATCCAAAATCATACTTTTTATAATACTTTTTAGCTAATGACTTGATGATTTCAATCGTGTATGTAACCTTACCCCAACATCCTTTCTTCTCGTTCCACTCAAGGTCTATCGTGTTATTCTTTGGATTGGATTGGTATCTATACCTCTCATCACCATACCCCGACCCGATAAATATAGTGTCCATGTCTCTCAGTGTACACTGATTGCCATCCTCGGATACATCTATCACCTCGTATGCGTGTCTGTCGCTATACATTAAGATTGTCGCACCCTCGCCTACCTTAGGTTCGGTTGCATTGTTACCCATCATTTGGTTGATGAAGCCTCCCGCTACACCAACCTTTCGTGTTTGTCTTTTCATCGTGTTAATTTTATAAAGTGTACTCAAGTACACTTTTAGTTACATAATTCATATACAAAGTCCTCGCCATCGAGGAGTACTACGCACACCTCTTCCCACTCCCCGGTTTCGACAATCACTATAATGTCATCCTCGCAGTACCGATATAAGGTATACCACTCATTCAACTCTACCTCATCACCATACTCCAATCCAAGGAATAGGTCTAAGGTTAGCTTATCTTTTGCTTGTTCAAATCTTTCGTTCATCGTGTTTAATTTTATTGTTATATATATATGTTATTCGCACGTTATATGCAATTATTCCTCATCTTGCTCAAACTCTAAGGCTAATTCTATCAAGTAATCTCCATCTAAATTTTCACCGTATTCAAAATGAGGGTAAACACCTAATTCTTTACCATTCTTTTCTATTAACATACCAACATCCCCATTTATGCTATTTGAAAATTTGTATGTATCTAATCCACTTTGTATAACTCTTTTACTCATTTTACTGTAATTTAATTTGTTAATAAAAATTCTTTTTTGTAATAGGTTAGGAGGTTCTGCACTCCGTATATCTTATTGTGGTAGTTAGCATCTTGAGTACTGAAAAACTCATTGCCAAACTTGTCCGTTCTAGTGATTACTTGGTCACTATTCCTCCATTCTTTGAAATTCATAATTTAATTTTTTACTAATTTAATAATCATCCGACAATCTTTCTCCATAGCCGTGGTTTTCTTCGGTTTCATACCTATCCTTTCGGTATGGATACTTGTTAGACTCATAGCATTCATAACACCAATACCCTGTAGATATTCCGTAGGCATCATATTGCTCCTCGCCCTCATTATCACAACCTCGGCAAGGTATTACTTGGTCAATCCAAGCATCCCCCATACCTAATTGCTCATACTCCATCCACTCACCACATTCATAGCGAGTGAACGCCTCGAATAAAACTTCATCCGTGTGCATACATTTTACTTGATACTTCATAACTTTTAATTTTTTAATTATCCTATTTTTTATTATGTAAAAACTTCTTGATACTACTCTCCATATATCTTATAACATCATCAGTTGTTTCTACCAATGTGAACGTATCATTTTCTTGATTAGCTTTATAGGAAATATAGCTATTGTTATAAGTAACATAAAGCCTATACTTCCCCGTATAAGTGGTGTATTTTGAGTCTTTAAAACTTCTATCTTCCTCCCCTTTCAACCTAAGAATAACTCCCCTATTGTTAATACCCGTTGTCAGTCTTGCAAAAGTATTTGAATAGGAGTTCGTTGCCCAACCTAAATCTTGTCTTATGTCACCAAAATTCCCTAAACCTATTTTATCTAACTTTAGATTTAATTCTTCACAAAAAGATTCCATTACTTTTCGGTGAGTTTTTTTGGTTTCTATGTTGATTGAGTGAGTTATTTGTGATTCCTTTTTTTCACTTTCAACATCGGATATAATACTATCCAATACACCGGTATTAATGTCATCCGATACGTTTACTGATACTTTAAATTCGTAATATTTCATAACTTTTAATTTTTTACTAATTTAATAATAATGTTTTACTTATCCTAATTTTATTGTGTTAATTTTTTGATTCACCACCAATGCCTCACTACATTTACGCAGTGAGGTTGGTGAAAAAGTGTACTTGAGTACACTTTTATAGCCTTGGAACAAAGTGATCCTCATCAGCCATAAGACCTACAAAGTCATGACAAAGGTCGGCAAGTGTTATAAATTGGTTTTGGTTTACCACATTATTAACCCACTTGGTGTTGTCCTTAGCGACTAAATTACATAGGTCAATAGGCTTCATACCTTTTACGCTTGCATAGTGGTTTACGATGTCGCTTGGCAACATCAAAAACAAAATCATTCCTTTACTCATATTTTAATTTTATCGGTTAAATAATGTCTTAAATTTCTGTTTAGTAATTGTGGTATACTCGTCCAACTTGAATGGATTTTTGCATAGGTTTATAAACTCTCGTCCGTTAGGCATAGTGTACGCTAACGCATATCCCTTGCTCTTGTTAAATCCTATCCAACTGCCATCCCTTGTACCTTGGTTTCGGTATACTGCTACGTATCTGCCATCTATTAACAACTCTACCTCTTCCAAGGATAAATCAATGTACCTATCCCTCTCCAATATTATTGTTACTCTTGTGCCAACTATCTCGTGAACGTGGTGTATGTTCCCTTGTAGTGTTACGTTAGTAAATCCTATGTCTATGTTTCTTAATACTCTTGCTTTCATAATATATATTTTGATTAATAAAAACCAACCACCACCAATAGTGGTGATTGGGTGAAAAAGTGTACTCAAGTACACTTTTATGCGGTCACGTTTGTACGCAGCCAAGTGTACAAATGTGCATTGTTCTTTTTGCTCTTACCAAACCACTCACGATAAGCCAACACCATATCACGCCTCCAAGTGGTATACTCTGCCTTACTGAATTTCAACCCCTCATCGGTGCAGAAGCCTTTATATAGGCTCATAAAGTGCTTATCGTCCACACTCTCACGCTCCACACGTTCAGCGTTAGCCTTTTTGCGCTCCTCGGCTTGTGCTTGTGATATGGCTCTTTTTTCAATCATGGCATTGCTTCTCGCATCCTCAAGAACCACCCCTTTATGCTTCTCATAATCAGCCTTAGCCTTAGCCTCAGCCTCAGCCTTAGCCTCAGCCTTAGCATCATCCATAGCCTTGTTGTATATAGCCTTAAAGTAATCAAGAGCCACTCCAATTTCGGGCGTGTCATTAGATGTCTTTAGCTCGCCACTCTCGGTGATGCGAACTGATACATTATTGCCGTCCTCACCCTTGTAAGTCAAGGTGAATACTACCTCTTCTTTCGTGCTTTCCTTGGCTTCTTTGCCCTCCAACCAAGCCTTAAAACTAACTATAGTTAATTTCCATTTGCTATCCTCCTCAGCACAAAGGCTTTCAAATTCCGTCACTTGCTCATCGGTAGCTATGCCAATCTTTGAATACCGGTTGCCCATAGAGGAATTCTCACCCCACCCGAATACCTCATTACAAAACTCCTTCAAATTGATGCCCTCAGTCTTTCGGATTACTTGATGTGCTTGATTAATCAATCTACCTAGTTCAACTGATTTGCGAAAGCCTTTAGAGGCTAGCACTAGCATTTCATCATTAGCCTTTACTAAGGCGTTAAGGTTTACTGCATTAGTAAATTTCTTGTCGGTTAAAAGTACATTGTTCATAACGTTTAAATTTTAAATGGTTAAATAATTATTCTGCTAATCTACAACGGCATACCTCATATTTCAAAATATTTCTTTCACTTTTTTTTACTTTTTCTTTACTAATTCTCTCAAAGCCTTGTTAACACTAGCTTTCGTTTAACAAAAAAAAATTAGGCGGAGGGGTTATCCTCTTTCTCTTTGCTTCTCATTTGTGTACTTGAGTACACTTTTATACTCACAAGGGTGAACACACACACGCGTACACACACGCGTGCGAAGGGCAACTGCTATTCATATTGTGCAACGGCAAACGGCAAACGGCAAACGGAGTGCGGACACTACCACCACCAAGTACACTACCACCACCACCACCACGGACCACCAAGTAAAACGCCAAAAAGTCCGACAGGGGGCAAACATTCAGCACCCCCCCCCTCGAAAAAAAAATCGGTTTCCGAATTGGGCAACGTTGCGTGAGGCGGTATATAGCCCATTCAATACACACGCCTAAAATAATTTTTTGTATATTTGCGTAATGAGCTATAGGATAGAGATAAAGAATCGTATATGGGTTGGCTTCTCTATCGGTTGGGCTTGGTATGGCGAGGACGTAGACCACGCATACAATGAGTTGATTATTTACATCGGATTAATATCCATAAACATACTATACAAATGAAGTACGCAGACATGAGCGGGTTGACTATTAAGGATGGTCGCCTAATAAACGAGAGAGGTAATTGTACAACCGGGATACAGAAGGCTGTTGATTTAAAGAAGTCGATGTATCAGCAGAAGAAGGCGAACATGATCACTCAGGGTATCTTAAATGCCAAAATGATTGAGAATATTACTAAGTAATTTTTTATTGTGTTGATTGGAAAAGTGGGGGTAACTTAGTTGCTCCCATTTTTTTATGTCGATTATTGACATTATTATGTCGATTTTATGTCGATTTTAAATTCATAACTTATTGATTATCAATAGTAGTGTCGATAATGTCGATTTTTAGTCTCAAAATTCTGATAAAGAATTTTAATAATAGTATAAAGTAGTAGTAGTAGTATAGGGAACTTAAAAAACGACATTAGGTTTTTTAAATATCATTTCGTATATTTGCGGTAAATTAAATCTAATCACATGAATGAAGTTGGGTATACACCAAAGAACTTGCACTTCGACCAAGATGGTCGCAACAAGTTAATCAGTGGCATCACAAAGATTGCGAATGCTGTGAAGTCTACACTAGGACCGTCCGGTCAGACTGTACTAATCGAGTCACCACACCACACACACGGGATAACTGTTACCAAGGATGGCGTAACGGTTGCGAAGGCTGTTGACCTCATTGACCCTGTCGAGAACCTTGCGGTTCGGATGATGAAGGAGGCGGCAGACAGGACTGCAACGTCAGCGGGTGACGGCACGACTACTGCGATAGTGTTGACCGAGGCGTTAGTGAAGCGTGGCATTGAGCTGATAGGTGATGGCGTGAACAAGACTGAGGTGTTGAGGGAGTTGGTTGACCTGACGAACGTGGTGTGTGAGAACCTGAGGGGTAAGTCTAAGCCGGTGACCGATGACAAGCTTCGTGACATTGCGACCATATCGGCTAACAATGACACGGTGGTTGGCGATATAATCGCAGGGGTGTACACTGACGTGGGTGAGAACGGCATCGTGACGGTTGACAGGTCGCAGACCTCTGAGACGTACTATGAGACGACTAGGGGTATAAAGGTTGACCGTGGGTATACGTCCAACCTGTTCATCAACGACCACAAGCGTGACGAGTGTGTGTTTGAGGACGTGCACATATTGGTGTCTGACGCTGAGATAAGCAACGTGCTACAGATTGAGAGCATACTGAAGCCAATCATACAGGACGGGAAGAAGCTGTTGATCATCGCCCCGTGTTCAACCAACGTGACGAACACGTTGGCTGCAAACAAGGTGAAGCGTGACATCAAGGTGTGTGGCATAACGCCACCATCGTTTGGCTACAAGCAGCATGAGCTGATGAGCGACATTGCCGTCAGCGTTGGTGCTACATACTTCAGCGAGAAGACGGGTGATGACCTGAGCCATATCACGTTCGATGACTTGGGGTTCGCTGCTAAGGTTGTGGTGTCGAGAGACTCCACGATCATCATCAAGAGTGATGACGTTGACAGCGGTGTCATTGACGAGCGTGTGGCTCAGTTATGGGACGCACACAGGAACGCAAAGAAGAAGGCTGACA
>Ga0255046_10000463_pt1 | contig 10927 bp, 19 predicted proteins | sample BC1_12_27_MG_FD_183632 | JGI IMG/M metagenome (GOLD analysis project Ga0255046, IMG submission 183632) | Seawater microbial communities from Strait of Georgia, British Columbia, Canada - BC1_12_27 | ecosystem: Environmental > Aquatic > Marine > Strait | place: Canada: British Columbia...
TGCAAGAACACACTGCTAAAGAAGGGGTATGGGGCACAACTCATATTATCCCCCAGCGGTCATCTTTCGTGTCATGGGGACTTGTTGCTAGACCGTATGATACATGCTAACCAATTGAACGAAACATCGTTTGGTATAGAGGTAGTGAACCCATATAGTCCAATTTATGTAATAGACGATATTCTGTGGAGTAATACTATAGACAAACAGTGGTGGACCTGGATACCTAATATTAATTCGCCTGGGGTTAAGAGGCTACTAAAGAAAAAAGGATGGGTAGGAGTACCGAGGAAATATGTAACACCTACTGACGAGCAGATGAGGGCTATTAAGCTGTTAGTTCCATGGCTATGTGAGATCACTGGAGTGCCTTATAGGTTCCCGACCAAGGGTTTGAATAAGCGTAAGAGGAAGATAGACGGCATTAACTCCAAGCCTAGGGGTAGGCCAGGGCCTGGGGTGGTTGAACACAGATCGTTCGCCTTGCACGCAGATGGGCGCTATATACTTGAGGCCTTAATAGCAGAAGAAGGAAAGTAAAAGGAATATAACATGAGTCAAGCACCAACTAGCGCAGAGATTCGAAAGAATTCAGCGGTCCCGCATTGTGCCGGAGCGAGATTGGATTGGGTACAGGGTTCTGGTTTAACAGGTGCTTATGCGTGCGAAGTAAGAACTGGTTGTTTCGTTAGGGTTTTAACTTCTAACGTAAATATAGCAGGAACTACAGGAGCAGTATGGTTTACAGTGTCAGACACTGGCCACGTGGCATGGCCAACAACCGGTGTTGCTGACAGCGCGGGTTCATTTGTTGTGATGGAGTAATCACTTAACAATAAATGTTTGAGTTATTAAATAAAAATGATAGACTAAAAAGGCACAGCAATAAAATGGGCAATAAGGCTTATGTTGCTTTGATTTTACAAGCCGCTAAGGTGGCACAGAAGGAGTAGAAGTATGAGTTATACAACAGCAGATGCGCCAACTAGCGCACAGATTCGAAAGAATTCGGCCATCCCACATGCGAGTCAGATTCCTAACGACTCTACATTAACTGGAGATTTTGTAGATGACGCGCTCAATGGTATGTCGACAGACGTAGTAGCAGCTGAGGCAGACATTGTAACTAATGCAGCTGGTATTGCAACAAACGTAACCAATATTGGAACTAATACATCTGGTATTGCAACAAACGTAACAGCTATTGGCCTTAACACGACTGCGACAGCAGCTGACAATGACGACTTTGTAAGAGTAGTAATTACAGCAGTTGGTGGATCTGGTGGAGCGACTGCTGGTACACTTAGTGTGCAAGTTTCGGATCGCGCAGGCGTTGCTGTAGCACGAGCTGTTACTATCGCTATGGATTCGAGTCTTACTCAGTTTGCGGGCCCGTTGGCAGCTACTGGGACAGCGTTCTTTGATACGGCTACTACGGGTACTCTGGTACTTGGTAGCGGTGCTTTGACAGCATTGATTACCACTGATGCTACTGGACTTTACGAGAGCGCATTGGCTGACGCAGCTGATGAGACCTCCTGGTTTAGTGCTAGGACTGCACCTGGCGGGTCGGCATCTAATGACGCTGGATGTGTAGTAGTAGAATGTGTTCCTGACGACGCAACTTGGGCAGCTTAATTTAGCGGCGATTTGGGCACCTGTGGGGAACCATGGGTGCTCATATTGCATTTACCTGTTAGTTAAAAAAAGGACTTCACATGAAAGACCTGACGACTCAGCTTAGTGAATTTATTGCAGATGCACAGGATCCCCCTAAGAGGAAAGCGCTAACTGTTGCTGAGGAGAGGCTGTTTCGATCAATGAAGACGCTTGGCGAGAGGTCTGTAAAGGGTAGGGAGGTTAATAGCACTGTATTCGAGGCAAAAATAAAGGAGAGATCGGGCGTGTCATTTCTGATGTTAATGGAGGGAAGACACGCGATGAGCGTAGGTAGCCAGGTGGCCAGAAGGTTTGATGGAACCAGGGGTGTAGATTCTGTAAAAGTGGTAAAGACAAAAGCTGGCGCGTGTGTTATTCTTCGGCCAGAATGATTAAACGAACTCAAGTTCGTGGATAGATAGGGACTTTAATGACAACTACATCGGCAAATATAGCTGGGGTAATGGTTCCACTCGGAATGGTGCGCAGGGATCTATGGCCATATAGTAAGACTAAGATTTACAATATGGATTCCATGAAGCCTAAGGGTAAGAAGAAGAAAAAGAAGCCTTATTCTGGCATGATGTACATTGATACTAGTAAGTATGTAAATGAGGGCAAAAAATATACTGTTCCAGTTGGCGACGGCAAGTGGAAGGTTCCTAGCTTGGGTAAAGTTGGTGTATGGAGAATGGCGGCAGGAAGGCGCATGTTTTTTCCTGACGATGGATCAGCGCCAACGCCTAGTATTCCAAGTGGAAAAGCTAAGAAGGGTTTCCTGTCTAAGCTTGCTGGGTTAATTGGCGGGTTAGCACGGGGGATGTCATCTAAGGATGTTGGCATGTCAAATCCGGCTGAAAAGGCCAAAAAAGCATCCAAGCCTGTAAAAAAGGCCAAAAAGAAGAAGAAGATGAAGGGCAGCAAGAAGCTGCTGCAAAAAGTGGATGAAGTGATGCTTAAGGCTAGCAGGACTAAAGGTGGCAGGAAACTTGCAGGGCCATTAAAGGCTATGAAGGCTGCTCTTGAGGATGGAGACGAGAAGGCCTTTAGGAAAGCGGAGGCTTCGTTAGCAAAAGCTTCGCAGAAATTGGCTAAGCGAAAAGGCTAGATAAGATAGTCGCATTAGTCTACAATTAAAGGTGTTTTGAAAGGGGATCCAGTTTGTCTAATGATAAAAAGATAAAAATATCGGATAGCAAAGCGTCAAAAATAGCAAAGAAAATATTGGATGAGATGCCAAAATGGCAGAGAGAATATGCTGATAGTATTATTGAGGCAGCGTTATCTGATGAGGGTATTTATCCACCGCCCATGTTTGGAAGAAAATAATGGAAGCTTTAACATGTCCAATGTGCAAGAGTTTGATGCTAATAATATATGGCTGTGGATGGGACTACGATAAATATGCATGTGCGGCTAGGGATTGCCGTTTTGAGATAGAGCTGGATGAAACCACATATCCGCCTGATAAAGTGGATCCTGTAAACGGGTGAACTTGAGTTCGCAACTTTTTCACAACTACGCAAAAACATACAAAACGGCTTAACATATTGATATGATTAAATTAATAGATGGTTTAGCTTGGTTGGCTATGCAAAGTTTACGAGGTTATAGGTTTGGACGATTGATAAAACCCTTGCATTTAGGGTCTTGAAATTTGGCATACTGTATGCAATGATTAAGAGTGTCTGCATGATGCAGCGAAAAGAAGGAGAAAATAAAATGGAACATGTAATAGAAATAAAAACAAGAGTTAATAAAGGTTCAGAACTAGAAACAGTAGCGACATACAAAATAGGGCCTAGGAATCTGATCAAGGCCTGTCGTGAGGTTGCTGAAATGCAGGCTAAAAACGGAATCACGACATGCGCGTTCACTGGTTTGTATGTAAATGGGACAGAAGTAGGCTATGACGATATTATGGAAATAGCTGATGATAATATTGTATTCAGGGGGTGCAGTAGGACAGAAGCTGCTAACGAGATAATAGCATCTCACAGATTTGCTCGTTACTAAGTATAGATTGACATACTGCATTATGCAGTGAAAAGGATTTCACAGGGTGGTGCGAACTTGAGTTCGCAAGAAGGAGGTTAGGGAACTTATTTCGATGCGCAATAAGGTTGAGCGTGTCTGGCATCCAATATTCCATAGATGAACTCAAGTTCGTGGGGTTGACATAAGTGAAGAGTATGATAGAGTAGGCTTAGTGATTGGGCTAATGATGGCGAATATGAGAGGGCAATATGAAAAGAGAAATAATTTGGTCGAATGAAATGGACGGCGTTGAAGTAGTATGTGTAAAGGGTATAGAAGGTTTTCACTGCCTTACAGAGGGTAAATCGTACAGAGTATACGGAGCTGGCGACGGGTGTTTCTTGATGGATGATCATGGGAAGTCTTTACATCCCACGAGCGGGATTGCGCGTTACTTTAAAATTCCAGAAGTAAAAACACAAACATTTTCAGGCCTTGAGTGGTCTCCTTCTTCAAATGAGCAGGCTGAAAGTAGGACGAAAAGGATGAAAATGATTACTGAGCTAGATGAGTCAATGGTAGGAAGTCATATCATTTGCGCGACTGGTAGCGCCTTTGAGTATTTTACAGAGGGGAAGGCATACGAAGTTAGATTAATAGGGGGTTCGTGTTGTATAGTAGATGATCGTTTAGGGGCTCCTATTTTTAATCGTTTGGACGGCTGTGAATTCAGAATGCCATATCCTGGAGAGCTAGAAGAACCAGTAGATATGACTGGGCTAGTACCGCTGGAACAATGGAAACCTGAGTACGAAGATGCCAAGATGGTTTACATGGGTGACGAGATTGAACACGGGCTAATTCGCGGGAAGAGATACCCGCTTGGCCAAGAATTGGATCCTAAGATGTGTCATGCTGTCGATGACGCTAATCATCGCACATGGCATGGCCCCATAGGCTGTTTTATGTTACCTGCTGATTATGAGCATATGGATGTGTATAGTCATGAATTGAGGGCGGCTAGAGACAACTTTGATAAGTGGAGAATTAATCATAGTGATTATAGTAGTGGTCCACCGGTTGCTGCCCCACGTGCAATGCCCCCATTGCCAGATGGTACCAGAGTAACCAGTGGTGAAAAACCAATGGTGTTCTATGAAGGAGTATTGGTACCATTTCCACAAGTTACTCATTCAGCTGTGATGAAATTTCCAAATGGAGATATTGTGGAGATTCCAGGGCCGGGAGAAGGCTGGACGAAAGAAGTAGTGCACGATGAGTGGTCTGAATTGCCTCCTAGTGAGAAAAGACCATCGGTATTCAACTATGAAGAGGGCTGCATGGATGTAAGCTTTCCATCGTTTACGGTTGGGGATCCACCTGAGCATGGAGGCTTTGTCATAGCTCACGACATGGGTAAAAACGTAGCTCATGAATATGAAGCAAGGATAGATGACGCGGAGCCAGATCTTATTTCTTTGACAAAATGGACTAAGATGGCCGTAGAGACGAAAGAAGAGAGAAACACGTCTTATAGTGACTGGAAGGCTAGATTTCCTCTTCTACATGGGCTAGAGTAGATAATAGGCTGCAAGATGTAGCCTGAAAGGATAGATATGAAGAATCGAGAGAGGTACAAGTGGAAAGAAGACAAACGACCAAAGAAATTCCTTTGGGCACCCGGTAGTTACTTGAATAGATGCATAGAGTGCAAGAAACAGTTCATTGGGGATAAAAGAGCTAGGTGGTGCGCTGACTGTGCATATAAGGAGGATATAGAGGATGAGTAGAGAGAGAGTAAACCATTTTATTCAGTGCGATTGCCAATCTGGTGGGTTATTAGTGCATGGGATAGATCTTGAAGAGAACCATTGCAGTGTACTTTTCTTTAATGTTCACACATATGGAACAGGTACAACGCCTAGTTTTTGGACGCGAGTAAAAGACGCATGGAAGATTTTATTCGCGCACGATTTAAGAGCTGAGGACGTTGTACTGGATCACAAAGGGGTTATCGAGCTTAGGAATGCATGCCAGGATACCTTGAATAGATGGCCGGAAGAAAGGCTTCCATTTGCAGGGCCTGAAACGCTAGAAGAACTATATCAAAGCATGCAAGACGAGCAGATTGGGAAGGAGATCCGTAAAAATGGTGGAAGAATAGTGTTTACGGGGGATAATACGGAATTGTGTGAATGTTTATCATCAGATAAAGCTGGAAAGGAGTCTTTAAAAATGGAAGTAGATTGTACTCGTTCTGTGTTACTGGACTCAAAATTATGGCAAGAGGAGTGCTCTAAGTTGGATATAATCGCTCTTGGCAACGCAGGGCCACTAGATATGAGCGAATGGGATGAGAAAACTCATGTTTATGTTCGTATATGGGCTAGAGGCTATCCAATGGAGATGCCAAGTGTAATAAGTCATTATTTAAACATGGCCTCGGGAGTCTGATAATGACTGAAAAAGTATTAATAGACGGCGTACAGTATCGGCCGGTTTCTACATCAGATGAACTTCCTGATAATTGGCAAGAACTTGTTACTAGAAGGTTGATTGCCAGCGGTAGAGGGCACACTCTGATTTGTGATTCGGATGTTCCTGGTGTGTTTTTTAGAGCAACTGGTAGAAAATACAGTGCTGATGAAATATGCATCAATGATCTGCGTAGATTTGTTTTGATTGCATTATGTAACCTACCTATAAGGCTTGATGAGGAGTAAGATGATTTCAATATTTGAATTTGCAGACATTATTAAACAAGATTTAGTGATAAGATATTACTCTAACCAGAAAGGGCGTTTTTGTGTAAACCTTGAAAATTGCGAGGTAAGTGAAAATATCTGCCTGGCAAGCGTACATGGTAATGGAAAAACAGTTGATGCGGCGATTAACGACTATATAAGCAAGATAAAAGGAAAGACCATTGTGTTTGAAGCTACATCTGAAAGACGCAAAGAATTTGGCGTTCCTGATGATTTGAGTTCAACTATGCCATCACAAACTTTAGCGAGATAGAAAAGGAGACTGTATGAGTAACGAGAACAAGGGCGCAGCGCTGCGTAAATGGAGAGAGGAAAGAGATGCCATGGGGGAGGACGCCCCGCCGATTGAGAGGGTGGATCCCATAGAGAAAGCGCGTAGAAGCCCTAACAGCTTGAGGGCTGCTATTAATGGCAAGTGCTGGGATTGCATGGCGGGCGGTGATAAAAGCACGATTACTAGGATACGCGAGTGCCCAGCGGGAAAACATTGTACTTTGTATCCAGTTAGACCATATCAACCAAAGGAATAGACGATGAAGTTTAGCGAGTTTTTAGAAGAGGAAGGTGTGGATGATCCATCGCCTGGGGACCTAAAAAGGGTAAAAAGGGATGGTTTGGCGTTGCGATTTATAAGGAATCAGACTCCTGAGGTTTGCTTAGCAGCCGCAATGCAGAACAGCTCTGCGCTTGAGCTTGTAAAGGAGCAGACCCATGAGCTTTGCTTGAAGATGGTAGAGAAAAACGGGAATAATATACAGTTTGTAAGAGACCAAACTGAGGATCTCTGTTTAATAGCAGTGGAGAGTGACGGCAATTTGCTGAAACACATTAGAAACCAGACGCACGATGTGTGCATGGCAGCTATGAAAAAGAGCCATGGTTGGGCATTGAGTTCGGTGAAACACCAGACTCCTGAAATCTGCCTGGAAGCAGTGCGTAGAAATGGTGGTGTGCTTCATCGTGTGCATGAGCAGACACCTGAGATTTGCATGGCCGCTGTGGAGGATGATCCTGAGGTATTATTTGATGTAAAAGTGCAAACCATTGAAATCTGTCAAGCTGCTGTTCGTAAAGATGCAAATGCAATAGAGTACGTAGACAGGTCAATCTTTGATGAAGAATAGACGAACTTGAGTTCGCGGGAGGCTATAGTGAGAAGAGTAAAATTAGAATTTGATGCAATCAGTGCATGTACACCATGTTGCCCACATCATTTGGACATAAATGGCATTGAAATGTGTACGCGACATTCAGATATGCCCAGAATGATCACGATTGACTATGACGACGGCGCGCCTGATTTCCCAGGCTTCTGTGAACTGGAGGAGATTGAAGAGGAGAAAGTTAAAGAGGACAAGGGTTGAGGGGTTTGTATTTTTCCGACCATGGCAGCAGAGAGAACCTTGGAACGAAAGAAAATGATCTGGAAGAAGTGTCTAGTGAGCTAATTGATTTACTAGGAAGATATTGCCATTTATAGAAAGGATTACCAATGAAACAGCCTGAACGCGGGTACATTCGGAAGCGGAGCATACAACTATGGAAAGATGGAGGAGTTTGCGTCTATTTAGAGGTTGGTGGTGACAGGGTGAATCTTGGTTATGGTAAGACTGACAAGATTGCATGTAAGGCTGCTGCTAGAAGGCTTAGGTCGTTAGCTTTAGAGGCCGAAAAGGGTAACGTGTGATTCCAGAGGGTAAAATTGCCGAGATCAGGGAAAGGGCGAACATCGTTGAGATAATAAGCGAGAACGTAAATTTAAAGCGTTCTGGCTCTAACTTCAAGGGTGTTTGTCCTTTTCATGCTGATAGCGATCCTTCGTTCAGCGTGAGCCCTGATCGAGGCTTTTTTCACTGTTTTGGGTGTGGGTTATCTGGGGATGTCTTCTCTTTTTTGCAGAATTTAGATGGCATAGACTTTATTGAATCGGCGCGAGTATTGGCAGAGAGATATAATGTAGAGTTGCCAGAAGAACAGATGTCTGATGAAGAGCGTAGTATAGCTGTAAGAGCTAGGGAAGTTTCACAAAGGAGGTTGTATTTAATAGAGGAGGCGACTAAGTTTTTCGAGGTAAATTTACAGGGTAGTGCCTTGGCTAAGGAGATGCTGAAGTCACGTGGTATTGATTTGGATACAGCTGAGAGATATAGACTTGGATACGCGCCTGACGCATGGGGTGGATTAATTGATCATTTCAAGGCTATGGATATAGATCCTGTTGAATTAGAGGGGGTAGGACTTGTAGCGTCAAAATTCGGAAAAGGTTTTTACGATAGGTTCAGAAATAGGTTGATGTTCACTATATTGAATGGTGCTGGTAAGCCTATTGCATTCTCAGGGCGCGCGATGAAGGATGGAGACGTTAAGTACATTAATTCGCCGGAGACTAAAGAATATACTAAGGGTAGGGTTCTATTTGGTCTTTATCAGGCGCGAGTTGCGATCAGCAAGACGAAGGAGGTTGTTTTAGTAGAGGGTAACTTTGACGTAGTTTCATTGGCTCAGGCTGGGATAGCGAACGTTTTAGCACCACTGGGCACTGCTTTGACAGCTGAACAGGTAAAATTGCTTAGAAAACGATCTGAAAGTGTGGCCGTTATGTTTGATGGCGACGAGGCAGGCAGGAGGTCAGCTATTCAGGCGTTTCCCCTATTGGCTAGAGCTGGACTGGCTTCCTACTTCGTGCCGGTACCCGATGGTGAGGATCCAGATAGTTTGGCAAAGGAAGGGAAGATCTTAGATGCGATGGCTGGAAGAGTTGGGTTGCTGGACCACATTATAGATTTGGCGGCTGATCATAGTGATGGAAGCGTGCAGGATTTGGCCAGGAGGCTAGAATGGCTGAAGAAATATTTGGATTGCTTGAGGGCTCCAATGGAGAGGGAGCTGTACCAGATGAAAATTGCTGAGTCATTCTCGTTGGATTTAGGCACAGTTTTTAAGTATTTGGGTGGTAAGGCGCGAGAAGTGATCGTGGATAGCTCGAAGGATGTTCAATTACCTGGTAGCGCTGAGGAGAGAGAGTTGGTAGGAGTTGTGCTTGATTGCCCTGAAGTGCTAGGTAGTGTGCTTGACGATGATTCGATTACTATTTCAATGACGCCTTCTATTATGGATGTTTTGAACAATATTGCTAAGTGCATGAATGATGGGGTAGTTATATTAGGCGATCTTGTATCGATGATTGAGGATGCGAGTATTATGACTTGGGTTACTGAGCGCGCGATGGAAAAGGTATACGATAGCGAGAGTGCACCGAAGGCCATAAAAGAAATAAAGGATAGGGTATTGCGTTCTGGGGTACTATCATGCATAGTGGGCATTGAGGAGAGGATGAAAGAAGCTAGCAAAACGGGAGACACGGTCCTGTTTTTCAAGCTTTCTAAGAAAAAAGTGGCGCTGCAAAATTTGTGCAGAGATAAGGCGGAGTGGGAATGACTAGAGACGAGAAGCAAAGAGCCATAATGGCCATAAACGTTGACCTGAAAAAGTGGCGGGAGATCAAGAATAGTATATATGAGGTTCCTGTTCTAAAGAAAGGTGTGTGCTATTATATCCCTGAGCATTATTTGTGCTATGAATATAAGCTTGAATTTCATGTCGAAGATGGAGAGGCAAAATGCCCAGGGTGCCCTATGAGCCTATCTGGAGGCAGGTGTGAACTAGATGGTAGCTCTATGGATAACAATGCTCAAACGGCTATAGACAAGCTTGAGGCAGCAAAAAAAAAGGTGAAACAAAAATGAGTGTAGATATAGATCTGTATATTACAAATGAGCGAGGCAGAGAAGAGATAGTATACGATAAGAATATAACTTACAACTTGTCTACAATGGCAAAAGAAGCTGGGCTATATGAAGCCGTATTTGATCCAGAGGATAATATGTACAGCACGGCTAGTGATATAATTGAAATAGTAAGGCTAGGTGTTAGTGATCTGATTAATAGACCTGAGCATTTCAAAACGTTCAACCCTGAAAATGGATGGGGGAGCTATGATGGTTTCTTAGGTGCTATGAAGGAATTATTGGAAGTTTGTGAAGAGTATCCAGAAGCAAAAATTGATGTGTGCAGATAGATGAACTCAAGTTCGCGAAAGGGAAATAAAGTGGGAGTATACGAAATATTAGAAAAAATGAAACGCGGCGAAGAAGTGACAGTAAGAAGGGGTGTTGATAGGTTCTCTATTACTTATTATACAGAGGAGGCCACTTACACTAGGGTGCTTTACGATCATGAGCTTAGTGAGGCGCGCGATAAGAGTTCACTAGCCTGTAAGCGTACTCTAGAGGCGAGGGAGCAGGCTCTGAGTTATGGTGTAAAAAAATGAGTGTAACAGGTAAATTCCCGTTGATGATATCTCTAAATAGGGTGATCACTGGAGAGGGTTTTGTAGCTAATGTTTACAATCAAATGAGAGTTATATTATACGACAAAGGGGAAAAGCACGGGTTTTGGTTGTACGCAGTGCAGCCTAGTTCGATTGGCGGGCAAGGGGAAAGCCTTAAGTTAGCTCTAGAGGATTT
>Ga0255046_10000465_pt1 | contig 10904 bp, 10 predicted proteins | sample BC1_12_27_MG_FD_183632 | JGI IMG/M metagenome (GOLD analysis project Ga0255046, IMG submission 183632) | Seawater microbial communities from Strait of Georgia, British Columbia, Canada - BC1_12_27 | ecosystem: Environmental > Aquatic > Marine > Strait | place: Canada: British Columbia...
GTTAGCCTAGAATGGGTAATAGGTGATGGGTGATGGGCAATAGATTATAGGCTTGTGTCCATAACCCATCACCTATTACCCGTGAGAGTGAGGATAAATTGAAAAAAGACATTTTAACACTTTTAGATCTTGCCGGAGAGGATTTTGAAGTTCTCTTTAAACGGGCGATTGAGCTAAAACAGATGTATAAAAACGGGGTTAAAGACAGACCCCTTTCCGGTAAAACCCTGGGTCTTATTTTCGAAAAGCCGTCGACCCGTACACGCCTTTCTTTTGAAGCGGCGATGGTACAGCTCGGCGGAACACCGATTTTCATAAGTGCCAAGGACACCCAGATTGCCCGAAACGAACCTGTTCGAGACACCGCTAGGGTACTTTCAAGATACCTTGACGGTTTGGTTATTCGAACCTATTCACAGGAATTGTTAAAAGAGTTCGCCGAATTTACCGACATCCCGGTCATAAATGCCCTGACAGATCTGTTTCATCCGTGTCAGGTATTGAGCGATATTATGACGGTGATAGAGTACAAGGGCGATTATAAGAATGTAAAGATAGCCTGGGTTGGAGACGGCAATAATGTAGCACATTCATGGATAAATGCTGCGGCCGTTCTGGGTTTGGACCTTGTTTTAGCTTGTCCGGACGGATATTCACCTAATAAGGATGTCATGGAGATGGCGCTTGAGCGAGGAGTTGGTAATATTGTCATCACCTCGGATCCTGTTGAAGCGGTAAAAAATGCCGATGTAATCTATACCGATGTCTGGGCCAGTATGGGGCAGGAAAAAGAACAAGACAGAAGAAAAAGTATTTTTGAGGCTTTTCAGGTAGATCGAACGCTTGTTAAAAATGCGGCCAAAGATGTTATAGTAATGCATTGCCTTCCTGCATACAGGGGTAAGGAGATTAGCGAAAATGTGCTGGAAGGGCCGAATTCAGTGGTCTGGGATCAATCTGAAAACAAACTTCATATGCATAAAGCCATACTTGAAGTATTAATGAAAGGGGATTGATGGTGAATGATACTATTAACAAGGTGGTTCTGGCCTATTCGGGTGGTCTGGATACGTCAGTTATATTAAAATGGCTTATCCAAACTTATCGTTGTAATGTTATTGCATTTTCAGCCGATATCGGACAGGGAGATGATCTGAATCAAGTAGAGAAAAACGCCTTAAAAACAGGTGCAACAAAGGTTTATATAGATGATTTGAAGGAAACATTTGTAAAGGAGTATGTTTTCCCGGCGTTTCGTGCAAATGCTATTTATGAAGGCCAGTATCTTTTGGGAACTTCCCTTGCCAGGCCCCTGATTGCAAAACGGCAGATGGAGATAGCGCATATTGAGCAGGCGGATGCTGTAAGCCACGGTGCAACCGGCAAGGGAAACGACCAGGTTAGATTTGAACTCAGCTACTTTGCCATAAACCCGCACATAAAGATCATTGCCCCCTGGCGCGAGTGGGAGCTTAACTCGCGAAGTGCCCTGATGACGTTTGCCGGACAGCACGGTATCAAGGTACCGACAACCCGTGCAAAACCATACAGTACCGACGGAAATCTTCTGCACATAAGCTTTGAAGGTGGCCAGCTTGAGGATCCCTGGAAACAGCCTCCCGACGACATGTTCACCATGACGGTTTCTCCCCAGGATGCACCGGACCAACCCGAAATTATTGAAATAACGTTTAAACGGGGTGATCCTGTGGCCATAAACGATAAAAACATGTCTCCGGCCGAACTCCTCACAGAGCTTAACAGGCTGGGGGGTCGTCACGGCATCGGCAGGATCGATATTGTCGAGAATCGTTTTGTAGGCATGAAATCCCGCGGTATTTATGAGACTCCAGGTGGTACGGTACTGAGAGTTGCCCATATGGCTGTTGAATCGATTACCATGGACAGGGAAGTAATGCACCTGCGGGATTCTCTTATCCCAAAATATTCCAAACTCGTGTATTATGGTTTCTGGTTTTCTCCTGAGATGAAGCTGCTTCAGAATATGATCGATCAAACCCAGATAAATGTCTCCGGGGTTGTACGTCTTGAACTTTACAAGGGGAACTGTAGTGTACTGGGGCGTAAATCCGATGAATCGATTTACAGTGAGGATTTCGCGACTTTTGAAGATGACAGTGTATACAGCCAGAAAGATGCTGAAGGCTTTATACGTCTGAATGCACTGAGACTCCGTATTCAGAAGATGATGGCAAAAAATAGTTGAGGTATATATGGCTAAAAAGCTCTGGGATGGCAGGTTTTCTGAAAAGACAGATATAATCGTTGAAGACTTTACGTCCTCGATCGATATAGATAAAAGGCTTTATTCTTATGATATTCAGGGGAGTATTGCTCATTGCCGTATGCTTGCTAGGACGTCTATTATTTCCGAAGAGGATGCTTCATCTTTGATCGAGGGCCTTGGGATAATCAAAAGAGAGATTGAACGGGGAGATTTCCGGTTTGATAATAGCCTGGAGGATATACATATGCATATTGAAGCCGGGCTTATCGAGAAAGTGGGGAAGGTCGCCCAGAAACTTCATACAGCGAGGAGCCGAAACGACCAGATAGCTCTGGATGTAAGGATGTATTTGAGGGCTGAGACTTTAAATACAATAGAGCGACTTGTTATGATCGAAAAGGTTATAGTCGATTTATCAAAAACCCATATTGACGTTGTTATGCCGGGATACACTCATCTGCAGAGGGCTCAGCCTATTCTCTTGTCCCACCATCTAATGGCGTATTATGAGATGTTTTCGAGAGATGTCGACAGGTTCAGTGACTGTTTGAAACGCATAAACGTGATGCCGCTCGGCAGTGCCGCCCTTGCCGGAACAACATATCCCATTGACAGGGAGTACACGGCCGGGCTTCTTGATTTTCCTGAAGTATCGGCGAACAGTATAGATGCAGTCTCAGACAGGGATTTTATCATCGAATTTTTATCAGCGGCAAGTATTTGCATGGTTCATTTGAGCCGTATGTCAGAAGAGTTAATTCTGTGGTCTTCATCCGAATTCAACTTCATAGAGCTTCCGGATTCCTTTGCCACCGGCAGCAGCATTATGCCTCAGAAAAAGAATCCTGATGTGCCGGAACTTGTTCGAGGTAAAACCGGACGTGTTTTCGGGGATTTGATATCCCTTCTGACTATTATGAAATCTTTGCCGCTGGCCTATAACCGTGACATGCAGGAGGATAAAACAGCCTTGTTCGATACTGTGGATATATTGAAAGAATGTTTAGAAATTTATATAAAAATGCTTCCCAAGCTAAAAATAAACAAAGAAGTGATGCGGCTGGCAACATCAACGGGATTTTTAAACGCAACGGATATGGCGGATTATCTTGTAACCAGAGGGATGGCATTTAGACAGGCCCATGGCTGTGTGGGAAAAGCAGTTGCTTATGCATCGAGCAAAAAAAAGGAACTTCATGAACTTACTTTGGAAGAGTTAAAATCCTTTTCATCCCATATCAAAAAAGATATCTTTGATATTTTAACAACTGACCAGATGATAAACCGGCGAAAATCAATCGGTGGGACGGCGCCAGAAAACGTGAAAGATGCCATAGACGGGGCTGAAAAGGACATTGCTGTGAACATTGAAGGTTTGTGGGTCGATGATGAATAAAAAAAAGAAAAAAAGGCTTATTTTACAATTTTCTATTGTCATTTTGCTGGCCTTTTTTTTCTCAGGTTGCGGCAAAAAGGCGCCACCCAGACCGCCTGCCCATGAAAAACCCCCGGCGACTACGATGCCACAGGGCAATTGAATATTTAAGGGAAAAACCTGATGAAATATTGATATGGTTTTTCAATTTTCAATCCTGATAGATGAAGGTGATTTATGCATCATTTTTTATACCGGAATAATGAATTGTATTGTGAGGATGTCCCGATCCATATGATTGCAGAAAAGGTCGGCACCCCTTTTTATTTATACAGCCATGCCACTTTAAAGCGTCATTTCTTGATTTTTAATGAAGCCTTTGAGGGTATAGAAAGGCTTGTGTGTTTTTCTGCAAAAGCCAATACCAACCTGGCTGTTTTGAAATTGTTTGAAAGTCTGGGCGGTGGGCTCGATATTGTTTCTGGGGGAGAACTGTATCGCGGGTTAAAGGCCGGTTTTTCGCCTGACAAAATAGTTTATTCGGGGGTTGGGAAACGCGTAGATGAGATCGACTATGCTCTCGATACAGGAATTTTGATGTTCAATGTGGAGTCTTTGGAAGAACTTGAACTTATAGACAAAAGGGCTGGACTTTTAAAAACAAAAGCACCTGTATCTATCCGAGTGAACCCTGACGTTGATCCAAAAACACACCCTTATATTTCCACCGGCCTGAAAAAAAACAAATTTGGTATCGACACTGAGACCGCCATTCAAGCTTACAGGTTCGCGAGCAAGCTTGAGAACATCGATGTAACAGGTATCGATTGCCATATAGGATCACAGATTACAGAAGCAAAACCTTTTATGGAAGCTCTGAAAAGCTTAAATGCCTTGATAGATGAACTCAAAAACATGGGAATCGAAATCCGGTATCTTGATATGGGTGGAGGTCTTGGAATAACCTATAACGATGAATCACCGCCCCATCCCCGTGAATATGCCAGAGCAATCGTTGCGGCCCTTAAAGGCTCCCATTTTAAACTTATCCTTGAACCAGGGAGGGTTATTGTAGGAAATGCCGGGATACTGGTTACCAGGGTTCTTTTCAGAAAGTCCGGCAAAGTCAAGGAGTTCGTTATTGCCGATGCAGGTATGAATGATCTTATGCGTCCCACACTGTACGATGCTTTTCATGCCATCGAGCCGGTTGTAGCCACAAAAAATAAGACGATAACGGCAGATGTTGTTGGGCCGATTTGCGAGACCGGAGATTTTCTGGCCTTAGACCGCAAGATTCCGGATGTAAAGAAAGGTGATCTCCTTGTGGTGATGAGTGCTGGTGCCTATGGCTTCACCATGTCGTCCAACTACTGTTCCAGGCCCAAGGCGGCTGAGGTGATGGTAAAGGATAACCGGTTTCATGTAGTCAAGGCGCGCCAGAACTACGAGGATCTGGTTGCGGGTGAATCGATTCCTCCGTTTTTTGATGATTAAAAGATTTAGTCCTTTAGCTCTGAACTTAATATTTTTTTGTGGCAAAAACTTTTCCCTTGCCACTAAGGCACCAAGGCACGAAGAATGAAAAGAACATACTCTTTGTGTGGCAGATATAAATTTCGGTTTTGGTTTATCCGGGTTATGAATTATGGAAAAGATTAATTTTTATAAAATGAGCGGCAGTGGAAATGACTTTATTATCATCGACAACCGCAAAAAGGTTGTAGACGAAACCGATCTGCCAAAATTTATCGCCAGTGTATGCCGTAGAAAAATGTCGGTCGGTGCCGACGGATTTATACTTGTGGAAAACGCTGATGGTGTCGATTTCAAGTGGCGGTTTTTTAATTCAGACGGCAATGTTGCGGAGATGTGCGGAAATGGTGCAAGGTGTGTAGCTCGATTTGCATATTTGAACGGTATTGCAGGACCAAAGATGTCTTTTGAAACCCAAGTTGGTATTATTGGCGCCAAGGTTTCGGATGAGCGGGTTAAGGTAAAAATGTCGGATCCGGATGATCTCAAGACCGATTATACCCTTGAACTTAAAAACAGTTTGCTTTTAATCTCAAGCATCAATACCGGTGTTCCCCACGTGGTGATTGTGAAAGAGACTATCGATCATGCCGAAGTTGTTAAAGTGGGCAGGGAGATACGGTTCCACGACATGTTTGCCCCTGCCGGTACCAATGTTAATTTCTTGAGCCACATAAAGGACAATATTATTGCAATCCGGACATATGAGCGTGGCGTTGAGGATGAAACTCTGGCCTGCGGTACGGGGGCGGTTGCCGGTGCAATTGTCATGGCTTGCAAAAAAAAGTTAAAGTCCCCGGTAAATGTTCTGACACGAAGTGGTGAATATCTTTATATCTATTATCAGGAAAAAGAAGGCAAATATTACGACATTTATCTTGAAGGCGATGCTCGTATCATCTACAAGGCACAACTCTGGGAAGATGCCTGGAAAGACAATTGCTAACCCGCAATTACCTTGAATAATGGGAATTCATACTGCATACATTGGGGTAGGGTCAAACATCGGAAACAAACTTTTAAATTGCAAAAACGGAATACAAGCACTGACAAAAATGAATAAAGTAGTCGTTAAGGATTGGTCACGGTTTTACAAAACCGAACCTGTGGATTATAAAGACCAGGATTGGTTCGTAAATTTTGTGGTAAAGATTGAAACCACCCTCGATCCTTTTCAGCTGATAAATGAACTTAAATCCATCGAAAGTGATGCCGGGCGGACGTATGACTCTATACGGTTTGGCCCGCGGATTCTCGATCTGGACATTCTTTTGTATGATGATTTGGTGACAAATTCATCCGGACTGGTTATTCCTCACCCCAGGATGCATAAAAGACGTTTTGTGTTGAGACCTATTTGTGATATAGATCCAAAAATCGTCCATCCTGTTTTACAAAAGGATATGCAATATCTGTTAGATAGACTGGGAGAGAATGAACAAAGGATCATTGAGTATAAATGCGATTAATAATCTTTTTGGGCATTATATACCTTTGTTACAGGGCTTTGAAATCCTGGGTGCTTCAAGCCGGATCGCCTCAAAAAAAGGTATTTAATAAAACCGCCGGTGAGATCGATGACGTCATGGTCAAAGACCCTTTTTGTGAAGTGTATTTTACCAAAAAGGACGGTGTGCATTTGAGGATCGAGGGAAACGATTTCTATTTTTGCAGCACGAAATGCAGGGATAATTTTGTTGAAAAGTATTCAAAAAAATAGAACCTAACCCGGACAAGCCGATCTTAAAAAATATTTACCACAAAGGCACTAAGACCCGCCTGCCTCGCCTAAGGCGAAGCCGATGGCGGGCAGGCACAAAGGATAAATTTATTAATCTTTCTTTGTGACTTGGTGGCTTTGTGGCAATGAAAAAAAATACCATAAAAAGCATAGATTTTAAAAAATTTAGGCCAATTTATCATACAGGAGGTTTTATCAGATGAAATTTTTTATAGACACTGCAAACATTGACGAAATAAAGGAAGCACACAGCATGGGTATGGTTGATGGAGTTACAACCAATCCGAGTCTGATTGCCAAAGAGGATCGAGATTTTGAAGAGATTATAAAAGAGATTTGTCAACTAGTGGACGGTCCTATAAGTGCCGAGGTTATCAGTATCGATACTCAGGGAATGATAAAAGAGGCCCGTGATTTGGCAAAGATCCACGATAATATCGTTGTTAAGATTCCCATGACAGTCGACGGTTTGAAGGCAACACGCCAACTTTCGGAAGAGGGGATTAAAACAAATGTAACGCTGGTCTTCTCGCCGTTGCAGGCCCTAATGGCTGCAAAGGCCGGTGCTACTTATGTAAGTCCTTTCATAGGCCGCCTTGATGATCTGTCCCAGGAAGGCCTTCTGCTGGTTGAGCAGATTGTTGAAATTTACAGTAACTACGCATTTGATACCGAAATAATCGTAGCCAGTGTTCGAAATCCGCTTCATGTACTAGAATCGGCTTTAATGGGAGCAGACATTGCCACAATCCCCTTCAGTGTCCTCGGCAAACTGGCGGCCCATCCTATGACCGACAAAGGTCTCAAGGCTTTCCTTGACGACTGGGAAAAGACAAAAAAGTAGGAACTTAATCAAAACAATGTTTCCAGACAGGCGGATAAAAAATATATTGAGCCATCCCAACAGTTTGACTCTATTTCGTGTTGCTGCAGTACCGCTGATTGTGATTCTGCTTCTGTTTCCGAGCAGATTCAATACATTTATTGCTGCGCTGATTTTCAGCGTGGCCGCCATAACCGATTTTCTGGACGGGTTTATTGCAAGGCAAAGAGGGCTTGTGTCTAACTTTGGTAAGGTTATGGATCCTATTGCAGACAAGGTTTTGATTTCTACTTCTTTTATAATGCTTGCTTCTCTCGGTTGGATACCGGCCTGGATTGTATGCATCATTATAGGGCGGGAGATTGCCGTAACCGGTTTGAGAAATATTGTTGCTCAAACGGGCAAAGATATTTCTGCATCCAGCCTTGGAAAATACAAAACCGGGTTCCAGATCGCCGCCGTCATCCCTCTTTTAATACACTTTCAACATCTTACCATCGATTTTCAAGCAATAGGGACCATGTTTTTATGGGTTGCTCTAATATTAACGATCTGGTCGGGTACGGACTATTTTATAAGGTTTAGGAGCCTTCTTCGGACATAACCTAAAATCTGAACATTAACTTTTTTCCAAAGAAATAAATTTGAAATAATTATAATGCGGCATGGAGACATTTATATCAATATCATTACACCGATAACATGAGAGAAAGAAGGATAAAATCCGGATTAGATTTCGAAAAAGTCAATGCAGAATTTAGGCGCAATTTTTTTTTATTGACAAAATCGAAATAAATATTTATGAAAACAACTACTGAGCGGGAATAACTCAGTGGTAGAGTGCGACCTTGCCAAGGTCGAAGTCGCGGGTTCAAATCCCGTTTCCCGCTCCATTTTTTTTGAGGGCGGCATAGCCAAGTGGTAAGGCAGCGGTCTGCAAAACCGCTATTCACCAGTTCGAATCTGGTTGCCGCCTCCAGTGATAACAAGGGGTTGTGGTTCATGCCGTAACCTCTTTTTTCGTTTCTGCTACCATCTTGTTCAAAAATAGCATTTCCAAGCCTACTTGCAGCCACTTCAGAGAAATAAGGTAAGTTTTTCTGAGGATATAAATCCCCTTGTCAATTTTATCCTCAATATCTCGCAATACTTTTTTAGCGTCGGACTTGTTGTACCTTCCAGCAAGGTTTTCCAGCGCCTTTTCCCCTGGTTGTCATAAAAATCTATGACATCTGTATATAAATTGTTGTTGTGAATGGTGTCGTTATTTGTAAGAAATCACAGATTTGATTTCGGTTATAAATCTTCAATTATATTGGCCTGAGAGCGGGTGAAGATTGAGGCACGACATCTTCATTTTACAATCGGTTTAGGTTGCAACGAAATTATACAATATCCACCCAACATCAACATATTGACGTCTCGATCCCCCGTTCCCTCCTTTGTAAGACAAACACTGACAAAGTAATGAGCCAATCCCCTATAAAAAAAACAGATAAAAACGGATACAGCTACCTTGATTTTTTTATACATAAATATTTAAAAAGCCAGATCAATTCTTCATGAGAAATTCGGGTTAAAGTGAATTGGTTATATTGAGATAGTTGGCTATGTAATGCTTGGGTTCAAAAATTTGAATCAGGAGGTAGTGGAATTTTTCGTCATTATTTTAAGGGGCTATATGGTTTGGCCCCAATAGAGTTCAAAATATTGAACCGGCAATGCAGTAATATTTTGTCATTAAATTAGGGGGCTACACAATATGACCTTTAAGAGGGTTCAAAAATTTGCACTATACAGTCGATTTTAAGGATATTACAATGGATAAAGTATAAATGTTTATTTTGGGCGTTTCATAGTGTAACAAATTAGAACCTCTATATTAATTGATATGCCAAGAATTTATTAAGTCTTGTTGCCATATTTTGGCAGGGAAATTGCTTAAATAATTTATAAACGATAATTTCTTTTTAATCTCATCGATAAATGGATATCAGTGGCGATTCATTTAAAACGAGATAAGGAATTGTTTCATGAACTATGTTGGTATTATATTTCTAATTTCCTTTTCGCATCATAACAACAGGAGATGCAGAATATGCAACTAGCGCTAGTCTGGTTAAGCATTTTATTGCTTTCTTGGGGTCTCTTAAGCTGTGTCGTCTATGGAGCCTATGAAATAGCACAGATATGTTTTAGGCTGTTTGGATAATTTGACTTCAACGCCTATAAATGACGTTTAGGTAAGGGATAAACGCTTCTAGTTCAGTATCTGATTATTTCCTGTCCGGCTTCTTGAAATCATAAAATTTGACATTAGAGATATCTATCTTATAATCTACGATTTAGGTTTGAAATTATCCTTAAAGTTGAAAGTTGTTTTAACAAATGAAAAATAATATCCATATCCTTGGGGTAATAATAGCAATTTTTCTTATCGGCATCCCTATAACCACGCACGCCATGAGTGCCCGCCCTCCATTAGTTTCCGAGAAGATAGAGACTAACGGTTATCTTGAGAAATCCAGAATTGATAGTCGTAAAACGCTTATCTATGACAAAAACGGGAAAGTTTTTGGATATGCAAAGCAAAGCCATCTGGACAGTCTAAAGACGGTTGTGTACGATACAAATGATAACGTGAAAGGATATCTGCAACAAGATCTTTTGGACTCCCGCAAACTCAGGTTTTTCAAAGTGGACGATTACTGATAAAATAAGCACTTCCAATATTTAAAGGTAGGGATCACCAATGGCCCTGCTTTTTTTATTAGAGTCGCTTGCATATTTCTGCCATATACATTGAATTTTGAAGTTTGTTCACAATTTGTGATATTAACCATTTCACGGATCTCCAGGGGCTTGGCAAATAATAACATTTGTTGGCGGAGGAAATCACAATGCAAAAAACTGCTCTGATAGCAATAAACGCTTTTCGGAATCTTTTCTAACGACCCAAACCTGGATTACGGTTCAGAAAAAGATTGTACGAAGCAATCGATCTTGGGCGAGGAAAACAGATCGCTGAGGTATCCAATAGAATAAAACTTGAGATGTCTTCATGAGAGTTTTACTGGTGTCAGCCAATACTGAAAAGATCAACATGCCGGTTTTGCCATTGGGCCTGGCGTGCGTAGCTGAAGCTACCCGGAGCGCAGGGCACGACGTAAAATTAGTCGAC